>Ga0310694_10001399_pt1 | contig 27502 bp, 27 predicted proteins | sample 174DNAGHGhighgp2_FD_203884 | JGI IMG/M metagenome (GOLD analysis project Ga0310694, IMG submission 203884) | Sheep rumen microbial communities from Palmerston North, Manawatu-Wanganui, New Zealand - 1742 DNA GHGhigh gp2 (v2) (version 2) | ecosystem: Host-associated > Mammals > Digestive system...
AGCACGAGTCCGAAGCCAAGGTGAAGGACCTCGAGGACAAGCTCTCGAACAAGGAGACCGAGATCGAGAACCTGAAGAACATCATCGACGCGAACAACGCGCAGACGAAAAAGCTCGAGCAGGAACTTGAGCAGGTGAAGGCTTCCAAGTAGCGGTAGCGGATTATTCCGCGGAACCGGAACCGAGGGGCGACGTATCCCACGAGGCGTTAGGGCCTTCTCTCCAGGCCTTCTCCCTGGCGGCGTTTACGCGTTCCTTGATTTCCTGGTCGATTCTTACGACCGCTTGCGCCCCGCTGAAAAAGCCCTCGGGGCACTTTTTTTCTTTTTCGTCGTCATCCTTGTCCCGGAACATCTGCTCGATGAAGGAAGGATCATGCCAGTAGCCGTATTTCTCCGAACCCAGGATGACTCCGTCGCGTGACGCTTCGATAGACATCTTGCAGCGTCCATACGTGCTGCGGTAGACTGTGCACTCGCTCGTGTTCTCGCATTTCAGCACTCCGTTGACATAGAAGTCGTATTCGTCATCGTCGTCGGCCACGATGGTGACAGGTTGGATATTGACAGTCGAAAAAAAGACGGACGCGCAGCCGGTATGGAGCAGCGCACAGAATGCCAAAAGCGCGAGTATGGAAAGTTTAGCGGGTCTCATGATATTGAATATAGATTAAGCGGGGCCCGGCAGTACGCCCGTTTGTATATAAAATAATGCGTTCCGTCGGAAAAATGCGAAAATCACCCCTCCATGGCAAAAAAGACGGTCTAAAGCTTATTTTTTGCCTAAACCTATTGACTTTCGGCAATAAATTTTATAAAATTTAATTGTATACAATCAAATGCGACCAAACAAAATGCAATGAAATACGGCGCAACCAAGCGCCGACACCTACAAAAAAACGGAGGCTCATCATGGCAACCATCTACGATTTCACCCTTACCGACGGCAAGGGGAACCAGGTCCCGCTCGCAAACTTCAAGGGCAAGGTGATGCTCATCGTGAACACCGCGACCGGCTGCGGCTTCACCCCGCACTACAAGCCCATCGAACAGATGTATTCCGATTTCCACGACAAGGGTTTTGAAGTCATCGATGTTCCCTGCAACCAGTTCAAGGGCCAGACCCCCGGCACCGACGACGAGATCCACGAATTCTGCACGCTCAACTACGGCACCGAATTCCCGCAAATGAAAAAGTCCGACGTGAACGGCCCCGACGAACTGCCGCTCTACACCTACCTGAAATCGCAGAAAGGTTTCGAAGGTTTCGGCTTTGGCGTGAAGGCCGCTGCCATGGCGCTTTTGCTCAAGAGCATCGACAAGGACTACAAGAAAAATCCCGACATCAAGTGGAACTTCACCAAGTTCGTCGTGGACCGCGAAGGCAACGTGGTCGCGCGCTTCGAACCCACCGCCGACATGGACGCCGTTCGCGCCTGTGTAGAGAAGTTGCTCTAGGAGCCGCCATGAACTGCCCCCAGCTAAAACTCGAAAACCAGCTGTGCTTCCCGCTGTATGCCGCGTCCAAGGAGATTACGCGCCGTTACGCCCCGTATCTGGAACCGCTCGACCTCACGTACACGCAGTACATTGTGATGCTCGTGCTGTGGGAAGAAAAGAAGTGCAACGTCTCGGAACTCGGCAAAAAGCTGTTCCTCGATTCCGGCACGCTCACCCCGCTTTTGAAAAAGCTCGAAGCCAAGGGCTATGTCCAGCGCACCCGCGAACAGAGCGACGAGCGCTGCCTCTCGGTTAGCCTCACCGCCGAAGGCGAATCGCTCAAGCGCAAGGCCGCAAGCGTCCCCAAGTCCATGGCCAGCTGCGTGAACCTCTCCGATGCCGAAGCCAAGACGCTGTACACCCTGCTGTACAAGGTATTGGAAGGGTTTGAGGGGTGATCATTTTTTTCGGGTTGCCCTAGCCGCCTTGATCTCGGCCTCGATTTCCTCTTCGCTCATCCCGGCAGTCCCGTTCTTGTGGGCCTCGTCGTTGAGCGCGTACAGGGCTTGCATTAGCCGACTGTTGTCTTGCGTGGTGGCAGAAGGGATTTTGCTCATATTGCTTACCTCATTTTTTGTTTAGATGGATTTAAGGCGTCATAAATCTCTCAAATATCGCTTTGTATCCAGCGACGTCCTCTAGTCGGACAATCGTCGTGATTTTGTTGCCGGCATCCTTGCTTGACGCCCCGCAGTGGAACAGCTTTTCGTCCGGAGTTCCGCAATCTAGGTAGATGTATCGGTCGTGGAAAATATTGCCAGCCGGTTTTACATCCTCTAGCACTACATCTGGACGGGTAGCCTTAAAGTCATCTCGCATACTATCTGTTAAACGCGTTTGACCGTATTGGTCGCTGACAATCGTGATGGTAACGCCCTTCGCGACGCAGCGCAGCAAATCAAGCGTTTTGACATCCATATAGTTGTCCACGATTATCACTGACTTCCTCGCCATGCCGTAAATTTGCGTGTAGGCGATATCCGCCTCCAATTTCTGGCCATTTAGAATTAAGAAATGCTTGTGCGTACTCGGGTCAATGAAATTCGTCATGACCTTCTGGAGATCTGTTTTCATAGCGGAGACATCTTGACGGATTTCGGCAATTTCTTTTGTATTCTGAATCGTATGGGCGGCAACCTGGGCAATGCCGTCTGATTCGAGCAGAGGCCTATTTTCGTGGATGATGTAGTCCTTCATCTTCTTAAAAAGCCGAATGAGCGCCTTACTTTGGGCGGTCGCCTGTTCGCCCTTAAGAACTGTCATGAGCATATAGATGCCCTGCTCCGTAAAAGCGAAGGGAAGTTTTCTTGTTCCACCTCTCTTTGATGTCCGAAATTCGGATATCAAACTTGTGCGATCGAGTTGCGCATATTCATCTTTAGATAACTGGAATCTGAAATCATTGTCAAATTTCTCAATATTATACTTTACTTGTTCATTAAATTTTCGAGTTTCATATCCGTAAATTTCAGCCAAATCGGCGTCGAGCATGACCTTGACCCCGCGGATGGTATATATCCGCGATTTGAGCAGGTTTTCGTCTATCAGTGAAAAAACCGGCTTGATTGACTTAACAGCCACTTCTTTTTCCATCAAAAAACTCCTTTTTTTAGGCACGAATCAACTTGAAGTCACAATTTGTGACATCAAGTTTTCGCTCTTTTTGAGGTCACAAATTGTGACCTCAAAATCTTGTGGTCATCGTTTAAAGTCACAATTTGTGACTTTGAAGCCGTTTGGAAGTCGCAATCTGCGACCTCCATTTCTCGTATTTCTATATGGGATGCTCTTGCGGTGCTGTTGGCGGGGGCTTTCCCCGGCGTTACCTGGCGCGGACTCGCCGCACACTCGAGCAGGTCGTGTTCCTGCCAGCTATCCAACAGCACCCACAAGAAGGTGGATGCGCCCCATCGCGGATGCACGTACGGGCCCGGAGGCCTATGCCGACTGTCACGGGGATTGTCGTAATCTCAAGTCGGATATGCAAGGACAAACCTGCACACCCGTTCACTAAATATACATCCTCGCGCAGCCCGTGTCAAGAGATTTCTCTAATATATTTCGGCGGGGGAGGCCTCCCCCTGCCTGCAGCCTTGCCCTTCTGTCACCCTGGAGCCGAAGGCGATAGGGTCCAGGGCAAGTCTTCCGGACACCCCCTCTGCGGGCGGACAGCACTTGGCAACTTGTTGCCTAGTGCGCATGGTCCCCGTATGGTGGAGGCCTCAGGCGCCGGCCCCGCAACGCCCCGCTCGCCCGCTCAACTCCTCGAAAATTTCGAGGAGTTTAAAAATCATAAGCTTATGCGTAAGTCAGACAGTAATATGCACAATTTGCATATTACTTTTGAACTAGTTCCAAAACGGAACTAGTTCTAAGGTGCCATTTTGGAACCTTAAAGAACTCATTTGATGTCCGATTTTTGGACATCAAGTTGTCTTTTTGCTCAAAATCGCTTATTTTCGACGAATTTTGCTGTTTTGCGGTCAAAATTTTTGACCGCAATTGCACCATAGGGAGTGGTATGTGCAAAATTTGCACATACCTCATTTACCCCTAAAGCCATATTTTTGCAAGTCTCGCTTGCAAAATAGGCATTTTCTTAATTGTGCAAGCGGAACTTGCACAAATGAAAGAATTGGGTTGGCAGAACCGGTCGCAAACTGCGACCGGTCGCTTTGAACTTTCAAGTATTCCTTGATAGTTCGCCATCTATCTGAATCTGTCGGAAAACCCGACAACTTGAAGTGCAATTTTTGCACCTCAAATTGCCTTTTTGCTCAAAATCGCTCATTTTCGGCGAATTACGCAGATTCTAAGGTGCAAATTTTGCACCTTGAAGGGAGATGGTCAACTTGAAGTCACATTTTGTGACTTCAAAAATCGCCATAATTGCCATGTCATTTTCTGTCACTAACATTATCTATCTTTCGTGGCGGAGGCACTATGGAAAACGACACGTTCGGCGGCGCGATACTCGCATGGGTCAAGAGCGCGAAAGCGTTCCTGAAAGTCCAGGCGGGCACGGGCGACAACCTGCTCGAAGAAGACATTCGGGAAGGGTTCACCGACTATTGCTTATGGTCCACGTTCCGGCCGGAATGCATCGACACCGACGGCAAGCTCGACATGGAATGCCTGGACAGCGGCATGGTCCTGTTCAGGGAAAACTGCACCCCCGGAGAGGCGCTGGAATCATGCTACCGGCAAGCCTTCGGCACCGACTTCGACAAGGACGACATCGCGGTACTGATGGAAGAATGACGCCGCCTTTTCACTTGGTGGGGGAAGAGTCCCCCTGCCTTCAGCTGTATCGTCATGGCGGCCTAGAGCCGCCATCTCCTCGCATCTTCCGGACACCCCCTCTCCTAGGAGCTCCGCCCCTAAAACCCCAAATCATTTCTGCCGTTAATGTTTTTTTACTCGAAATTTGGTAAAATAGATGCATAATAATTGTATAAGGTAGTAGACGCATCTTAAAAGGAGTTTTTATGGCTAGACACACGTTCACTTTCCAAGGTGGAGAAGAGCTCACAACAATGGGAGCAAGCTGGTTTGTATCCTACTGCTACTATAAGAAAATAAAGCCGACACACTTAAATTGGCGAAAACCTTCCACTTACACCAATCGTATAAGTGTCTTTGGAAGAACTCAAAATATGCACAAGTTCTATCTTGAACGAGTTCTAGAAATGGATATAACTAATCTGAATAAAAATCGAATTGATTTGAGCGGAATTCAAATCAAAGAGATGGCTAGGGAGCTTTTGAATAATTGGTGATAATTCTAAATTTGCATTATGAAATTTAATGCAATTGTAGGAAATCCGCCTTACCAAGAAGAAGATGGTGGGTTCAGAATAAGTGCGCATCCGATATACGATGTTTTTACTCGTCAGGCGTTGAGTCTGAAATCTGATTATGTGTCGTTGCTAATTCCTGCTCGATGGTTTTCGGGAGGCAAAGGAATGGAGTCTTTTCGAGATGAAATGATTCACAATCGATCTTTATGCGAATTACATGACTATCCTGTTGCCATAGATTGTTTTGAAGGCGTTCAAATTAAGGGTGGCGTGTGCTGTCTATTATTTGACAATTCCCATAGTGGTTCCTGTTCCGTTACCACTCATATTGGAGACTATGTGGGAGTTTCAGAGAAAAGAAACTTAGCCGATGACGGTGATAAAATTTTTATTCGTTATAATGAAGCGTTATCAATAATTAAAAAGGTCAAAAAGTTAAAAGAACCAACGATGGATTCGTTTGTGAGTCGACGAATTCCTTTTGGCTTGCCGACATATTTTCATGGTAAAAAGGAAAAACTTTCATCGGATTGGATTCGTATCTATGAAAATCAAGGCATATCCTATGCATCTCGAGATGTTGTTGTTAAAAATAAAGATGTCGTAGATCAATTTAAGGTGTTCATTCCGCGTTCAAGTGATGGTAGCGACTTTATTCCGCATGTAATATTAGGGATTCCATTTCTTGGAGAACCGGGAACGGCATGTAGTGAAACATTTAATTTCATTGGCTCTTTTAAATCGCGAAAAATTTGCGAGAATGTCATGCAGTACATCTCTACGAAGTTTTTTAGGTTTATGGCGATGCAAATGAAAAATTCTCAGAGTGCGACAAAAAAACTGTATTCATTTGTTCCTGTACAAAATTTTAACGAAAAATGGACGGATGAAAAACTTTATACAAAGTATAAATTGACAAAGAAGGAAATAAACTTTATTGAAACAATGATTCGTCCGATGGATTTGAATAGGCAACGAAAACAACGCTATTGGAAAGATCTGCAGAAAAAACTATAGGGATAGTGAGTCAAATAAGACTGTCTTATTGTTGTCCCAGTCCATTAATTTAATTGCTAGCATCTCATTCTTCTTTAGACCGTCCATTTGCCATAAATTCCAAGAAATAATGTTAGATATCTTGGATAACAAGGTTTCTGTTGGTTTTTTATCAAAATGGTCGATATAATATTCAATAAATGTGAAGAAAAGATTTAACCTTGCTATCAATAGGTTCTTTCCGTTTTTTTCGTATCCATAAACACTTTTGTAAGCGATTAATGCGAATTGTTCCCATTCCGATTTTGAATGGGCATTTTCATTAATGATTCGGAGCTTACGGTCTAATAATCCTATTCTGTCTGGGATTGAAATAGGCTCTCCGGTTACAGAATCGTAGCGACTCACTAGATAGGGCGCTTCTCCGCAACAAATTTCAAGTCTTTTTAGGGAAACGTATTCCTTCCATATTTTTTTATTAGGAAATTGAATTTTTTGAGTGTTTGTTATCCATTTTTTATTTAATTCTTTATTGAATACATTATTTTGCCCGAACCAGCGATTGTCAATTAAGTTGTTCTGAATATTACACATCCAAGAAGGTGTAAAAACTTCGGCATTTTTTTTGCAACGAGCTTTTTTATTATCCAGTGAACAAAGATAATGGGGCTGAATGTAATTTTTTGAATCTTTTATAAGATTTTCCATAAATAGCTCTATATTGCCATCGAAGGCGATGTTGGACTGCGTGTTGTGGTCGAAAAGTATTGTAGAAATATGAGCTTTAAACTGGATTATAGATGAAAAATCAATCATAAAAACAAAAATAAGTTATTTACGACTTGAGTTAGGGGTGTTTTTTTCAAAAAAAGGAGAAGTGTCATTTTTTGTACATAAAGAAAAACTATTTTTTTTATATGAAAACAAAACATTCCCTTGCTGATTTCAGCACAATTAAAACGTTTGTTGACGGCCTTAAATATAAAGGCGAATTTCTGTCTTTCGATGATCAGTTGGCCATATTGACTCATATGGGACAATCTCAGATGGCATCTTTGAAAATCCCTTATCGTGATAAGGCGCAAAAAATTTTGAATACCTGGAAAGCAAAAATAGCTGAACAAAATGGCGAATGCAACCTGAAAGAACCGACTGTTTCGTATCTTTTCCCTGAATTGTTTGAACCGATTTTTAAGGCGCAGAAAGAGACCAAGTTTACGTTCATCGACTTGTTTGCGGGTATCGGGGGCTTCCGTTTAGCAATGCAAAGTTGCGGTGGACGTTGCGTTTTTTCTTCGGAGTGGGATGATAATGCGAAGAAAACGTACCTAAACAATTTTGGTGAACTTCCATTTGGGGATATTACATTGGAATCTACAAAAGCAAGCATTCCAGATGGATTTGACGTTTTGTGCGGAGGCTTTCCGTGTCAAGCCTTCTCGATTGCTGGATACAGAAAGGGCTTTGAGGATACAAGGGGAACATTGTTCTTTGACGTTGCGGAAATTATCAAGCGAAAAAGACCCAAAGCGGTGTATCTTGAAAATGTGAAAAATTTGTATACCCATGATAATGGAAAGACATTTGAAGTCATCAAAAATACGTTAGAAGAACTTGGTTATGTGGTTTATCATAAAGTTATGAATGCCATGGAATATGCAAATGTGCCCCAGAATCGAGAGCGTATATTTATAGTATGCTTTGACCCCAAACAAGTGCCTAATCATGCTGATTTTAAGTTTCCGTCGCCAGTTAAATTGACTAAAACTATTCATGATTGCATTGAAGCTAATGAAAAGTCAAAGGAATTGTTTTATACGGATAAAATGAATCATTTCAAAGACTTGCAGGAAGGGATATCTTCGAAAGACAGTATTTATCAATGGCGTCGTCAGTATGTCAGGGAAAATAAAAGTCATGTATGCCCGACGTTGACAGCTAATATGGGTACAGGAGGTCATAACGTCCCGCTGATTTTGACGGATGAAGGTATTCGTAAGCTTTCTCCCAAGGAATGCATAAATTTTCAGGGGTATCCTGCCAAGTATGAATTCCCTAAAGGTATGTCAAATGCTGCCAAGTACAAACAGGCTGGAAATTCCGTTGTTGTGCCATTAATTACGAGAGTAAGCCAAAACATTATTTCTGTGATAACAAATAAATAATCCTAGGCATATCTGGAGAGAACTTTGATGTCTACTGATTTAAAACAGTTTCTTAGCAATTGGACAAATAACGTTGCGTATTTTGACATGTTGCAGTTATTGGCACGATTATCAAAACTATTTTCGGAGAATAGTACCCCCTATCTTGATTATCGAATCGCAGAGAATGTTTTTTGCAAGTATTTTTCTGCAAAGAATGAAGCAAGGAGCTGTCACGCGTTTGACGCAAAATTAGATTCAATAGGCGTGGGTATAAAAACTTTTATTTTAAAGGCTAATGGTACATCTGTAGAAAAAATAGCAGAATTCGACAAACTTAAGGCAGAATTAGATCCTTTGAGTGATTTCCGTCTTGCAAAAAAACTTGCCGAATTTCGAAACAAAGGTATTGATGCCGCCGTTAATATCCTTGGTGTAGACGATCGTCAATACCACATTGTTGGCAGAATGCAAAATTTACTGAGAATATTCAATTCTCCTTATGAAAAAATTGACATTTCCAGCATAAAAATGGAAAAATCAAATAGTGTGAACACCATAAGATTTTCAGATGACAAAAACCTATACGTATTCAATCGAAGTAAAAGTGTTTTGATGCAACAATTTCGCTGTCCAAGGAATTATAAAGATGTTCCAGTGGATGTAATTGAAGATCCGTATGAGGTCTTGGCAAAGTGTTTCAAAAGAAAAATATCCACAAAAAAACTTCTATCGAATGAAGAAGCAGAGAATTATGTAATTCTTCCACTATATTCAACTAGAGATAAAGAAGTTCCCCAAAAGTCAGGCCTAAACCAATGGAACGCGGGTGGCCGTGACCGGGATGAGGATGAAGTTTACATTTCTGTTCCAAAATTTATTCATAATAAATTTCCAGATTTTTTTCCAAAAGGATCGTTTAACTTAGAACTTCCCAACGGGCAATGTCTTTCTGCAAAATTGTGCCAACAGGGAGCTAAAGGCCTCATGTCCAATCCCAATAAAGCTTTAGGGAAATGGATTCTTAGAGATGTCTTAAAAAAAGAACCCGGAGAACTTGTAACTATGAGGGATTTGAATATTTTGAATATTGATAGTGTCAAAGTGGCAAAACTTCGCTCCGGGAACTACAAAATTTCATTTTCAAAAGATTATCAATCATATGAGAATTTCATAGCAGGAGAGTAATTTTTTATGTTAACAGCACAATTAAAAGAATCATTGACTGAAAAAATTGTTGCCACAATACAAGAACAGGTTGCAGATAATCCAGAAACCTACGCAACTCTCATAAGACAACAAATAAATGACAAACAACTAAATGGCGAATACGAAAACGAGATAGATTTTTACACGGATCTGTTCGCATCTGCTGAAAAACATTTTTTCACCATTTCATCTAAAGACAGTTTTTCTGAATACATAGGTAATGAAAGTATTGCACCCCTTATTTTTACACCACTAAACAATCATTCTCGTGATAAAATGCATTGTGGGGATATTGTTTTTTGCTATAGACAAGGTCAATTCGACAATCTCGATGTGGCGCTTGATACAAGGGGCATATACGGCGTAGGAATTGTGGCCACAGATCCACAACTATTGTTTCCTAACAGACAGAATCATGAAAAATACGGGGTCGCAATCGTTTTTCCAATCGTACTTAATCAACATCTAAAGCTAAGAGAGATTCAATTAAATCCTAGGACGATCAATTTGACTCCATACAATGGGAATCGAAATGACGCTTTGCAATATATTGAATCGGATGATCATGTACAAACGCTTCTGGAAATGATTGCAAGATGTAACCCAATATTAAAAAATAATTTGGAGAAAATTTCAGGGAAAATTATACAAGATTCAATATTACCTTCTGAAATATGGCGTAATGATCAAGGAAGAATTTCTACAAACGGCATTACTAAAGAAAGACAACGAATATTTTTTGGTGCGCCAGGAACGGGAAAATCTCATTCGATTAAACAACAAACATCTGGGAAAAGCGTTATTCGAACGACGTTCCATCCTGATAGTGACTATTCGACATTTGTTGGTTCCTATAAACCAACGATGGAAGAAAGAGAAGTTCGGGTAGTTCCTGTGGTTACTGCAAATGGAATCAATTTGAAAGAAAACCAAGGAACCTATAAAGAAAAACGAATCGTTTATAAGTTTATCAAGCAGGCTTTTTTGAAAGCGTATCTAAGTGCGTGGAAAAAATATTCTCAGGCTCCAGACTCTGCAAAAGAACAATTCCTTGTGATTGAAGAAATAAATCGTGGCAACTGTGCTCAAATCTTTGGAGATATTTTCCAATTATTAGATCGTTCTGATAATGGTTTTTCTTCATATCCAATTGAGGCTGACAATGATATTCAGCAAGAGATTGCTAAAGCATTTGGAAGTGATGAAGAATTTAAAATAGAATCAGATTTACAAGTTGATTTTGCGGTAGAAGACTACACAAGTAATTATGGGGAAACCTTATCTAAAGATATTCAAAAAGGCCGAATAATGCTTTTTCCGCCCAATCTTTATATATGGGCGACAATGAATACGAGCGATCAATCATTGTTCCCAATTGATTCCGCCTTTAAGCGTCGCTGGGAATGGATTTACATTCCGATTAATACAAGGGAAAAGGAATGGTTTATTCATTTCAACGGGACTAATTACGTATGGGGAAGTTTCCTTGAAGAAATAAACAAGAAAATCGGGTTTATAACTAGTAGCGAGGATAAAAAACTCGGTTTCTATTTCTGCAAGGCAACTAACAACATCATTTCAGCAGACCGATTTGTCGGTAAAGTCCTATTCTACATCTATAACGATGTTTTTAAGGATTACGGATTTGATGACGAAATGTTCAAAAAGACGAACGAAAAACAACTATCTTTTCAAGATTTTTATAGAGACGACGGGACTATAAACGAAGAATTCGCTCAGAAGTTTCTTGATAATTTACATGTCATCACTCAAAGAAATGGAGGAGAAGTAGAAGAAGACGATGATGACGACGATGAAGCAGGAGCTGGCGAAGGTGAAAATGGAAGAGATCGTTCTAGATATACAATAAATGGCGAAGGCAATTATCCTAAAAAGGAGTTGTCAACAGCGGCGATACAAAAGTATATTGAATTAAATCCGCAAAAAACTGTGGCAGATGTGATTAATGATTGGCAATCTCTAGGAAATATAGTGCCACACTTTATTGAATCACATGAGCAATATGAGCAAAGAACAGATCGTAGGGGACGCGATAACACTATAGATTGTCGTGGAGAAATCATCCATGTGGAACATAATGGGTGGCAACCCAATACAATTCAGCGATTAATTGATGCGGTTAATGGAAAAAATTGGGGAATTGTTTTAGCAAAACGCGAATAGATGAAAATCTTAATCGAAGAACATAGATATAATGCGGATTCCGTCAAGAACATTCTTAACGGGATCTTCAATCTACGCGATGTTGACGGCAAAATCAACATAAAATATGTCGGTTATTTTTACAATTCCAGCCTAAGAGACTGCGTTTTCGTTCTACCCAAAGTCTTATTAGATGCGAATGAGAAGGTCTTTGGGAAATATAATCCGGAAGAGATTATCGATTTAGACACAGCAGAAAATAGACTCACTAAAGAAGAATATGATTTTATTTATGAATTGGCTGTTTGGATATATAGGGCAATTGTTGTTTACAACGAAAATAAACCAGATAACACAATTGTTCGTCGGCAATTTATCTCTCAAATGAGCAAAGGACGATTACGTCAGAGCAATACCTTCTTAGATATAATACTTACATTGTTGAAATTTAATAAAGAGAATCAGCAACTATTCTTTTTTATTTTAAAAAACATTCATTCTGGTCATAATAAGATTAATTGGAATAAAACGATTAACCAGAATAATGCTATAATCCAAGATGACTCCCCCATATATACGCAAATCGTCAATAAGAAGAAAAAAATCAACTTTGACGAAGAACTTCTAATCATTTTCTTTTCTATTTTAAACTATATTCACGAAGAATACGGCTTTTCGGTTCATATTGCATTAGGATTTGAGTTGATTAAGGGTCCTGCATTTCGTCAATATTTAAAAGGGAAAGGAATCTTTCGTCTTCGACAGATCAAGTATAAATATTTCAGTGATGTCGCACTTTATCTATGGGATCTTTGTTTTGCCTTCTTTGACCAAAGTAAGAAAATAAATGTAGAAATCAACGAACAAGAATATTTACTTGTATCGGATTTTGATATTGTTTTTGAAGCGATAATTGACGAGCTTGTTGGTGATCCGCGCAAGTTCTTCCCTTCAGGGTTAGTAGACCAAGATGACGGAAAGCGAGTTGATCATATGTATCGATACAAAGATTTGGTGCATAGCGATGCTGAGCAGAGCCAGATTTACTACATTGGAGATTCTAAGTACTATAAACAAAGAACTGCTATAGGGAGAGAAGCTTTATACAAACAATTCACATACGCACGAAATGTGATTCAATGGAATTTAGATCTATTTTCTGAAAATGATCCTGAGAAAACATTAGGCCATATAAAACTTAGGGATGATATAACTGAAGGATATAACGTTATACCTAATTTCTTTATAAGTGCAACGCAAAATGAATTGAATAAAAATGAGAATATTCAGCTTGTTTCTGAAACACCTGAAGTCTGCTGTCAATTTGAAAATCGATTATTTGACCGCGACACTTTATTAGTTGCTAGGTACAACGTCAATTTTTTATTTGTCGTTTCCCTTTACGGTCGAAATAATACATTGCAAAAGAAAAATTGGAAACGAAAAGTTCGCGAAATGTTTCGTGGTGAAATTCGGCGAATGTTAGAAAGGCAATATCAGTTTTATGTAATGGTAGCGCATGCCGATATTATTGGCGATCAATTTTTGCGAGAGAATTTTCAGATGGTTCTAGGCAAGGTCTTTACGCCATATGCTGATAAGGATTTTTATTCACTAGCGTTAGATAAAGCAGATAAATATAAAGAAGAAAACGAATCATTATTAGCTATTCTTGGCCAAAATTTTGATATCCGAGAATGCTGTCTTGGTGATAGACCTGAGAATATTTTAGAGAAGCCATTGCGCACTTCCTATGTGTCTCCAGACCCACGCTATCTGACCTTCCATTGGTTGGAGAAATACTCAGAATCAAATATTGTGGTTGGGTGTTACAAAAATCAGGCTCATCTAGATTGGATTTTAGGGAATAACGATAAAGGAACTTTGCTGTATAATGTGCGATTAGATAGGAATCGTGAAGGCGCGCAGTTAATCACTCATGTTAAAGAAAGAAAAGTGTCCTTTGTTGTTCTCTATAATATAAATAATATAAACGACGAATGCCGTGTATTTCGTGTTCATCATACGGCTGTTTTGGATGAAGAAAGAATGCGAAAAGCATTGTATCCTAATCCCCAGGGACGCTATTTCTGCTATGTCTTTGATGAAGAAGTGTCTTTGGGAAAATTAGACATCGGAAAGATTCTAGAAGATCATCAAGGATTGCAACATGGAGCACCTATATATTTAAAGGGTTCTGAATTAATTGCATATAGAGAATAACCTCCTTTCCCCGCATTCGCGTTAAAATATTACCCGATCCGCGCGTGATCAACATCTTCTAAGGGGAGGCTTTCGTTCTCCTTTAATTATTTTCATCCAATTCGGGTTCGTACTTGTTTTCTACCATCATGGCGAGTTCCAGTTCCTCGTTGAACTGTTCCAACTGGCTTAATGCGGCATTGTCTAGGTCAAAGCTGACAAAAACGGCAATTCCGTCTTCGCCCATGTTGGCAAGAAGGTTCAAGAGTCGCTTGCGCCACCAACGGGGCATGTCGGTAATGGGGTATTCGTGCAACTTGTCCAGTACAGAACCGGGGCAGTAGTCCATGGCGGCGGACAGTTTCTTTTTCAGTGCGGTACGGTACTTGTCCACTTCCCCTTTTTTGCCGACCCTCGGATTCTTCCGGACTCCGGGTTCGATGCCCTTGAGGGCGAAATCGTCCTTGGCGTAATCCACCTGGTTGAAGGAGACCTCGCCCTTATAGAGGCCTATCGTCTCGAATTCGGTATTGCCTTCGGCATCGATGTAGGTGACGACTCCATGTTCAACATGGCGTTCGTTGCCTACGACTTGTGAAAGTTCAACCGACACGCCTCCGATAACGAACTCGACCCTGAAAAGGTTGGCCGGGAAAGTCTTCAGGATGTATTCCCGGATATAATCCGGGAGCCACTGGTGTTTGAATAGGTTAAGCATGTTTGCCCCCTTTCTGTTTTGCCTCGTATTCCTCGCGTTCCAGCGTATGGACAACATCTTCTAGGGGGAGGCTTTCGTCTTCCATGCGGCCCAGGCCCGCGTTGCAATTATTGATAGATGTAATCAGGGCTTTCCCTAAATTGATGACCGTGATGCGAATGTTCGATTTATTTGCGCAAAATATATGACCGCACGAGGCGCAAGTCATGGTAAGATTCCTCCTCCCCGAAAAAGGGCTCCCGCCGCCACTTGTGAAATACGCCGTTTCATTGCATTTGGGGCATTCCGTTTGAAACAGCGGGTTTTCCCATAAACGCAACAAGCCACCCAAAAAAACGACAGGAACCCTCCACTCTCCCGTGTAATAGAGTCCGAATCGGATGCCGTCTATGTGACAACGGGCCATTTTTTCGTCTGAAAGGATTCGCTCCCTGTTCCGGATAAAGATGGGGACGCTCTCGCGAAGGATGCGTTCGCGGCGCTCCTTGCGGGCTTTGTAGATATCGGCGATGGCGCGTTCCTCCTGGTGGAGTTTTTCCTGATCGTCACTGACAATAGGCATTTCGACATCGTAGGGCATGCGCTTGTAGTAGTGTTCTTCCATATTGCGGCTCCTTTTTGTGTTGCTGTTAATTGTTGTGTGTGTTAAAATCTTCTTCAACGGTATTTATGGATTTTTGTTGTACGCGTAGTGTCTGCTTTTAGCAATACTCCTTTACTCAGGTTTATTTGCCCTTGAATCCAGGTGTAGCGAATCACATTGTGGGCGGTAATCAAGCTATCGACAATGGCGCTGGGAACTCCTGTAAAGTCGAAAGGTCGACAACCGGAATAGATTCGCTTTTCAAAGTCTATCAGTGAATCGCCGTTTTTCTCAAACCTGTTCGTGATTTCGAATTCGCGGTTTTCCCAGCCGATAAAACCATCGGTACAGCGGGGGGTGAATTCATTGAGAACTTCTTCTTGATTCTTGTAGATTTCAAGGAGGGCCATCGTGCAGGCTCCGGAAACTATCAGCCCCGCACACACCCAGAACCAGAAATTGTTAAGTGTACGATTCATTTTGTCGAACACCCCCTGTTTAAAGAGTTCCCAATTTTTGGGCAAGATCCATTTTCTCATTCAGGATTGCGTCAAGATTTTTCATCGGGAGGGAACGGTCTTCGTTAGACTTGATACTGTTTATCAAGTTGATGGTTTTTATCAACATCTCGTTATAGTATTTGTAGACGATTATTTTTGCATTATCGTCGTTTTCTATTGCGGCTTTGATGACAAATGTTTCAAAACTATCTTTTGTATTTCTCAGATAGTTCTCGATTTCAGTGTTATGGCAACCATGTACATTGTCCTTCTGTAAGTTGTAGAAGTTCTGGACACAGTTGTAGATGATGTCCTTCGCTTCGGCACATTTTTCTCGGGCCATATCCAAAATGAACTTACTAGCATCCCTATATTTCGATATGACAATGAAATTCGACCTTTTGTGATTCTCTATGTCAAGAATGGTTTCGCAGGCGTCTTTGTCGCCTTCGATGGCAAACTGAATAGTGGGTTCGATGTAGTTTTGTTGAAGAATGGAAAATCCGTAGCAGTGTTTTTCACCCAAGATGGCCTTGCATTCGTTCACGATGATTTTTCTAGCGGTTTCGTTTCCGGAATACCCTAGTTCCTTGATATATTCTGAAAACGACAGATCGTTCGGATTTTTCAAGATGGTTTCTAGGGCGTCGCGGTTGTTGCGCTCTTTTGCCAGCCAAACAATGCAATCGTTAAAGATCGTGTTTTTTGGGGTTTCTTTTTGTTGAGGCGGATCTATTTGGTATTTGTCAAAATGACTAAGTATGAATTCGATGGCCCTTTTGTCGTTGAAGTATTCGGCAAGCCTTGTAATGTAAATCTTGAAAGGCCTGAAGCACCTGAAGTGATTATAGATGTAGTCCATCGCTTCTGGGTTACCTTCTTTTGCATGTGCAATTTTCGCTTTGTAAAAATCGGAAATAGACATTTTCAATCTCCATTTTAGACGTGAAGTGATTCAAAGTTCAACCCTTTTTCGGCCAGCAGGCGGACCAGCTTTTTCCTATACAGGCCGGTGCTGGCCCGGGTACAGTCCATATGCCTAGCAACCTCGGCGTCGGTGCAATCAAGACCGGCGTCGCATACCTTCTGGCAGGCATTAAAGTATGCGGCAAGCTTGCGTTCCTTGTTTGCAATTCGCTTGATTGCGAGGATCGCGTCTTTACGGAAGCAGTCCGCCTCGACATCATCGCCGTTTTTGTCCTGGAAACCGTCTGAAATATTGTCGTAAACAATTTCGCGGGAACTGTGCCTGGAATTGTTGCGTTTTTCGGTAGCTAGCATCCAATTCACCTTTTGGGCGACATACGCCAGGAACGGGACCCCAAGTTTAGGGTCAAAGGTCATTACGGCACTCCGGAAAACCAAAAATGCCGTTCCGGACAGGTTTGCCCGACGTACGCTGGTGGGCTCCCCGAGCATGCTGAAGTCGGAGTTCTGCTGGTAGTCTTTTTGCACCATGGAATTGAGAATTGAGTCTCCAATGGTTCCCCAGAGTTCGGCTAAGGCCTTGCTTTGGGCACCCGGATTTTTGGCAAATTGGGCTTTTTTGATGATTTTCGCCGTTTTTTGATCAATTTGAACCATGATCGTCTCCTTTGTTTGGTCGACGGTCACGATGTTTCCTCGGGTCCCCTCTTTCGTGGGACATAGGGAACACGGTAGGGTACGGAAAGGCCCCTTTTTTAGGTCCATGGCGAGTTTTCCGATGCGAAAAATGCAGGAAATTCCCGAAACTTGCCGAATTTGGTGAAAAAACGAAGTTTTGTAAAAAGTTTTTTACCCTACGAATAGACGAAATTTGCCGGGGGCGAGGTATTTCCTTGCCGTGGCGATGAGTTCCGGGTAATTGATGTCCAGAATGTCATGCTTTTCAGTAATCATTCCCTGACGGATTAAATTCTGGCAATTGCAGAACCGCAGGATTTGGGTAGCTTTTAAGGTGTTTTCATAGTATTTCTTGGCATGAGTGAATAGGTCTTCGCTCAAATAATGTTCCGGATTTTCCAGAATTTCACCCATGAGTGACATGACCTTGTTCGTGTTCTCGCTTGTTATAACGGTGTAGAAATATTGGATAGCGGAGCAACGGAGAGGAAGCATCTCACCAAAGCAACTGTAGACGAGCCCCTCTTTTGTGCGCAGCTTGTCAAACAGGATTCCTTCGTCGTTGCCGGTCAGCATGTGGATTGCAAGATTCATTGCTGCGTAGTCGCGATTCCCTACGATGGGTTCCACGCCAGTGAATACGACAATGTTGCATTCATTCTTGTCGGCGGTTTCAGGAATTTTGGGAGCGCTGTCGTTGCATGTTTTCGTGGAAATCGGTTTAAAAGGGACTTGCTCGGAGAATTCGATTTCCGGAAACTGGATCTGTCGCGGGCCCACGTAAACGATACGGCTAGGGTGGGGGACAACTCGGTTGTAGTCCTTTTGGAATTCGTCGAAGGTATAGGCGCGGACATTGTCCAAGGTTCCTTCCGGGCCGTAGATTCCGAAGGATTCACGGTGGCTGCGATGGATTGTCTCGTGAAAGACGTCTGCAGACGATTGCATCAGTTCGTTGCTGATTGCCCGGCGTTCGCTTTCGAAATCTTCTTGCGTAAACTGAGCTGCGTCACGAAACAGGATTTGCTGGATGATGGCAGGAATCATCTTCTCCATCGCTTCGGCTGTTCCGGTAAACGAAGCCTTCACGAGTTCGAAGTTGGTACAGTAATCGTCGCTGATTCCGTACTCGTGAATTTTTGACGATATTGGTGTCATGGCCTTGCCGATCATGTGCTCAATGACATGCGAAAGCCCCTGCCGACATCCGGTTTCGTCGAGGGGAGAGAGTGTGTCGTAGACAATGTACAGGCCCGCCATTTCCAAGGGGTTTGTTTCTTGTATAATCATATGTACCTTGTTGGAGTGTTTTCACAGCGATGAGTTTTGAATCGCTGAATTATATATCGTTAGTTGAGAGGAAATTGTAAAACGTCCGTCATCTGCGTTAGGGATAGTGACCCCTTGGGGCGGAGACGCGCTTGCGCGGCTCCGTTTTAACAGTGCTGCGGGTGGGCCGTCAGGGCCGACCGGAGCGCGTTAAAATATAGCCCGACCCGGCCCTTCGGCAAGCTCAGGGACCTGGGCCGGGGAACGCCCTGTAAAATTTTCTTAAGCCCCTAGCCAAGATTCTGAATATTAGGTACATTAATGCCCGACGTGTTTCTCCGTCTAATGGAGAAATGCGTCTTTGCGTTTATAACGCAACGCATTTGGCCTCGGCAATGGAAATAAACAGGTTTATTTCCGTTGCTCTCGGCTTGGTGCGTTTTTTTATTCCGGGATTTCGGGATAAAGGGGACGCCTCTAACATCAACAAGCCGCAACATGCGGCAAATGGAGGCTGCATGGCTACGAAAGTTTTGGTTAAAGAATGTCAATACGCTGAATTTAAACAGTCTTGGCAAGATGAATACCTGAAATGGATTTGCGCATTCGCGAATACCGAAGGCGGGTCGCTTTTTGTCGGCGTTGACGATAAAGGCTATGTTTGTGGTGTTAAGAATGCTCATAAGTTGAGTGAAGATATTCCGAATAAGATTCGCAACACGATGGGCGTCATTTGCGAGATGCGACTGCTCAATGCTGGTGGGTTGGATTATTTCGAAATCAAGGTGGACAAGTATCCGGTCCCGATTAGCTACAGGGGCCGCTATTACAAGCGTTTTGGCTCCACGGTGCAGGAATTGAGCGGTGTTGAGATAAATAGGTTGACTTTGTTCATGCAGGGGCGCACTTGGGATTCCGTTCCTGTTCCCGGAATTTCGACGAAGGAGTTGGATCACGGAGCGCTAAAGTTGTTCAGGGAAAAGGCGGTCGAATCGCAGCGTCTCGATAAAAAGGTTGCCGGAGTCTCAGTGCAGAATCTTCTTCAGAATCTCCGCTGCACCGAAGGTAGCCATTTGACACGGGCGGCCATGATGTGCTTCTACCCTGACCCGGAAAGCTGGGTTACGGGAGCGTATATAAAGATTGGCTTTTTCGCGACCGAAGCGGATATTTTGTACCAAGACGAAATCCATGGACCGCTTTTGATTCAGGTCGAGCGGGCGATGGACTTGATTTTCACGAAATACATGAAGGCGTTGGTGAGTTACGAGGGAATCAATCGCCAGGAGCGGTTCTTTTTCCCGCCCGACGCTTTCAGGGAATTGTTGTTGAACGCCGTCGTCCATAAGGATTACACTGAAACGACCCCTATCCAAATCAAGATTTATTCTGACCGTATCTGGATGTGGAATCCGGGCAACATGCCTGAAGAGGTGAAGGTAAAGGACCTTTTCAAAAAGCATGTTTCTAAACCGCGTAACCCCAATATCGCCAATGTGTTTTTTAAGAGCGGTTATGTGGAAAGCTGGGGGCGCGGCTATTACAACATTGAATTGGCTTGCGAAGAAACTGATTCCAAGCTCCCTAAGCCAAAGGCCGAATTTGGCGGGCTTACGGTTGAATGCCGAGCAAGCGACCAGTATAAGGAACTTGCTAGTAAATGGAATATAGGGGGTGTGAATCCGCCTATAAATCCGCCTATAAATCCGCCTATAAATAAGACGCAACAAGTTCTATTGGATTTGGTTAAAGAAAACAACAATTATACTTATGATGATTTAGCGTCGTTAACAAATAAGCACCGCGATACTGTTCGTGAGAACTTGAAAAAACTTCAGGAACTCGGCCTCATCCGTAGAGTCGGTGCTCGCAAGAATGGCCATTGGGAAATTGTTGAGAAATAAAATCCAAGTGTGGCCCCATGAAATATGGGAAGGCGGCAATTTTGATCGAAAAAAAGGCCAACGGGCCGTTGGCCAATTTTAAAAAGGCTTTACCTTCGTCCCAAGAAAAATTGCAAGGAAAATACGTAGCAATTTGATAATCACTGATTGTCAAATCTCTAATTCCTCTGATTTTACGCTAAGTTGGACTCATTACCTGGTGCTCATGCTATCATCCAGCCGCTGAACGAGAACTACCCACAAGACTACCCAATACCACCCAATCGCTGATCGAATCGAGGCTTGATGTGGGTGACGAGAGAGGGTGTTGACTTTTCTCAAACCTCTTTGTATATTTATCCCCGTATTGCGACAATCCCTGCGACAGTCGGCATAGGCCTTGCGGCCCGTACGTGCATCCGCGGTGGGGCTCATCAACCTTCTTGTTGATGTTGTTGGATAGCTGATAGGAACACGACCTATTCGAGTGTGTGGCGAAAGCCGCGCCAGGTAACGCCGAGGAAGACCCTCGCCAACAGCACCGCAAGAGCATCCCAAATCAAACATACAAACCCTAATTGTGCCTGCAGTGCAGACGCAATTAAAACCGTTTTTAACGTTCGCTCATGCCGTGCGGGCTAGAGGATTATTAAGGGAGACCTTCATGACCAAGGAAGAAATTTTAGCTGGCGAATCAGAGGTGCTTGAGTTCAAGAGAGATGTTCCTGAACAGAGTATCAAGTTTATCAAGACTGTTGTAGCTTTTGCCAATGGCAAGGGTGGCATGATCGTTTTTGGCGTGGACGATAAAACACATAAAATAGTGGGCATTAAAAAGAGCGAGGTCTTTCAGAAGGCCGACATCATTGCCGATACGATTTTCAACAGCTGCGAACCTAAAATCAGACCGATTATTAATCTTCAAGAAATCGACAAACGCTACATTATCGTGGTGACAGTTCCTTCTGGAATGCAGCAGCCCTATTACATAAAGAGCAGGGGGATTACCGAGGGCACTTTTGTTCGCGTGGCGGCAACGACCCGCGAGGCTGAACGCTACATGCTCAAGGAGCTAGTTCTTGAAGGCGAAAACGAATCTTATGACCAACAGCCGATTGGCGAAATCGTCACAAAGGAGGAAGTCGAAAATCTTTGTGACAAGGTTTATGATTTTACGGCAGCAACATTGAGCAAGAAGGAACGCACCGCTTTACGTAGGCCGACCGTCAACCAGTTGATTTCGTGGAAACTGTTGAAAAAGGAAGGACGCTCTTTGGAGGCCACAAACGGATTCAGACTTTTGCAGGGCAAAAATGAGGATTTCCCTGATGCGAAGATTCAATGCGCCGTATTCAAAGGCCGCACTCGTGGCGATTTCTTGAAACGCCAAAATATGGAGGGTCCTCTTTTTGAACAAATAGAATCAGCTTACCAGTTCGTGATGCGGAATCTGCCGATTCAGTCCAAGGTAAAAGGGCTTTTTAGGCACGACGCCTCCCTATTGCCCGAATCCGCAGTGCGCGAAGCCATTGCAAATGCGGTGTGTCATCGCAGCTACTTAATTCCTCGTAAGGTGCAGGTAGCTTTGTATGATGACCGTCTAGAGGTGACGTCGCCAGGGACGCTTTGCAGGGACATAACCTTGGAAAAGATGCGTGAAGGGATGTCTAGCGTCCGCAACAAGGGAATTGCCGAAACGTTTATCTATATGCGCATTGTCGAAACTTGGGGCAGTGGCATTCCAAACATCTACAAAGCGATGCAAGAAAGTGGCTTGCCTGAGCCCGTGATGCAGGATTTTTATGGGGATTTCAGGATGACCCTGTATTGGGAAAAGTTTGGGACTACCCAATCCCACCCAATCCCACCCAATCCCACCCAATCCTACCCAATACAACCCGATCCCACCCAATACAGTGAAGTGGAATGGAATCTTCTTAAAATATTAAAGGGTAATCCGAAATTAAGTCAAAGCGAAATGGCAGAAAAATTGGGGATGAATGTAAATCGCCTCAAGTATTACTTGAACGAACTTCGTAAGGCGCCAAAGCCTGCAATTCGTCATGTTGGCACAACTCGCAATGGTTATTGGGAAGTTCTAGTTGATATTTGATGATTTCTAATCAAAGGAGAAATGCAATGAAGGAAAATGCAGAGAACGAAAAAGAACTTGAGAATGAAAATCCCGGATGGAAGGCCTTCTTGGAATTGCGCAGGCAGGCCCAGCGCGGCCCTGCTGCAGGCATGACCCTCGACGAAATCAACGCCGAGATCGCCGCAGCCAGGAGCGGGAAGTAACGCGCGGGCATTGACTTCCTGCTGGTCTCTTTGTATATTTATCCCTGTATTACGACAATCCCTGCGACAGTCGGCATAGGCCTTGCGGCCCGTACGTGCATCCGCGGTGGGGCTCATCAACCTTCTTGTTGATGTTGTTGGATAGCTGATAGGAACACGACCTATTCGAGTGTGTGGCGAAAGCCACGCCAGGTAACGCCGAGGAAAGCCCTCGCCAACAGCACCGCAAGAGCATCCCAAATCAAAACATAGACAAACCTTAATTGCGTCCGCAGTGTAGGCGCAATTCTCGCTTTGAACGGCTGTTTTCCATTTTAAATTGCCGCAGCTAGGAGCGGGAAATAACCGGTCGCAAATTGTGACCCCTTGGAGGCTATATGACTAAAAATAAAGAGAACGTCCCTGCAAAAGCGGTGGAATCACTGTTCAATAAGGTTTCGAACTTGATTGAACAAGCGCGAATTCGCGTGGCTACGGCAATGAATGTTGCCGAAGTCTACACGAAATACCAGATTGGGCGATTAATTGTAGAAGATGAGCAAAAAGGTAAGTATCGAGCGGAATATGGCAGGCAGATTCTATCGAAGTTGTCAGAACGATTGTTATCAACCTATGAAAGTGGGTGGACCGTTGATACGCTCAAGCGTTGTCGCTTTTTTTACCGTGTTTATTGTCCTCAGCAAATTGGGGCAACAGTGTTGCCCCAATCTGAAGTTTTGCCAGAATTCACCCTTTCGTGGTCCCATTACCTGGTGCTCATGCGTATCAAGAATGCCGATGAACGCCGTTTTTACGAGATAGAGGCCACTTCCGGGAACTGGTCTTTTCGCGAGTTGCAGCGGCAGTATGGTTCAAGCCTGTATGAGCGTCTTGCGCTGAGCCGCGACAAGGAACAGGTCGCCCGCCTGTCGCGAGTTGGCAATGTTGTGGAAAAGCCGGAGGATATCATCAAGAATCCGGTGACGCTTGAATTTGTTGGCTTGAAGCCGGATGCTTCGTATTCGGAATCGAAACTGGAATCTGCTATCATCGGTAAATTGCAAGATTTCCTGCTTGAATTGGGGAAAGGATTCCTGTTCGAAGCGCGTCAGAAGCGTTTCTCCTTTGACGAGGACAACTACTATGTGGACTTGGTCTTGTACAATCGTCTGCTGCAGTGCTATGTGCTCGTTGACTTGAAGGTCGATAAGTTGACGCACCAGGATCTCGGCCAGATGCAGATGTACGTAAACTATTACGACCGCTATGTAAAGCAGGATTTTGAAAAGCCGACTATCGGCATTCTGCTTTGCAAGGAGAAGAAGGATACCCTTGTGAAGCTGACTTTGCCCGAAGATGCGAATATTTACGCCTCCGCCTATGAGCTGTACCTGCCGGACAAGAAACTTTTGCAGGCGAAGGTCAAGGAGTGGGTAAATGAATTTGAAAATGCAAGATAAGAGTATTGTGAAGATGCGCCCTTCAAGCAACTAATGGAGAAATACGATGAAGAAAAAATCAGAAGAAGAGAACAAGAAAGATAATACTGGATGGAATGCCTTCTTGGAATTGCGCAGGCAGACCCAGCGCGGCCCTGCTGCAGGTATGACGCTCGACGAGATAAACGCCGAAATCGCCGCAGCCCGGAGCGGGAAGTAACACGCAGGCGTTGACTTCCCACTGACCTCTTTGTATATTTATCCCTGTATTACGACAATCCCTGCGACAGTCGGCATAGGCCTTGCGGCCCGTATTTGCATCCGCGGTGGGGTTCATCAACCTTCTTGTTGATGTTGTTGGATCAAAGCATCCCAAAACATAAATAAACCCTAATTGCGTCCACAGTGTGTTCGCAATTTAAACCGTTTTTAACGTTCGCACATGCCGTGCGGGCTAGAGGATTATTATGGCAAGAAAAACTGATAAATTGGCTGTTGCGGATTTCCCGCTCATCGACGAAGCCCTGCTCAAATCGCGGATATATACCATCCGCGGGGTCAAGGTGATGCTCGATGCAGATTTGGCCGAGATTTACGGGTATACGACCAAAGCATTCAATCAGCAGGTCAAGAATAATATCGAAAAATTCGATGACGATTTCCGGTTTCAGTTGACGAGGACGGAATATCGCGAAATTCTAGGGTCAAAATTTTTGACCCTAGAACAGGGAAAATACTCAAAAACCAGTCCCTACGTTTTTACCGAACAGGGCATCTACATGCTTATGACGGTGCTCAAGGGCGAACGGGCGACTGCTCAAAGCAAGGCCTTAATTCGCCTTTTCAAGCAGATGAAGGACTGCATTGTGGAGAACCAACAGTTGATTGGGGTTGATTTGTTCTGCTCAAAATATAGCCCTGCCGATAAGGACGAGGTGTAAAAAACATGTATTTCAATTTGTATTGTAATGTGTATTGACATATATCTATACATTTTCTATAATAACGAGGGCAAATAGATGAATATCACAAAGCACGCTTTTAAGCGGATGCGTGAAAGAGGATTCACCGTGGAAATGCTTGGAAAGGTTCTGCGGAGAAAAGACCTAGTTCGCGACCCGTCTGATAAAGAAGGTGTTTCTAAAATTATTACTGAGGTTGATAATCGATTTTGGACATTAATTGTCTCTGACGATTTGAAAACATTGATAACTGTAAGGAGAGCTCATGAAGACGAAGTGCAAAAAGCGCGAGAAGGTTAGGCTGCCCAAGGGGTTCAAGCTGGTTGACGATTTCTTGTCTAAAGAGGAGATTGAAGCGCTTGAAAACGACACCTCGATGAGAAATCCGATGGTTATTACCGGTGGTCATGAGTCGGAGACGCTAGAGGAATCTATTGCGCGTATCAGTCGCGCTATTGCCGAGGCCAAGGAAGAAAAGAAGATGTATTCCATAAGGCTCAAGGTCAAGACGGTGGAATCGATCAAACGCAAGGCCGCCGCCGCGGGCATCCCTTACCAGACTTACGTGAACGTGTTGCTCGACAACGCTGCTTCCGCCTAATTTTTCTATATTTCCACGCGTTTAAGGCCATGCCTTATAATCCATTTGACACAAGAAAAGGAACGCTATGCCAGCTTTTGATCCGAATGCGAAAAAGATGCTGATTTCGGGAAACGAGGCCATCTCGCTTTCCATGCGCCACTGCAACGTGCAGTTTGCCGCAGGCTACCCGGGAACCCCCTCCACCGAAATCCTCGAGGACTATTCTGAACTCGGCGGGTATGCCCAGTGGGCCCCCAACGAGAAGGTCGCCGCCGAAGTGGCCCTGGGTGCAGCCTTTGGCCATGCCCGCAGCGTGGTTACCATGAAGATGGTGGGCCTCAACGTGGCAAGCGACGTGCTCTACACCGCGACCTACACGGGTGTGGATGGTGGCATGGTGTGGATTGTTGCCGACGACCCGGGCCAGGGCAGTTCCCAGAACGAACAGGATACTCGCAACCACGCGAAGGCGTCCGTTTGCCCGATGTTCGAGCCCAGCAACTCGCAGGAAGCCTACGACTTCTTCCGCATCGCCATGCAGACCAGCGAAAAGTTCAAGATTCCGGTGATTCTCCGCATGACGACCCGCGTGGACCACTCCAAGTCCATCGTGGTGCCGAAGGAAGAACTCCCGGCGATGGTGCCGAACTTCGAACGCAACATCGCCCAGCACGTGATGGTGCCCGGCTTCTCTAAGCCCGCGGGCCGCAAGCTCCGTGCCAAGATGGACGAGATGGAAGCCTGGAACGTGGCCGAAGGCCCGAACAAGGTGGAAATGCGCAGCGCCGACATGGGCATTATCACGAGCGGCATCAGCTACCACCACGTGCGCGAAGCCGCCCCGGAAGCAAGCATCCTCAAGCTCGGCATGACCTACCCGCTGCCGATGCAGCTCATCAAGGATTTCGCGAAGAAGTTCGAAGGCAAGCGCCTGCTCGTTATCGAAGAGAACGACCCGTGGCTCGCCGAGAACATCAAGGCCGCGGGCATCCAGTGCGAAAGCAAGTACGACCCGATTTTCCGCTTCGGCGAACTCGACGTGAACCGCGTGCGCCGCATTATCGCTGGCGATCGCAATCCGGACCCGGTTCCGGTCAAGGGCAAGCCGCCTATGCTCTGCCCGGGCTGCCCGCACCGCAGCTCTTTCGCGGTTCTCAAGGAACTCGACTGCATCGTCTCTGGCGACATCGGCTGCTACACGCTGGCAGCCCTCCCGCCCATCAGCGCGATGGACTACATGATTGACATGGGTGCCGCTATCGGCATGGGCATTGGGCTGCGCAACGTGCTCCCGCGCGAACAGGCCAAGAAGGTCGTCTCCGTGATTGGCGACTCCACCTTCGTGCACAGTGGCATCACGGGCCTCGTGGAAGCGGGCTACAATCGCCCCGACACCGGCCATGTGGTCATCATTCTCGACAACAGCATCACCGCCATGACGGGCCAGCAGGAACACCCGGGTACGGGCCGTCACCTCGACCATAGCCCGGCCTACAAGCTGGACTATGGTGCCATCGCGAAGACTGCCGGTTTCGACAACGTCTACGAAGTGAACCAGGTCAAGGAACCCGAGGAATTCAAGCGCCTCGTCAAAGAAGCGCTCGAGAAGGACGAGCTCACGCTCATCGTGGCGAAGAGCCCCTGCATTCTCGCCCTCAAGAGCATCCTCG
>Ga0310694_10001400_pt1 | contig 27501 bp, 21 predicted proteins | sample 174DNAGHGhighgp2_FD_203884 | JGI IMG/M metagenome (GOLD analysis project Ga0310694, IMG submission 203884) | Sheep rumen microbial communities from Palmerston North, Manawatu-Wanganui, New Zealand - 1742 DNA GHGhigh gp2 (v2) (version 2) | ecosystem: Host-associated > Mammals > Digestive system...
CGACTCTGGTTTTACAGCATATATTACAGCAGAAAGAATCGCAAAACGCATTGTATATCTCTGCGGATCGCAGCTATTTTGCCCAGCATACGCTGGCTGAAGTGGCATCCGAATTTGTGAAGGAGGGTGGGACACATCTGTATATTGATGAAATTCACAAGTATCCGTCATGGTCAACAGAGTTGAAAGAGATATACGACGGACACCCTTCCCTTCGGGTCTTCTTCACAGGTTCTTCAGTGCTCGACCTGCTTCGCGGACAAGCCGATCTGAGCCGCCGTGCGGTGATGTTCACCATGCAGGGGCTATCGTTCCGGGAATATCTTGAGATGTTTCATCAAATCAAAATGCCTGTGTATTCCCTTGACGAAATTATAGCCAACAAGGTGGATAACAGCCTGATACCGCACCCTCTGCCCTTATTCAGGCAATATTTGCGCGACGGTTACTATCCGTTCAGCAAAGAAAGTGCGTTTTTCTCGCGATTAGACCAGATAGTTACACAAACCCTGGAATCAGACATAACCCAATATGCCTCCATGTCCGTAGCTACCGGACGGAAACTCCGGCGTCTGATGGCTATTGTGGCTAAAAGCGCACCTTTCAAGCCTGATTATTCCAGCATAGCCAACGCACTGGGCATAAGCCGGAATGTGTTGCCGGACTATCTCCTCTATATGGAAAAAGCGGGCATGATTGGCCAGCTGCGCAATGAGACAGGCGGTATTCGCAGCCTCGGGAAAGTGGAAAAGGTGTTTGTGGACAACACGAACATCATGTATGCGTTGGGCACAGCAGACACGAACACGGGGAATCTGCGTGAGACGTTTTTCTACAACCAGACACGTGCCGTCAGCGATGTCATTTCATCAAAAGTGTCAGATTTTGTCATCGGAGAACATACGTTCGAGGTCGGAGGGAAAAACAAGGGTGGCAAGCAGATTGAGGATGTTCCCAACGGGCATATCGTAAAAGATGATATTGAATATGGGTTCGGTCGGGTATTGCCTTTGTGGACCTTTGGTTTGCTTTATTAAATCGTTGAGGATTTCAGACGCTACCTTAAATTTTCAATCAAAATCTAAGGTAAAGAAGTACTATTATTTTTGTATGTTTTTGTAAGAACAAAAAAATCATTGTCTTGAGTTCGAGGTCCTGGAAAAACCTGCCATGCCAAACAAAGGAAGCTCACGGCTATAAACCGCAAGCATCTTCGGCTTCCTCTCGGCATTGCATTTGAAATTTTCCAGATTCCGACTCACCAAGAAAAGCGAAAACGCCTTTGTTATTTATTTATTGTTAGTTCTTTTTTGGTTCTAATTCTTTATATCACAATGATTTAAGTTAATAATTCCGTTCTGCGATTCTATTGCGAAATCACAGCGGCGAAGTTAGGAAAAATATTTGATATGCGGCGCGCAGAAAAACGGAAAAATTTATAAGACAAACTCCATATAATTGGAAGGGGTGATGCATTGGAATGGCGTGTCCGGGTAGTTTCTGGCAAAAGTAAGGGACTGTCGCGCACGTTTCCTTTCGTTCCATTTGAATTCAAACGAACTGAGGCGACCGTCCTCCTCCTCTATCAAGTCAATTTCCTGATGCTCCACAGTACGCCAGAAGTAGAGGGAAGCGAACCGTCCCATCCTCGCATTGCGCTTGATACGTTCGCTAATCATCATATTCTCCCATAACGCGCCTACATCCGTGCGCAAATCCGGTGGAGAAAAGTTGTTGATCAGGGCGTTGCGTATCCCATTGTCATAAAAATAGATTTTGCGGCCGCGCTTTATCTCACTGCGCATGTTGCGGCTATACGAACTCAACTGAAACACTACAAAGCATTGCTCCAATAGCCGGATATAGGCTTCTATCGTGCCTCTGTCCGCCCCAAGCATATTGCTCAATTCGTTGTATGACACTTCGCTGCCCACTTGCAGCGCCAGAGCCCTCACCAATTTCTGTAAAAGTTCCGGCCTTTTGATGCCATTATAACCCAACAAGTCCTTGAATAAATAGCTGTTGGCAATTTGAGACAGCAAACGCTTGGCATCATTATAACGTATGACAACTTCTGGATAGTAACCATAAATCAAACGTGTTGCCAAAAGTCTTTTTTCCTCCCTTTCATCCGTTTGTTTCACCAGTTCGTGGGTTGACAGCGGCAGCAGTTTGTATTCGTACAGACGACCTGTGGCCGGCTCGTTAACCTTGTTGGCGAGTTCAAGCGACGACGATCCAGTTACCACAATCTGCGTTGGCAAGTGTAAGTCGGCAAGCATCTTCAGGGTCATGCCGATATCCTCCACCCGCTGGGCTTCATCAATCAGCAAAAGTTTGTGTCCATCCGCCAACTGCCTCAGTTCTGTGGAAGTGCGGTGGGTCAGGAGGTCGGCATCATCGTAATTGTCACAATTGAGGCGGTAAACGTCTTCAGCCTCCTCTGCAAGCATATCCAAAACCGTGGTTTTCCCTGTCTGCCGAGGCCCTAACACCACTAATATTTTTCCAGAACCGAATTCCTTGTGCAACTGATCAACAATGTCTCTCGCTATCATTTTGATTCTTTTTATATTGGCTGCAAAAATACCATTTTTTGCGATTCAAACCACAAAATATGTACAAAATTTCGTGGTTGAAGTCTATAAAATTGGGAAACGAGTCTTCGAACAGCAGGAGAAGTTCTATTTTGAAGACTTGGGAATACGAAATTATCTGTGCAATAACCGACGACAATTTGATATTGAAAAGGTTATGGAAAACGCGGTCTATCTCCGATTGAAGCAACTTGGCTACGATGTGTATGTGGGGCAATGGAACGGGAAGGAGATTGATTTTGTGGCGAGACTTGGTGATGATGTCCGCTATATTCAGGTGACGAAGACCATCACATCTGAAGAGACGTACGCACGCGAATATGGGAATTTGAAACTCATCAAGGACAATTATCCGAAATATGTCGTCACAATGGATCCTACAGCCGACATAGTGAATGACAACGGTATTATCACCTGCACTCTGCGAGACTTCCTGAAAAAGAGAGTGTTGGCTTGACAAGGTAAAGAACAACAAGTCTTCGAACAAGTTAATGAATGGAGCTCATCAGCCTTTTCCACTCCAGATATAGCTTTTGTCCCTCTTGCTGATATTTTTGGCTCTGCTCCCAGATCAGCTGGTATTTTTCAGGTTCCCTAACCTGCTGCTCATTGGGATATTTGATTATGGCAGGATATTTTTGTGTGTATGATCTTTTCTTCGCCTCGATTTGGTCGTTGGCGTAGTTGAAGAAACTATTCCGCTTGGATTTCGGCAACTGACTTCGAATCTGGCATTCGCGAATCTTAGACCTGTATTCGGCAATGTAAATCAGATCACGCAGAATGTTAGAGGTTTTTACCTCTTCGCTTTTTATATACAAATCCACCGGCTCGAACATACTGTCAATGGTGAATTTGAAGTTGTAAATCGCAATTTCGAGAGCGTTTTGCGCTTGGATTTTTTCTTGTTCCGTTACGTATAGGATGGAGTCTGTGCGTTGTCTTCGCACCACGATGGCCTGCGTATCCACATAACCTGATACAGTCGTCAACGGTTTCTCAATAACATACGATTGATCACTTTCTTCTTCGTGTGCAGGCAATGGTGTATCTTTTTGACTATGCGTCTGGGACGGTGACGCAAGAAAAACGGTGTCTCGGACTGAAGATGGCAATTCCGTCGATGGTTGCGAGGGGGCTTTGTTTTCGCTATTCATATAAAGAAAAAGCAATAAAACGGACAACGCGACAGCAGCGACCGTTATAACAATCCTCCACGGCATCACCTTTCTCCTTTTTGCGCAACTTTCCATCGCCCTCATCACCTCCTCCGCCGACGAATACCGGTTCTCTTTCTTCGGCTGCAGACATTTGCGGACCACGCGCCCGTACCGATTCGGGAACAACTGCTTCAGAATCAGTCCGAAAGCGTACAAATCAGTGCGGTTATCGACTTCCGCGCCCGACAACTGCTCTGGCGCGGCGTATGCTTTGGTATAGGCGGGCTCTTTCAGCACGGCGTAACGGTCGCTGTCAGATAACCCGAAGTCGATCAGCTTGACACTGTTGCCGTTAAACGTGACCAAAATGTTGGAGGGCTTGAGGTCGCGATGGATGATTTGCTTGCCGTGACAATAACCGATAGCCTCCAGAATCTGACGCGCCACCGATTCTCTGACATTCTGTGGAGGGTTCTCCTCTAAAAAGTCACCCAACGTGCGGCCATCCACATACTCCATCGCCATGCATACGCCCGCCACCGGATCTTCCTCTTTGCTGTAAATGCGCACGATGTTCGGATGATTGAGCTGCATCATCAAGTCGAACTCCTTTTCGAACATCCCCTGATAGACAGGGTTTTGCTGGCACTCCGGCTTCAACGCTTTCAGCACGAACCATTGTCCGTTTCGCTGTGCTTTGAACAGCCTGCAATAGCCTCGCGAAGGAAGTTCGCTGTGCCCCGAAAACCGACCTGAAACGGCGTATTCGGAGGACGGGACGAACCCGGAGGTGGAGATGTCATAGGAATTTTCGATCATGCGGCAAAAATAGTATTTTTTGGCTATTGGTTGTTGGCGAGCGATAAAAGTAGCGACGCGCCATGGCACGTCTCTACATCGGCGAACGACAAAAGAACCGAAAAAGAACCTGTACGTCATATCCGAATGTTTGCTATTTTTGCGGCTGCAAATTTTGAGAACCATGCCTATGAATCCGCAACATATCACTTTGATGCGCCAACTCGTGGAAGAGTCGGCCAACCACACGGTGACCACTTCCAACGACTTCATCTTCCTGTCGGGCGAAATCCAGGGACGGCTGAAGGAAACCCTCAGCGCATCCACGCTGAAGCGGCTTTGGGGTTATGTGGATGGCTATGCCTCGGTGCGTCCCAGCACTCTCGACATCCTCGCCCGTTTTGTGGGTTTCCCCGACTGGGAGACCTTCGTGTCGGACTATTGCGAGGTGGAAAGCGTGCAGTCATCGCATCGTGTGGTGTCGAAATCGCTCTACACCAAGGATTTGAATGCCGGTAACCAAGTGGAGATTGCATGGAACCCTAACCGCCGTTGCATGCTCAAATATCTGGGCAACAGTCTGTTTGAGGTGGTTACGTCTGAAAACGCCAAACTAAAGCCCGGCGACCGTTTTCTCTGCCAGCGTTTCACGAAAAACCAGCCGCTTTATGTGGAGCTGATAACCAACGACGGCAACACGGAACTGTTCGTGATGGGTAACAAGGGCGGATTGACCGGACTAAAGTTGCTCTAATCCATCGCTTTCCTTACCTCCAACAAAAAGCCCGGAGTCTGACTCACCCCGGGCTTTTGCGAACGTTTGCTATATAGATGGACGTATGCAACACGTCCCTACTATTGCCCATTGCCTTTTGCCTTTTGCCTACTTAATCAACGCCATATCCGGAATGGGTTTGTCGTACTCGCCTTTGGCCTGGCGTTCCTTGATGTCGCGGAAAGCATCCAAGGTGCGCTTCACGTCCTCCATGCTGTGTGCGGCCGTGGGGATAATACGGAAGATAAGCATTCCGGGAGGGATGACGGGATAGGTGACGATGGAACAGAAGATATTGTAGTTCTCGCGCAAATCAACGGCGATGTTGGCAGCTTCGTTCACGCCGCAACGCAAGTGCACGGGCGTGACGCAAGCCTCAGCCGGCCCGATCTCGTAACCGAGGTCGCGGAAACCTTTCTGCAAAGCGCGGGTAATCTCCCACAGTTTGGCTCTCAGACGGTCACCTTCTTCGCTTCGGATGATCTCTAAGCGCTTCAGACAGCCGACCACAATGGGCATCGGGAGCGATTTGGCATACATTTGGGAACGCATGTTGTATCGAAGGAAGTTGATGATTCTCTTTTCGGAAGCCACAAAACCGCCGATGGTGGCCATGGATTTTGCGTATGCTCCGATATAGATGTCAATGTCGTCCATCACGCCGAAATGCTCGGAAGTGCCTCTTCCGTGAGGGCCCATCGCACCGAATCCGTGGGCATCGTCGATGAGGATACGGAATTGATATTTTTTCTTGAGGGCGGCAATCTGGTCCAAGATGCCGAGTGCGCCGGTCATGCCGAACACGCCTTCCGTGATCAGCAGCACGCCCCCACCCTGCTCTTCGGCAATCTTGCAGGCGTTGCCAAGGATACGGTCACAATCCACGATGTCGTTGTGGCGGAATTTGAAGCTCTTGCCAAGGTGCAGGCGGATACCGTCGCGCAGACAAGCATGAGCCTCCGCGTCATAGACGATGACATCGCGACGACAAACGAGAGAATCAATAGTGGACATGATGCCCTGATAGCCGAAGTTGAATTCGAAAGCGGCCTCTTTGTGCTCAAAATCAGCCAACTCGCGCTCTAATTGTTCGTGGAGAGCGGTTTGACCCGTCATCATGCGGCTGCCCATCGGATAGGCCATGCCCCAGCGAGCGGCACCTTCCGCGTCGGCTTTACGCACCTCGGGATGGTTGGCCAGTCCAAGGTAATTGTTGATGCTCCAACAGAGCACCTCCTTGCCGTTGAAACGCATGTGCGGCCCCAATTCGCCTTCTAACTTCGGGAATGCAAAATATCCATCAATCTTCTCACGGTATTGTCCAATCGGACCACCGGACGATTCTATGATTCTTTCGAAAATGTCCTTCATATTATTGTCGGTTTATTTGTTGTTAATTCGTTGTTTGGTGAGTGGTGAATAGTGAATGGTGATTTGTGATTTGTGATTTGTAGCTATGAGTAGTATTTATGAGAGAATATAATTCATCCCATCATATCATCATCGTCACTACTGTTTCCGTTTCGCCTCTTCTATCTTCTCGTACTCTTCCAAAAACTGCGGAATATTACTCATATCAATGCGTTTGTTCAAGATGATTTCGTGGCGTTTGTTCAGAATAAACATCGCCGGATTGCCCATCTCATAGATATTGAAGTACTCGAGATAGTCAAGATTACCTTTGTTGCCGCCCACTTGCAGCCACGGATAGTTGTTCTCCTTCACATATTTCTTCCAACGGTCGATGTCGGAATCGTTGCCGACGGCATATACATCAAAGTTACGCTTTCCGAGGGTTTCCAAAGAGTCGTAAACCGCACGCAACCTCTTTGACTCCTTCTTACAGGTCGGACAGTCGGGATCATAGAACCACAGGATGGTGTAAGGTTTTTCCATCTTATAGGACGAGTGCCACTTAGAGATGTCATCCGTCATCGTCGTGTCAGGAATGAGCAGTTCCGGCGCAATTTTGCCTATCAGAATGGGTTCTAAACGTTTGGCGCGCTTCTCATACTTAGACAGCACATCTTCATCCAACCAATAGCACTTCCCTGCAAGCTGATTAGTCTTGGCAATATGGTAGAAAACGGCATCATGTCCGATGATTTTGCTCGTCTCGAACTGATAGGAGAGCCAATCGGTGCAATAATGATACATAAACGTATCTTTTTCAGTCTTTTTCAAGAAAATATCGATATACTTGTTGATGGTATCCGCCTCCTGATGATAGAGCAGTTTAAGGAAATAATCCTTCATCTTAGGGTCAAATGAAGGGATGTAGATAAACCGGTGGTCACTCAAGTCGAAATTATCCCAATAATGCAGGCGGTAATAAGCGGCTTGTTTCTGATAATCAGGCGTTCCGTCCTCTTTTTTTATCTCGGGAACATCTATGTTTTGGTAAGATTTCTGCATTTTGGAGAAGAGATAATCGGGATTTTTAGCGATTAACTCAGAGATAAATGCCTGCATCTCGTCATTGATGTTCGTCAATTTGTCTTTGTAATAGTTGGCACTATCGGCATTGCCGGCGGCTTCAAATTCTTTACGTTTTTTCGACCAATCGTTGGCGTCTTTCGAAGCCGAAGCGGTTTTCTGCTGGAAACGCAGCATCTCTGCATTCTCCGGGGAGTTTTTCACGGAAAAATTATCGACATTCATCGTGGTATCCAAGTTATACTCAAAATGCTGGTTGTTATCCAGTATAAAGTTGAGATACAGCTTCTTATCCATGGACACCAATGAATACAAACCGTCATCGTAACGATCAGAGCCCTTGAATACGAACTTGCCTTTGGAAACAGGTTTCACAGAATCCTTCAAAATGAGCTTCTCGTTATAGTGAATAACCAAATACACCAACGTGTCACGCGAATTCTTGATGTTGAAAACCATCTCGTGTCCGTCAGCATCGCGATAATTAGCGGGATTATTCTTGGATTTCTGCAAATTTTTCGGTTGGTTGTTCTGGGAGAATGCCGCATTTGTGAAAAAGCCGCACAACACTATCCCGAAAATCATCAAAAAAATAACGTTCTTTCTCATTATATATTCGTTTTATCGTTTAATCATCGTATATACACCGTTTTTCATCGCATCATCGATCGCACAATTTCATCTAACGTCATTTGCCGTGCAATTATTGTATGATCTTTCTCATTATCAATCAACAAAATGACCGGTGTGGTCACAATGTCGAAATACTCTATGTAATCGACGCTGGTTTCGCCCATGGAGGTGCTGAGGTTGATCCAGTCACTCAGACCGTGCTTTTCGGAAAAGGCCTTCCAACGGTCGTAGTCGTCGTTGACCTCCACGGCAAAGACTTCGAAATCCAGCTCGTCGGCCCGTTTCTGGTAGAGGTCGTGCAGAACCGGGGTCATCTCCTGACAGTGGTCGCAGTCGGGATCCCAGAACCAGAGAATCGTGTATTTCGTATGTATCTCGTTGGTGGAGTGCTGTTTGCCATCGATGTCGTAGGCGGTGAGCTCGGGGATTTGCGCACCAGGGGCGAGCTTGCGGACAACATCCATTTTCCGTTTGGCTACACGCGCACGGTCGCCCAGGCAACAGGGAAGATTGTATTTGTCATAAAGATGCAACAGAATTGGATCGTATGCAGGTTCTCCTGTTGCCCAATAGGCATTGAAAAGATAAGTTGCCAAAAAACCGGACCTACAGCAACCCGCCAATAGACTGTCTATTGTGGAAATCAAATATTCCGTATTATATATCTGATTATCTGTCAAATATTTAGAAATAAACGGATGAATCGAGGACTTAGAATTCCAAATCAAAGGATTTGAAAGGTTCAATTTTGAGATTACATAATCGTAAATGGATTGAGGTATGGTTAACTGCGGATTCTCTTGCAAGACAGACAAATACGCTGACAGTGCATTATCATACAGATAGATTTGTTCCAAAGAATAGCCGGGTGAATCGGAATATGTCTCAATGATCCGCCTGAAAGTGTCCAAAGAGGTTGTCGCGCTCGTACGATGAAGAATTTCATCATACATATTCGCATATTTCATCACATAATATCCAGGATCACAATAATTATTCCCGATTTTCTCGAACCCGACACCTGATGCTAACGATGTCAGGGATGGATTCGATACATTTAAGAAAATATCCCGAACTGGAGTCCCACCTTTTTCATAGGTTAAATAATAAACTCCCTTTTCGACGGGATGCTTGCTTTTGAATATAGCTTTGCCGCCTTTAACAACAGCACTGTCCAGATAAACGGGAGTTCCACATTGATATCCTTCCAGATACAGAACCTTATGATTGGATATAATACCCTTGTCTATTTCTTGGATATTATAATGGATCAGGTCTCGCACGGAGGTCATACACCCGCATGGCTCATCCACCTGGGCGCACACCACCCTCGCCGTCCCTAAGACCAGGGCCAGCAGCATGGTGATTGTCCGGATATGTGTTCGCTTGGTCATCTTATCATCTCTTGATCTCATCATCTCATCGTCTCATCATCGTCCCCACACTGCGCTGCGCTTGTGTGGGGTTATTTGCGCTTCGCGCGTCTTGCCTCTCCGAGGCTGCTCAAGGAAGTTTTTTTAATGCTAACTCGCAAGCATCTCCTTGATGTCGGCCATCAGCTTGTTGGCGATGTTCTCGGCGACCTGCGGGGTGAGGGCCTCGGCGTAGATGCGCATGATGGGCTCGGTATTGGAGCTGCGCACATGCACCCAGCTGTCGTCAAAATCGACACGCACACCATCGACCGTATTCACCTGGTAGTTCGCGTACTTCTCGGCTATCTTGGCCAAGATCGCCTTCAGGTCAACGGAACTGCCGAGTTCGGTTTTCTTCTTCACGATGCAGTAGTCGGGATAGAGGGCGCGAATCTGGCTGCAACTCTTGTCAGACTCAGCCATATAGGTCAGGAAGAGCGCAACACCCACGAGGGCGTCGCGACCGTAGTGCAATTCGGGATAAATAACCCCGCCATTGCCTTCGCCACCAATCACGGCGTTGGTCTTCTTCATCATCTCCACCACGTTGACCTCGCCCACAGCGGAAGGGGTGTAAGTCATTCCGTATTTGTTCGTTACATCCTTCAACGCACGAGAGGAGGAAAGATTAGAGACCGTATTTCCAGGCGTGTGCTGCAGCACGTAGTCAGCCACAGCTACTAAAGTGTTCTCCTCGACAAACAACGTACCGTCTTCCTTAACGATAGCCAGTCTATCAACATCGGGATCGACCACGAAGCCGACATCGTAGTTAGAACGGTTCATCGCATTACAAATACCCGCCAAATTCTCGGGAATCGGTTCCGGATTATGCGCGAAAACACCGTTCATTTCACCGTTCAGCACAGTCACATTGTTGACTCCTAACTCTTTGAGCAGGTAAGGCAAAGCCAATGCTCCCGTGGAGTTCACTGTATCCAAAATCACCTTGAAGTTAGCCTTCTTGATGGCATTCTTGTTCACCAAAGGCAGATTCAAGATGGCATCCACATGATCCTTAATGGCATTCTCATAATAAGTATAACTTCCCAGCTTATCAATAGTTACATAGTTCAACTCGTCGGATTCCGTCAGCTCCACAATGCGTTTGGCTTCCTCGCCAGAGACGAACTCGCCGGTGCTGTTGAGGAGTTTCAGGGCGTTCCACTGCATCGGGTTGTGACTGGCGGTGATGATGATGCCGCCATCGGCATGTTGCTGGATAACCGCCATTTCCGTTGTCGGGGTCGTGGAGAGGCCGAGGTCAATAACATCAATGCCCATGCTCTGCAAGGTACTGCAAACCAGACGGTTCACGATGTCACCGGAGATACGGGCATCGCGCCCGACCACCATACGCATGCACCCCACTGCGTCGGGGGCTCTCTTTTCAAGCAAGAAAGTGGCAAAAGCAGTTGTAAATTTCACGACATCGACGGGTGTAAGGTTCTCGCCGACAGTTCCTCCGATGGTTCCACGGATTCCGGAAATCGATTTAATCAGTGTCATAAACTCCTATTTTTAACTTAATAAAACTGGCTGCAAAAGTAAGAAAAATCGGCTTACGCAGCCGACTTTCCTAAAAAAATTAACGCATGTCGTTGACCAATACATCCGGATACTTGCTCTTGTCGAACACGAACAGTTTGTCATCCAGAGGGATATCATTTTTAAACTGCTCGATACTATACGTATATACTGTATTGTCTTTTTCGTAAACAGCGATTTTGGCTATCTTGAGAGAGGTCTTCACGATGTAAACGCGGATGCGGTAGTACGACTGTGTGGTCTTGGGAGTGAGATCGACGATGCTGTACTGCACGTTGTTCTGGAACTCGTCACGGATGAACTTGGCACGGAAATGCGCACTCCAGTCTTTGAGGATGCGCTGCGGGTTCATCAAGTTCTGATCATCATCGGGATCATACTCATATACAGAGACTTCATTGGCATCCTTGTCGTAACTCCAAATCGAGCTGCCGTCACAGAAGTACTGCTGTCCAGCGAAGGAGGTTTTGTATTTGTTACCCTTGAGGCTGAAATCGCCCTGACTCACCCCCAACGTCTTGTCGTCTTTGGTGGTTTTCAATGTGTAGTGGAACTGCATCGTGCTGTATTTCTGATACTGTAAGGAGACTTTCTTCATGAGGTCATTGGCACCGCCATCGACGTTCTGGGCGCTTGCCGCGACCGCCGTCACGGCCAGTATCATCAAAACTGCTATTTTTTTCATATTCATTATTTTGGTCTTTGATTGGTTTTATCGCTGTTCGTTTAATTCATTCATCGCATCATTCATCCCATCATCCCATCATCGTATCATCCCATCATCCCATCATCCCATCATCGTCATTCATCGTATCATCGTCCATTCTATCCCAGGGTTGCGGCCTGAGGCCTTACCCCGGGCTACCGAGCTCTTTGCCCCTATCGGGGCTGCTCAAGGAAGTTGTTTATAATAATTGGGGCTTTTACATTCCCTTTTCGGCATTCATAATTCATAATTCATAATTCTTAATTCTTAATTCTTAATTCTTAATTATCAACAGCACCGCCGCCAAAATCAGCGCGATGCCGAAGACAAGGCGGGCGGTGAAGAGGCCGTCGAAGACGAGGACGGAGATGCAGACAGCCGTGACGGGTTCGAGAGCGCCCATGATGGCCGTGGGGGTGGAGCCGGCGTTCTGGATACCGATGTTGAGCATGGTCATCGCGATGATGGTCGGCACGATGGCCACCATGCAGATCCAACCCAGAGCCGACCAGCTCGGAATGGGCATGATGCGGCTGTCGGGGACGCAGAACGAGTAAATGCCGATGACGACCGCCGCGAACGCCATGATGTAGAAGGTCATCTTGAAAGGCGGCATCGAGATCTTCGTGCGATTCACCACGACAATATAGACAGCGTAGGTGAGCGAAGAAATCAGCACCAAGACGACCCCCCAAAGCGACATCTTCGCGTCACCGTCGCCTTGGTAGAGCAACAATATCCCTATGATACTCAGCACGATAGAGATTATCATCATCATCGATGCCCTTTCCTTGAAAAAAACCGCCATGATGACCGCCACCATCACGGGATAGGCGAAAAGGATGGTGGAGGCGACTCCGGAATCGAGATGCTTGAACGAAGTGTATAACGACAGCGCGGAAGCAGCAAAGAGCACGCCTAACGACAGCAACACCTTGAATTCGAACTTCGTGATTTTGAACGGCACCTTCTGCACCAACAAGATGATTGCCAAGAAGATAACCGCGAACGTAAAACGGTAAAATATCACGCTCGGCGGATTGAACCCCTCCTGATAGAGGAACAATGCCCCCAACGGATTGGTACCGTATGCTATCGCTGCTATAATCCCGGCTATATAACCCTTTATTTTCGATTGTTCTGGCATTATCGTTTCATCATTTTTCATCGCATCATCGTCATTCGCCCCTGGGTCGCGGCCTATCGGCCTTACCCTGGCTACCGAGCTCTTGTCCCTTCGGGACTGCTCAAAGAAAATGTTTAGAATATTGGGTGATTACGTTACTAATTCTGCATTCTTCATTAAAATCACGGTGCCATATTATAATATTCCTCCAACATGTCATCCTCCATCTGCGCGAGCGTGGCATTGATGTAATGCTTCAGCAAGTACTTGTCGCCGTGGGTGTTGCAGATACGGCGGAGGGCTTCGTTGACCTCACGGACGGTGCCCACGCATTCGAACGGCTTGATCTTGGAGAGGCCGGAAAGCTCGTCAAAGGTCTGCTCCAAAGTGGCGTCGTCAAGCAGGTCGTGACCGAAAATCTCCTGCAACTTCGCGTCGGGGATAAACGGCGAGAGGATGATGTAGGCGAAGAGGCACTTCGGACAATGGCCGCACCATTTGTTCTCCTTGCTGCCGACGTTGCAGCTCTTGAAGACCGGGAAATACTGCGGGTATTGCGCAAACCGCTCGGCAATCTGCAGCTCGTTAAGCGGACGCAGATGGCTGTAGTAGTGGTTGCTGTCGCCCATCCAGTCGTGGACATAGTCGCGGAAGTCGGTCTCGAACTCCAACGATTTGGAGTACTGGTGGTTGATGTAGGTACCGGGAATGGTCGGCTCGTTCGCGCTCGACTCGTTCGAGAGGGCCACGTCGCGGATGCCGGTGACCGCGCTCAGCAGCACGGAGTAGAAAGCTAGCATCGCGGAAAATGGCGTATGTCCGTTGAGAAAGCCCTGCGCGTTGAGTTCCAGCAGTTTCGGGTCGATTTGGCGGTGCAAGACCAGAATTTGGTCCTCGCGGTCGAAGCCGGCCACGCGGGCGCAGTCGAGGGTCGCGCCGCGCGGGTTGATGATGAAGGGCACCACCTTGCGGGTGCGACGGAGGTCCTCCAACGTCACCACGGAATCCTTGCCCCCTCCGATGGGAACAATCACGGAATCAGTGTCTTGCGCCTTCGGGTAAGGGAGCGAAGAAGAGGCTTTCGTCCCCACCGGAAACACAAAATCCAGGAACTGCAGATGGTCGGTCTCAATGCTGTTTTTGTACATGAACTCACCGAGTCCGTACCAATAGAGCTTGCGCCACCACCATTGCTGGTCCTCCGTGAGCGAATAGGGTTTCACCACGATGGTCGGGCTGCAGGTGCACTTCCAGTAGCTGATCAGCTCGATCATGCCGATATGGAAGACAATGCCATCCAACTGCTTGAGGTCGAAGCTGTTCCAATCGGGAGTATGTTCCCCGGCGGACAGCACCATCTTCGGGGAGAACTTAATCCCCTCCCCTATTGAAAAATGGAAAACGAGGTGCAAGTCCCCGTTTTCGATGCCATATTGATACCCCTCGTATGTAAATACGGGGTGTTTCTCGCGTAAATCGTCGAATTTTGCGTTCATTACACTTCTACTTATTTCCTTTATTTGAGAATCAGCGGCAAAAGTACGATTTTTTCGTACATGAACGGGATTATGGAATAATCGGAAAACATTTTCTGAACAATGCTGTATCTACAAACAACTTTACATGCTCATCCCCTTCTTTCTCATCAGGAAAAATCGTGTTTGAAGATAACGAATAGATGCACTTGTCATCTGCATCATAATATTTTGCATAAACACTACTTACCCGATAATTTCTATCCAAATGGACCCACAACATCGGATAGGCTTTAAGGATGCTCATCAGGAAAAATGGCCTCTTCGTGTAGGTAAGCGTGGTGTTTTTTTCTATTGTCCTCATCATCGCCCTGTTGGTCTGGCAACAATAATTCGTATCCTGATAGATACTGTCCATAACATGAATAATATCCGTTTCTTTTCTCATTTTAATATCGGAAACAGCACGCGGGTGTTCACACGTCATATCATGGCACCCTAAATCACTGTTGAAAGAGTATGGTTGACCCAGAAGCTGGACCACGCTGTCAAGCGGCATTCCAATATAAATCTGCTCTATATCGCAATATTGTATCGAATTTCTGCTCACTCGAATATCCCTGCAAGAATCCATCATAACCAAAAGCGAAAACAACGCCAATGCTATAAATACCTTTTTCATTTTTTCCATTATTTTGTGACCACAAAAATATATCATTCTAACGTGTCATGTTAGTGAATATTATGATTGACCGCGTCATTCTCCTGACCTCAATATCTCATTTCTTGCGAAATCCAATTTCCAAATTTAACTATTCAATCTCGAATAGTTAAACTAAAAGTCACAATCCGTTGGATTTCAAGAAATAAAAATTTTCACAAAACTCTTGACAAAGACTATATTTCGTTGTATATTTGCAGTCTGAACCTTATTAAAACCACTAACAAAATTTTAAAAGTATGGAAATAAAAGATTCGGTTACTATTGGTTGGACACTTGGGTGCTGGCGAACGTAATACAACTTGCCACACAAGAATTCTGTATGCGGCATCTTAATCGCAAGAATGATCCCTGCGGCCGTCAATACGACCAGATGACGCAGGCAGCGCGCTCCGTGCCTGCCAACATCGCGGAAGGTGGCTCCCGACATTACACATCCCGGGAGACCGAGATGAAACTCACCGACGTGGCGCGCGCAAGCCTCGCCGAGTTGGGCAACGACTATCTGAACTGGCTTCTGTTAGGAGAGAATGTGCCATGGTCAGTGAATTCGGAAGAACACTTGGCGGTCACGGCAGTCCAGCTTGACCGGCCCACTTACAAAGATGACGTGCAACATCTGAGCTGCATCCACATTTTGGCTCAGAAGCGGAAATTCGACCGATGGCTTCGTTCGGGGGATTCCATCGTGGAGGCGAACTGCCTGCTGGTCCTTTGCCACCGGCTAATCCTGATGCTAAACAAACAGCTGGAGAACTTGCTGACCACGTTCAAGGAGGAAGGTGGCTTCACCGAGGCCCTGACCGCAGAACGGCTCGCCTACCGCACGGAGCAAAGCATTAAAGCTGATGCGCCGAAATGCCCTAAATGCAGCAAGCCCATGATCAAACGCGTCGCCAAAAGGGGTCTTAACGCCGGGAACGAGTTCTGGAGCTGCAGCGGATACCCAGATTGCAACGGGACAAGGAACATGTAAGGTCGGGAGTTGTTTATGTTGACATGTCACCATAAAAAAAACGACCCCACCTTACATCTTTTCCGGCACCTCAATTCCCAACAGTCCCATTCCACTTCGCAACACCAGCGACACCCAACGGGAGAGCTTGAGGCGCAACAAACGTTTTGACGCGTCCTCCTCCTTGAAAATCGGGGTGTCCTGATAGAAGTGGTTGAACTGCTTGGCCAGGTCGTAGCAATAGTTGGCGATGAGCGCGGGACTGAAGTTGTCACCCGCTGCCAACACTGTCTTCGGATATTGGTAGAGCATGTTAATCAATGTCTTTTCCTCCTCATTCAGAGAAAGTTGCGGTAATTTGGCAGACAAATCAATGCCGTTTTCCGCACCCTTGCGCAACATCGAGCGGATACGGGCGTGTGTGTATTGGATGAACGGTGCGGTATTGCCGTTGAAGTCGATGGATTCCGCCGGGTTGAAAAGCATGTTCTTGGCCGGATCCACCTTGAGGATGAAGTACTTGAGTGCGCCCAAGCCGATCATTTCGTAAAGTTTGTCGGCTTCCTCGGGGGTGAATTGGAACTTGCCCAGTGCCTCGGTGCTCGTCTTGGCCTCCCGGTACATGTCGTCCATGAGGTCATCGGCATCGACCACCGTGCCCTCGCGGGATTTCATCTTGCCTGACGGAAGTTCCACCATACCGTAGGAGAGATGGTAGATGAATTCTCCGAAGGGCTTCTCCAACTTCTTGGACAGCACCAACTTGAGCACGTCGAAGTGGTAGTTTTGCTCGTTGCCGACCACGTAGATCATCTTCTGCGGGTGGAACTCCTCGTAACGCAGCTGCGCGGTGCCCAAATCCTGCGTCATATAGACGGAAGTGCCGTCCTTGCGCAGCAACACTTTCTCGTCCAAGCCCTCGCCTGTGAGATCCACACGCACAGAGCCATCCTCGTGACGGTAAAACGCACCCTTGTCCAACCCCTCCTGCACCAGGCTCTTGCCGAGCAGATAGGTCTGGGACTCATAATACGTCTTGTCGAAGTGGATGCCCAGCCGCTCGTAAGTCTGGTCGAAGCCGGCATAGACCCAGCCGTTCATCTTCGCCCACAACTCGCGGACCTCTTGGTCACCCGCCTCCCACTTGCGCAACATCTCGCGGGCTTCCAAAATCAGCGGCGCTTTGTCTTTTGCTTCGTCTTCCGTAAATCCTTGCTCTACAAGCTCTTTCTGTTCTTGCTTGTAGTGTTGGTCGAAGACGACATAGTATTTGCCGACGAGGTGGTCACCCTTCATGCCGGAGCTTTCGGGGGTTTCACCGTCGCCGTATTTCTGCCACGCCAACATCGACTTGCAGATGTGGATGCCGCGGTCGTTGACGAGGTTGACCTGCACCACCGGGTGGCCGCAAGCTTTGAGAATTTGCGACACGGAATGGCCGAGCAGGTTGTTGCGGATATGTCCGAGGTGCAACGGTTTGTTGGTGTTTGGCGAGGAGTACTCGATAAGCACAGGGGCTTCTTCACGTGCAGGCCGCAAACCATAACCCTCATTTTCTGACTCTTGCTCCAACAATTGTAACCAGAAGTCCTCTTTAATTTGGAGATTCAGATAACCCTTCACCACATTAAAGTCTTCGATTACCTCCGTGGTCTCTTTCAGTTTCTGGCCGATTTCAGCGCCGAGTACGTCGGGCGATTTGCGGGCGACTTTCACCCATGGGAAGACGACCACGGTAAGATCACCTGTAAAACCTTTCCGGGTGGGCTGCACCAAAGCGGGATCGGCTTCGATGTCGATATTGTAGAGTTGTTTTAGTGCGTTTTGTAACGCGAGGGCTATCTGTTTTTCTAATATCATAATGGTTATAGGTTATGGGTTATAGGTTATAGAAGCTGCAGTAAACGTAATTGTTTGATGTTGTCTTTTTTATACACAATGTAGAGACGCGCCATGGCACGTCTCTACAATAACATCTTTTATACGGTTTCTATGCCGCAAAAATAATTCTTAATTCTTAATTTTGAATTCTGAATTACTCGAAGGAAATCAATTCCACGTCGAAAATCAGCGTGGCACCGCCAGGAATCATGCCGCCTGCACCGTTCTCGCCATAAGCGAGGTTGTAGGGGATGAAGAGGCGGTATTTGGAACCGGGAGTCATCAGTTGCAGACCTTCAGTCCAGCCGCGAATCACCTGGTTGAGGCCGAAAGTGATGGGCTCGCCACGGTCAACGGAGGAATCGAACACAGTACCATCAAGGAGTTTACCAGTGTAATGCACTGTCACCTTGCTTGTTGCAGTCGGGTGTTCTCCGTGGCCTTCTTGCAGCACCATGTATTGCAGACCGGAAGGAGTCTCTTTCACCCCAGGATTCATCTTGTTCTCTTCCAAGAACTTAGCACCTTTTTCAATTTCAGCAGCGGCACCGCTCTTCTTCTGTTCCTGGATATCTTGCTGAAGATCGTTGAAAATTTCATGCATCTGCTGATCTGTGAACTTGTTAGCACCAGCGTATGCATCCTTTAACCCCTGCATAAAAGAATCGAAATCCAACTCCTTGATTTCCTGTTTCATGTTCGTGCCAACATTTGCGCCGAGGGCATAACCGAATTTTTGTTCTTTTGTCATTTCTGTCTGTGATTTTGCGGAAAACCCCATGCCTACGAGCATTAAGGTCATTCCAATGGTGATAATTTTCTTCATAATTTTTTATAGTTTTTAATTTTGAACAAATTCAATAGACGCTCCTTCATCATGAAAGTTTACGCCTATTTAACGAGCCGCAAAAATAGCATTTTTTCAGAAATGCAACAATGTTAAAATAACGTTTGACTCATCAACTACTAACCCTAAGCCTGTAAGCACCTAAGCCCCTTAAATCTTTCTGGCACAATATTTGTAGTAAAGTAATTTTAAATCGAAATAAAATGATTATCGCCATTTTTGTCATACTGACACTGTTGTTATTGCCGGATTTTTACATCTACGGCATGTTTTTGCGTAACATCCCGCTGGTCGGGAAACTCCTCTTCTTCGCACCGAGCTTCGTGGCATTGCTGTCCATCTTGAGTGTGAAGTTTTTCGGGATGAACCACACTGTCACCACGATTTTCCTTGTCGTGCTGCTATGTTTCGCCCTGCCGAAGATGCTGTTCGTGGCCTTTTCCCTAATTGCCAAACTGTTGGGGATCTGGAGCCTGACATCCTGCAACGTTGTCACCCTTTGCGGTATTGTTGCCGCCTCCGTCGTGTCCGCGATTGGCCTGTACGGACTGACCATCGGCTGGAAACATCTGGAGATCAAGCATGTAGAGCTCGCTTTCAACAATCTGCCGGAAGAATTCGACGGTTACAAAATCGCGCATCTCAGCGACTTACATGTCGGCACATACGGTCATAGGACCCGCTTTTTGCAAAAAGTAGTGGACTGTGTAAACAAAGAAAATTCTGATTTAGTGGTTTTTACGGGAGACATCGTCAATACAGAACCCGAGGAACTATTGCCATTCAAGGACGAACTGTCGCGATTGAAAGCCAACGACGGGGTCGTTTCCGTTTTAGGCAACCACGACTACTGTCTTTACGGCGACCGGAGCCGCTGGTCGGACGTGCGTGAAGGCGGACTGAAAGTGGCTGAAATCGAGTATTCTATGGGTTGGAACGTGCTGATGAACGAATCGATGACCGTGGAGCGCGACAGCGCGAAGATCGCCATCATAGGTGTGGAAAACACCGGCAAACCGCCTTTCCCGCAAATCGGCAATCTACAAGCGGCTGCGAAAGGCATAACCCGACATGACACAGCGAAATGCGAGGAAAGCTTATTCACCATCCTACTCTCCCACGACCCGTCGCACTGGCGCATGGAGGTATTGCCCAAGACAGACATCCCCCTCACGCTGTCAGGCCACACGCACGCCGCACAGCTCAGAATCGGGAATTGGTCTCCGGCAAAATGGATGTACAAGGAATGGAGCGGCGCTTATCAATCTGACAACCAGCAACTTTACATTTCAGAAGGAGTTGGCGGCACCTTGCCTTTCCGCTTCGGCAGCCGTCCGGAAATCGTCTTCATCACGTTGCGCAAACTCCCTTGATTGATTTCGAACCTCAACTTGTTAGTACGCGTAATCCAACGGGTAAACAGATACAAACCCAACGTAATCAAGAGGGTGATGGCAAAAGTAGCAACTACACCCTTGAAGTCATAATTATCAAAATAGTTTTTATATATCATGCCTATAACCAGCACAATAGCAACCATTGCCAGAACAAAAATAGAGATCACGTCAAGAATAGCCATCATTGCGTACAAAAGCATCCGCTTCCAACTGTAACCCGACAGCTGCCTGAGGGGTATAAGCATGAAAATCAACGCAATAACTCTCAGCTTATGAAGGCAGAAAAAGTCAAGCACGATTGATAATATCGTGTACATATTGGCAGTGTAAATGATGGCAACGAAAAACTCCGAATAGCGTAAATCGGGGATATCAGGGCAGTAGCGAAAAAACATATAGAGAAAACCGGACAATAAAACCAACCATGACAAGGCATACAAAGCAGGGGACCATGAAGAGAAACGTTCTACGGCCGAGATGACCTTTTCAATAATTTTAACAGTCTCATCCTCCCATATTCCTTGCCCAGAATCTTGATTTTCTGTATTTTCCCGGGCATTTTCGCTAACGGCCACTTCCGTTTCAGCTTTGTCTGCTGAACGTTGTCCTTTGATATTCAATCCATTAGTAACCAACAGAGAGAGAGTGGCGAGTAAGAAAAACATCTTGAAAGGGGGGAAGTATGCCATCTGCATACCCTTGATGTAGTCGCGGATCATGTAGCCCGGACGGAGAAGCAGATCGCGGATCGTCCGGAACATGCCGCGATTTCCCAGTCCCCATACATCCAGGAAGCTCAGGAAGGCGGTTTTGAAGGAGTAGCGACCGATTTTGGCCGACTGTCCGCATCTTGGGCAGTAATTGCCTTGGTATTCCGTCTCGCAAGTATGGCACACATGGCGTTCCTCCGACATCGGATTGACCTGGTGCGGTTGCAGCTGCCACTGATGGAAGGCAGTCCGTTTCTCTTTGAGATGCAGTTCCTTAAGCTTTTTCACTGCGACGTGCTTTCACAATTTCTTCCTGTACGGCTGCGGGCACACGCATGTATTGGTAAAACTCCATCGAATAGTTGGCACGGCCGCTGGTGACGTTACGCAGCGCGGTAGCATAGCCAAACATCTCCATCAACGGGATGAAGCCGTCCAGTTTCTGAGACCCTTTTCGGAAACGGCGCATGTTCTCGATGCGGCCACGACGCTTGTTGATGTCGCGGGTGATGTTGCCGATATATTCGTCCGGGGTATTTACCTCCACCTTCATCACGGGTTCCATCAAGACGGGCGCCATCTTGTTATAGGCGTTCTTAAAGCATTGGGCGGCACACAGTTGGAAAGCCATATCGCTGGAATCCACGGGGTGGTAGCCACCATCCACGAGCACGCAACGCACATCCACCACAGGATAGCCCGCCAACGGACTCTTCTCCATGGCGGCACGCAGGCCCTTCTCGATGGAGGGGATGTACTCTCTCGGCACCACACCGCCCTTGCTGACATCCACGAACTCGAAACCCTTGCCGGGATTCGGCTCGAAACGGATGACCGTGTGCGCGAACTGGCCGTGGCCACCGGTCTGTTTCACGTGTTTGTAGTTGCTTTCGAACTCCTGGGTGATGGTTTCGCGGAAGGAGACGCTCGGCGCGCCGACCTCAATCGGCACTTTGAACTCGTCTTTCAAGCGATCGACAATGATTTCCAAGTGCAGCTCGCCCATGCCGGCGATGATGGTCTCCTCGGTTTCGTCGTCATAATGCGCGTGGAAAGAGGGGTCTTCGTTGCTCAGCTTGGCCAACGCCTCGCCCAATTTGTCGCGGTTCTTGGTGTCCATCGGGGTCACCTTCATCTCAATGACGGCAGGCGGCACATGGATGGACTCCAGCACGATGGGCTGTTTCTCGTCGCACAGCGTGTCGCCGGTGCGCGTGTATTTCATACCCACCAATGCGACGATTTCGCCCGCGCCAGCTTCGGAGATCTCTTCACGCTCCTTGGCCTTGATGCGGAAAATGCGGCCCACACGCTCGTTTTTGTCCTTATTGGTATTATAGAGGCTCATGCCGCTCGTCAACTTGCCGCTGAAAATGCGGATGAAGGTCTGCTGTCCCACGTACGGGTCGTTGATGAGCTTGAACGCCAACGCGGAGAACTGCTCGTTGTTCGAAGGATTGCGGGTGTAGGTCTTTTCCTCGTCGTAGGGATCGTGGGCAATCACCGCTCCGATATCCGTGGGCGAAGGAAGGAACTCGATGACGGCGTCCAACAGAGGCTGGATGCCCTTGTTCTTGTAAGCGGCACCGCACAACACAGGGGTAATCAACAATTTAAGCGTGGTTTCACGGATAGCCCTGCGGATCTGTTCCTCACTGATCTCACGCTCTTCAAGATAGGCATCGGCAATCTCATCGTCGAAATCGGCCAATTTCTCGATAATGTTTTTATGGGCAGTCTCAGCCGCAGCCGCGAACTCGGCAGGAATGTCATTCTCAAAGACCTCCTTCTCGGAGAAGGTCAGCGCTTTCATCTTGATAAGGTCGATACAACCTTGGAACTCACTCTCCTGCCCCATCGGGATTTGGATCGGCACGGCATTGGTTCCCAAGTATTTCTCCATCTGGGCGACCACCTCGGAAAAGTCCGCGCCGGTGCGATCCATCTTGTTCACGAAGGCGATACGCGGCACCCTGTACTTGTCGGCCTGGTTCCAGACGGTCTCGCTCTGCGGTTCCACACCCCCCACGGCACAAAACACGGCGACCATACCGTCGATGACACGCAGGGAACGTTCCACCTCGATGGTGAAATCGACGTGACCGGGAGTGTCTATCAGATTGATTTGATGGTCTTTCCACTCAGCAGTGATGGATGCGGAAGCGATGGTGATACCGCGTTCCTGCTCCTGTTTCATGAAGTCCATGGTGGCCTGACCGTCGTGGGTTTCACCGATTTTGCGGTTCACGCCTGTGAAGTAGAGAATACGCTCCGAACAGGTGGTTTTACCCGCGTCAATGTGCGCGGCAATACCAATATTTCTCAGTTTTGATATGCTTTTTGCCATATAACTATTTAATAACCAATATTTTAATAATAATGAAACAAGGCGGCAAAATTACAAAAAAAATCGCTTGTATCGTTATTTATATTACTTTTGCGCCCTGAAAAAAATCACGAAAAATATCATTAATGAAGAATCCATTAGCCATTGGCATCGACATAGGCGGCACCAACACAGACATCGGACTGGTGAATCCTGACGGCAAAGTGCTGCAACACAAGATTTTGAAAACTGCCGAATACGATGACCACCATCCTTACATCCTTGACATTGCCGGTTCTATCCGCGCAATGTTGTCGGAAAGTGGTGTTTCCGAGGTTGCAGGCGTCGGCATCGGTGCACCCAATGCCCATTTCGACACAGGCTGCATCGGGGCGGACACGGCCAACTTGCGGATGAAGAAGGAAATCCCGATATGCGAGATGTTGCAGCGGATACTGAACATACCGGTGACGCTCTCCAACGACGCGGACGCCGCCGCCCTCGGCGAGCACTTCTACGGTGGCGCGAAGCTGATGCAGCATTTCGTGACCATCACCCTCGGCACGGGCGTGGGCAGCGGCATCTTCGTCGATGGCCGCCTCATCCACGGACACGGCTGCATGGCCGGGGAACTCGGACACGCCATCGTCAACCCCCTCAGCGACCGGTTATGCAGCTGCGGTCGCAAGGGCTGCCTGGAGATGTACGCCTCGGCCCGCGGCATCTGCCAGACCTACAAGGAGCTGGCTGCCAAAGGCGACCTGCCCGACAACTTCCGCGGTGACGAGCTCACCTGCAAGGACGTGGGCGAGATGGCCGTGGCGGGCGACCCGTTGGCACTCAAAACTTACGATGTCACGGCCTACTGGCTCGCCATCGGCATGGCCAACGCCGCGTCGTTCTGCTCCCCGGAGGCCTTCTTCCTCATGGGCGGTCCCACCCGCGCCGGTGAAGCCCTCCTAACCCCATTACGTCGCTATTTCGCCGAAAACCTGCTCTACATCTACAAAGACCGCATCTCCATCCAATTATCTGAATTACAGGCCAATGACGCTGCCGTGCTGGGTGCCGCGGCGTTGGTGCATTTGAAATAAATTCCGCTGCCAAGCTTTTGCCCCTATCGGGGCAGCTCAAGGAAAATGTCTTTTTTATTAAACCCATAAAACTTGAACCTTGACCTATGATCTTTGAACCTTGAACCAATCATTCACAATAACCCATAACCAATAACCATTACAAAAATGCGTACCAAATTCAACATCCCCCACACCTTCACCATCGTTTTCTCCATCATCGCCGTGTGCGCGGTCCTGACCTGGATTGTGCCTGGCGGACAGTTTGATCGTCAGACCGTTACGGTGGATGGGCACGAGCGCAACGTGGTGGTCGCCGACTCTTACCACCGGGTGGATCCAGCGCCGCAGACCTGGCAGGTATTCACCGCCTTCTTCAAGGGCTTCGAGCGCACCTCGGGCATCATCGTCTTCATCCTGATGATCGGCGGGGCTTTCTGGATCATGAACGAGACCGACGCCATCAACCGTGGCATCTGGCTTTTCCTCGACAAAACCCAGCGGATGCAGCATCACACCCTCTTCCGGAAGGTGGGAGTCAACAACCTGCTGATTATCGCCATCATGCTGATGTTCAGTTTGTTCGGATCGGTGTTCGGGATGAGTGAGGAGACCATCGCCTTCATCGTGGTCTTCGTGCCGCTGGCGGTCTCCATGGGCTACGACTCCATCACGGGGGTGCTGATGTGCTATGTGGCCGCGCACGTGGGGTTCGCGGGCGCGATGCTCAACCCCTTCACCATCGGCATCGCACAGGGGTTGTCGGGACTGCCCACCTTCTCGGGCATCGGCTACCGGCTCGTCTGCTGGATTATCCTCACCCTAATCGCCATCGTTTTCACCCTGATATACGCCAACTACATCAAGAAACACCCCGAAAAATCGCTCACGTACGACATTGACAGCTATTGGCGCGAGAAAGCCGCCGGCTCCGAATCCCACCAGGAAATGGTGAAATCCACATGGAACGCATGGGCTGTATATGGCTGTATTTCAGCGATTTTGATTTACTGTGCCGTCACAATGCCCTACACCGATGTCACTGTCGGGCTGGGCAGCCGCCGGATGATGCTCTTCCCGATTTGGGCGGGACTGTTCATCCTCATCGGCTTCTTCGCGACACGGAAATCCGTTCACCACCTGATCCTTACGCTGTTGCTCTTCACGATTCTGATTCTCGTGACGGGCGTGCTGGGCTACGACTGGTACGTGATGGAAATCGCCGGTCTCTTCTTCGCGATGGGGATCTCCGCCGGTTTCGCTTTCGGGATGAAGTTCGACAAGATATTCCGCAGCTTTTTGGAAGGTTGCAAAGACATCCTCGTGGCCGCGCTGGTCGTCGGTCTGGCCGGCGGCATCATCATCGTCTTGGAAGAGGGTCACATCATCGACACGATTCTCTACGCGGTGGCGCAGGGGATGCAGAATGCCGGCCGAATCGGCAGTACTGCCACCATGTACGTGATGCAGAACCTGCTGAACCTCATCATCCCGTCGGGTTCCGCGAAGGCCGCGCTCACCATCCCGATGATGGCGGAGTGGTCCGATCTGATGAACATTCCGCGTCAGCTCACTGTCCTCGCCTTCCAGTTCGGCGACGGCTTCACCAACATGATCACGCCTACTTCCGGTGTGCTCATTGGCGTGCTCGGCGTGGCAAGGATTCCGTATTCCACGTGGTTCCGCTTCATCTGGAAGTTCCTGTTGGCACTCATCGTGCTGGGTTTCCTGCTGTTGCTCCCGCCGTTGTTCATGCCGTTCGCGGGATTCTGATCAATGTTGAATGTTGAATGCTGAATGAAGAAACGCATTATTTTGCTTTTTCATTTAAGATTCGTCTTGTCCATAACTGTTCACTGTTCAACACTGTTCACTGATCACTAATCACTGATCACAAAAAATATGTAACCTTTTCGTAATTTTGCATCCTATTAACAGAGAGGCAAGGAAGAATGAAAAAAGAAGCATTCTGGGCGGAGCAATATCGGCGGCACATCGGGAAGATGGTGGGCGCGTGCTACCGGTATGTCGCCGACTGGGATCTCGCGGAGGACTTGGCGCAGGACGCGTTCCTCGCCGCGATGGAGAAAGCCAGCACCTTCCGCGCTTTCGGCAGTTTCGAAGGCTGGCTGAAGAAGATCGCCGTCAACCAGGCGCTGATGTACCTGCGCGACTGTCCGGAGATGGTGGAGTGGGACGAGAACCTTCACAGTCAAGAAGTGGAGGAGATTGCCGACGACCCGGAGCTTTCGCGAACGGAGTTCACGCAGGAGGAACTGTTGGAGGTCGTCGGGAAGCTGCCCGTGAAGCAGCGCACGGTCTTCAACCTCTACGCGCTGGAACACTACTCCCACTCGAAAATCGCCGAAACGCTCGGTATCTCCGTCGCAAACTCGAAAGTGTTGCTCACCCGCGCACGGGCGGAGCTGCAGCAGCGGCTGAAGGCGGTGGCGCGGAAACGATGAATGAGGATGATGCGATGAGGCGATGAAACGATGATGCGATGAGGCGATGAAACGATGATGCGATGATGACCTTGAATATGTGAGGGCTTGCAAGCCGTTAGGTCTGCAGGGCACCGTAGAAAGGATGAGGAAAAGATTAGTTCGCACGCCGTTAGGTGTGCGGGCAAAAAACAGTGAATATGAGTATTTTTGTCAAATATAGAATATGAAAAACAACATTTTCCTTGAACAGCCTCGAAGAGGCTACACGCGCGAAGCGCAATTAACCCCATACAAGGCCGGAGGCCGCAGTGTGGGGATGATAACGGTCATCCTGCTGGTGCTTTCCGTATTAGCCACGGCCTGCAACAAACCCGAAAAGCAAGCGCTCGCCGGCACGTGGCAGTGGTACTGCACCTCCGGCGGCATCGCGGGAGTCAACTATACACCAGAAAGCGAAGGCTTCGAAGCCGAACTC
>Ga0310694_10001401_pt1 | contig 27498 bp, 26 predicted proteins | sample 174DNAGHGhighgp2_FD_203884 | JGI IMG/M metagenome (GOLD analysis project Ga0310694, IMG submission 203884) | Sheep rumen microbial communities from Palmerston North, Manawatu-Wanganui, New Zealand - 1742 DNA GHGhigh gp2 (v2) (version 2) | ecosystem: Host-associated > Mammals > Digestive system...
GATGACGTGTTCTTAACATATATTCCACACGCTTTGCCACTGATTCCATTTTTTCTTCGGTAGAGGCTTTAACAAAGGCAATATTGGTAAATTGCGGACGTTCCGACCCCTCCAAACGTTGGCGTACCGTTGTCCATGGCATTAAAATCACATTGTCTTGGTCATCCCCCATCAAACCGTCACCTTTTTCTTTTAAGGTGCCGATAACCATAAACGGTTTTCCTTTTAAGCGTAAGGTCTTACCTATCGGGTTTTGCAAACCGAACAATTCATCTACAACAGTTTGTCCGATAACAGCATAGGGTTTAGCGGCTTTAACATCCTTATCCGTAAACATTACACCTTCTTCAATTTCCCAGTTATTTATCTCTAAAAATTCGGGATTTGTTCCCCTAACGCTAACCCCATAATTGCTTGAACCATACACAGCTTGAACGGCTGCCGGCATAATGTATGAGGTTGCATCTACATCTTTTAAGTTTTTCAGAGCTTCGGTATCTGCTACGGTTACACTCGGTAAACCTCTGCCACCGCGTACGCCACCGCTGACAATTTCAGCCGGACCGATAATGATTAAATTACTTCCCATAGAAGCAAATGTTTGTGTGATTTTGGTTTGTACGGCTTGTCCGGCCGATACCATCATCACCACCGCGGCAACACCTATCATGATACCTAACATGGTTAAAAATGTCCTCAGTTTGTAGGCGGCAATAGATATCCATGCTTCTTTTAAGATTGCTTTTAACATTTCGTTTCCTTTTCTTTTGAATATTCTTTGCGCAAGCCGTCATATACTTTATGGCCGTCACTGATTTTTATCATTCGGGTGGCAAAATCTGCCACGTCATCCTCGTGGGTTACCAAAACAATGGTTATGCCCTGTTTATTTAAATCCGTAAATAAATCCATAATTTCATCTGAAGTTTTACTATCCAAATTACCGGTCGGTTCGTCCGCAAAAATTATTGCCGGATTATTGATAAGAGCGCGGGCAATGGCTACTCTTTGTTGCATACCGCCGGAAATTTGCGAGGGAAGTCTGTCTTGATAGCCTTGTAAATTGACACGTTCCAACATTTTTACTGCACGCTTATAGCGTTCTTTTTCTTCTATATTTTGGTAAATTAACGGTAGAGATACGTTGTCGGCAATCGTTCTTTTCATCATTAAATTAAAATTTTGAAAAACAAAACCGATAGTCTGCCCTCGGACTTTGGCTAATTCCATATCTGTCTTGGCTGATATATCCTGCCCATCTAAAATATATGTACCGGAAGTCGGTTTATCCAAACAGCCTAAAATATTCATCAATGTTGATTTGCCGGAACCGGACGGTCCCATAATGGCAACAAATTCTCCGCTCTTTACTTGAAAATTGATATCTTTTAAGACTTGCTGACTGTTGCCACCATCCATAAAATACGTTTTAAAAACATGCTTAACATCTATGACTGTCGTATTTTTTACCGTCATGGTCTTTTCCTCGGCTCATTAGCTTCTATAATTACTTCTTCACCAAGTTCCAAGCCTTCTTTGACTTCTATATTGGTCATATCCGAAATACCTTTGGTGATAACGCGGGGAACGATTTTACCTTTTTCAAAAAGATAAACAATGTCCTCATCTTCCCCTATATCGGCAACCTTTTTGATATCCATTTCGGCTTTTACCGCGGCAGAAGGCTTAAATTGTAATGCCATGGCAGAAATCATCAAAACATCATTAGCTTCTTCGGCCTTTATCGTTACGGAAGCCGTCATTCCGGGCAAAAGTTTTCTTGAAGAGTTGTCTATTTCAATAATTACCGTGTACATAACCACATTGGAAACCTCTGTCGGGGATAAACGTACCTGACGAATTTTACCGTAAAATTTATCATTCGGGTAAGCATCTACCGTAAATGAAGCCGGCATATCCGGTTTAATATAACCGATATCGGCTTCGGAAATGCTTGCTTCTATCTGCATTTTGGATAAATCCTCGGCAACTTCAAACAAAGTCGGCGTTGAGAAACTGGCGGCGACGGTTTGCCCCTGCTCTATTTCCTTAGAGATAACCGTACCGGAAACAGGGGAGGTAATGGTAGCATATTCAAAATTTTTCTTGGAAATATTGTAATCTGCCTTGGCTCCCAAAACATTTGCCGAGGCTTCCTTATATAAAACTTCGGCTTCTTCCAAAGAGGCGGAAGAAGTTAATTTATCCTGATAAAGTTTTTTAATACGATCATAATTAAGCTTTGCTTTGTGCTCTTTGGCTTGAGCTAATTCATAATTTGCCAGTGATTTTTCCATATTTTCTTTCAATGTTGAGGAATCTAATAAAGCTAAAATCTGCCCCTCCTTAACATCATCATTATAATCAGCTAAAACTTTTTCAACGATGCCCGAAACCTGTGTACCAACGGTAACGGTGTTTATCGGGTTTATGGTGCCGGTTGCCGTAACTTCATAAGCAACATTTCCTTTTACAACTTTGCTCATCTCAAAATTTGACGAATTAAGACGAACCTTACCCTTATTTGACATCAAAAAAGCCAAACCGGCTATAACGATAACCCCGATTACAATAAATATTTTTTGTTTCTTAGACATTAGAATCTCCCTATTGAACGATATAAAGTAGCTTTATTGATGAGCACGGTATAAAAAGCAACAACATATGCATCTCGCGCATCTGCCAGTTGTGATTCAGCGGTTAACAGATTTATAATATCCGTATTACCGACTTCGTAGGATTTAAAGGCGACTTTTTCATTTTCTTCCGCACTCTTTAGCACATTTTTGCTGACTTCGTAAGATTTGAGAGCCGTCTGATAGTCATGATATGCACTCCAAACCTCATTTTTTATTTGATTACGAACTTTATCTAAATTATGACGTTCCTGCTCTCGCTGATATTTTGCAGATTTAATTTTATGGGTAGTTTCAAAACCGGTAAATAGCGGCAATTTATAGTTTATTCCGATAGAATTATCTCGGTTATATGAACGGCTCGGTTTCCAACTGTTATTGTAACCGCTTTCCGCTGCTAAAGAAAATGCACCATAACGCGATGCCTCAAGCTCTTTTAAGGAAGAATTTGTTGCATTTAATATCATTTCCTGTGCTTTAACCTCATCTCTCTCTTTGGCGGCAACTTCTATCATTTCATCAAGAGAATCTTTTTTATTTAATGACATTAAATCTCTGTCTTTCGGCGGTTGCTTTAATTTAAACGGGGTTTGCGGCGGTAAATTTAATATCATTGCCAAATTGCCTTCATATTGCTTTACCGCATTTTCCATTTGTATAACTTTTAACTTTGATTGTTCGTAGCTGGTTTGTGTTTGCAATTTATCGTTTAATGCGGCCATACCGACATCATATTTCCGGCTGGCTTCATCATAAGACTTTTTATACATAGCTTCATTGGCACGGGCACTTTTTAAATCTTCTCGGGCGCCAAGTAACTTAAAATAATTTGTGTGGATGGATAAAATTAAATTCTGCAGAGAGCTGTTATATGAAAAACCGGAATTTGCCAAATAGTAACGAAAACTATCTATGCGTGCTGATCTGCCGCCAAAATCATATAATAGCAAATTTAAGCCGAGATTGACGTTATAAGGGCTATTTTCCGTATGATGATCACCTTGAAATTTTTGCGTATTTTTACCGATACCCGCGCCTAAGTTTATATCCGGAAAATACTCTGATTTTGCCGCACCTAAATTTTCCTCGCTGGCTTTCAGGCTCATATAATCCGCACTTAATTCCGGGTTATTGCAGATGCCGATTTTTATTAAATCAATCAGCGAAACTTCTTTATTTACGGCTATTTCTTTATCTAAGCAACCGACCGGTGCTTTTGCTAAATAAACATCTCTCTTATCTGCAGAAAAGGCTGTTCCGGAGAATATTATCGTTCCCATCAAAACAGACAAAAATAAGCGATATTGCATCATCTTTTATCCTTTACATATACATAAATTCTGTTTAATATTAGGAAAAATTTTTTAATAAACATTTAATGCAAACAGATAGCTTATTCTTTTTAAAGGATTTTTTATGGCAACCGACAGAGAAAATTATGTAAATCTTTTCAAAAGTATTTTTAAAGACAGTGTTTCTTTCAGTGATATCAAGAAAACTGTTCCAGAAGAGGAACGAAGCTTTTTCAATATGCTTTTTATGTCTGCTTTTCGCCAGCTGACTTTTATTAAAACAGTTGTTTTGCCGCAGTTTGTTAAGAAAAAAATACCGCATAAAAATGAAATTTTGAATTTTATTTTTTACTTAGCAACAACCGAATTACTTTTTTTAGATAAACCGGATTATGCGGTTATTAATTCCTATGTTGATATTGCTAAAAGTAAAACCGATAAATTTGGCGGAAACTTTGTCAATGCCGTTTTGCGTAATATTTTGAGAAACAGAACACTGTTATTAGAAAAACATAATCAGAAGTTTTTCAGTGCAGACTTTCTTAAAATTTTAAAACAGGATTATACCCCGATAGAAATTGAAGAAATGGAACATTTTGCAGGAATTGAGGCGCCACTTGATTTGACATTTAAATACAGCGCTCACCCCTCTATTGATAACGCCATTTTATTGCCGACCGGGAGCATTCGCTTGCCGGCGAACACCAAAATAACCTCGCTTGATGATTTTCAAGAAGGAAATTGTTGGGCGCAAGATGCTGCCTCGGCAATACCTGTTAAATGCTTAGGCGAGCTTAAGGGTAAAAAGGTTTTAGACATTTGTGCCGCTCCGGGCGGAAAAACAGCACAGTTGTTGGATGCCAGAGCAACTGTTACCGCTGTTGATATATCCGAAAAAAGATTGGTTAAGCTTAAAGAAAACATTGAAAGATTAGGACTTTCTAAGAATTTAAATACACTGTGTTACAACGCTTTAGATCTTGATATAAACGAAAAATTTGATGTTATTTTGCTTGATGCCCCCTGCTCGGCAACCGGAACTTTTCGCAGACATCCGGAAATTATGAACACCAAAACAATTGAAGACGTTAAGAAACAAGCCGACCTACAAAGAAAAATTTTAAAACACTGTGCCAAATTTTTAAAATCCAATGGGTTAATTGTTTATGCAACTTGTTCTCTCGCCAAAGCGGAAGGCGAAAAACAGATAAAAACCTTTGTTAAAGAATGCCCTGATTTTTGTGTTGTACCGATTAAGCTTAAAGGAACGGAAAAAATGCAAACAAAAGAAGGCTTTTTAAGAATTTTGCCACAACATTTAGGGGAATTTTCCGGTATAGACGGATTTTTTGTTACTGTTTTAAAAAGGAAAATTTAATAAACTTGTGTTATTGTGTTATAACAATGTCAGATTAGGAGCAGACAAATGAATGAAATGATGATTTACGGTATTGGTGCTTTATTGATTTGCTTTACGGTTTTAACATTTTTGCTCAGCCGTTTGCCGACAAATGTTTTTCCGGAAAACTATGAATTTAAGCTTGATCCTTTTTGGTATGTTTCAGCGGTTATGCTGGTTGGTGCGACAGCTGTTTTCTTCCTGTTTCCTGATTTGCCGGATACGGTAAAAACTTACCATTACACCGGAATTTTGTTACCTTTTGTTTTTGCCGGAGTCATATATTTATGCTACCTTTTAGACGTTAACTGGTTGACGAACCTTTTGACTTTCGGGGCGGCTTACATCATCAGCTATATGCAGCCGGATGAATTTCAACTATTTCCGGCACAACTTGCACCATGGCAGGACAAATTAGCCGTTGCCGCTATCATATTTGTTTTATCTAAAGGGTTAGGTCTGTTAAATGGTATCGGCGGGGTTGCCTCAGCGCAGTTCTGTGCGGTTATGGTAACAGCAATTATTTTAACTTATTTTGGTGCCTTACCGCAATTTCTTGCCGTTATTGCTATGACTTATTTGGGTACAATGATTGCTTTTGCATTTTTCAGCTGGCCACCGGAAAAAATCGTTATGAGTAACGGCGCATTTGCCTCTATCGGCTTTATTATGGGGTGTTTCATGCTTGATGCCGCCAACGAATTTGCGGAAGCTCCGATGTTAATTGCCACATCATATCTTGTTACAGAGGTTTTGATTGCGTTGTATAACCGTTTCATCTGCCACGAAAAAACAGATTCATTATACATGAATACATCTTATTATAAAACCTCTAATGAGGGCATATATGATGCCGGTGTTGCACGCGGTATCTTAAAAATTTTAGCCATAGATATTGTTTTGTCTTTAATGCAAATTGTCGCTTACGAACGCTTAGCCATACCGGTTTTTGCGGTTGCGCTTAACCTTTGGTTCTTATCCATTTTATCTGGGGATACAAATCCCGAAGAGTTGGTATCTTTAACAAAATGGGGTAAAAAGGTTGTAAAAGGTGTCTTTTCTAAAAAGAAAAAATCCTAAAGCGGGAGCGTTGTATGGCAAATTTTATCAACATTTTGTTTGGAAATGATAAACAGAACAAACGTGCTTTACCCAAAGCAGATAAGCTTAAGGTAGTTGTGGTTGAATTTGCCGAATATGGTAATTACGGTTTCGGACAAGCTCTTACAAAGTTACTGCATAAAAATCCGGCTTTAAGTGTTCGTTATTTTGATGAACCCTTTGATAAAACCTTTCTTAATTTACAAGGACGCAACTTCTTTGATATGGTTGATGCCGGCAATATCCTTTTACAAAAATTAAATGCTGATGTTGTCATTTGGGGGTATCAGGAAAATGATGCCATCAGACTTAATTTCCAGACAGCCAATGCTTATTCGGATTGGGAGAATATTTCCTGTTCCATCTTGGAAAGTCTTTTTGTTAAAGCAGAATATTTTGAGCGCATTAACGATTTTCCGGAAATTTTAGAAAATTTAATTAACGGGATGATTGTTGCCTCTATCAGTGAGCAACGGCTTGATTTAAGGATTTTAAAACAAAAACTTTTAAAAGATATTGTTCATAAATTCAGTACCGGACAACCGAGTGATAAAGATGATATTATGTTTTCGCCATGCGTCATGAACGCTGCCGGCTTAATTTATTTGAGCTATGCGCAAAGAGATTTAACCGAAAAAACTTTTGACACCACCAAAGAATTATTTAAAAATGCGCTGACCTATAAAAATAAGATTATGCAAAACGTTCATCTCGGCTGTATTTATAAAAACATGGGACAGCTTTATGAAACTGCATTAAAATTGGATTTAGGACAATATTGGCTCTTATTTAAGGAAGCTATCACCAATTATCGCACGGCGCAGAAGTATCTTGACCATTATAATTGCCCGTATGATTTTGCGTTGATTTCTTTTAAGCTTTCAAAACTTTATTTTAAGTATTGGAAATTTTCCAATGACATTCAGGCATTGCGTGATGCAATATTCTTCTTAAGAGAGGCCGAAAAAACATATACGCAGATTTCTTTCCCTGAGCTATGGTCTAAGATTGAGGGGTATTTAGGTTTTTATCTCTCTTTATTGGGTTTATTCTCAAAAAGTGATGATATTTCCATGTTAGCAATTAAGAGCTATAAAAATAAGCAACAAGTTTACAGGAGAGAACTTTATCCGGTTATGTGGGCAAAAATTCAGGAAAACATTGCCAATGTTTACTATAATATCGGAAAAAACAGCAATGACCAAAATGCTTTTTCAGAGGCTATTGATTACTATAAATCAGCCCTAAAAGTTTATGAAAACAAAAAAATGCCTGATGAAATTGCAACTGTTACTAACAGTATTGAAAAAGTTATGAAAGCCTGGAAAGGGTAAACTCTTTATTTTAACGACGTTTGTTTTAACAGCCAATTATTTGATTCTTCTTTGTTGTTTTCCTGCCATAACTTAATAAAACGGTCTTGATAGGCTTTAATTGTTTTATCCTCTTTTTTTATCAATAAGCAATTCTCGCTGTTATTATTACTGGCGTGTTTTGTCCAATTATATGAACCGGTTATAACTCTGGCATTATCAAAAATAGCAAATTTATCATGCAAATAGGAATATTTATTATTAACTTGTACGTCCAAACCTCTATTAAACAGGGCTATAGCTTTTGAGTCTTTTCCGCTTTTCTGCGCTAAAAGCCGTATTGATATACCGTTTTTATGCGCTTTTATCAGTGCTTTAGCTATGCGTTTATGCGTGAACGAATAAATGGCTATATCTATGTTTTTTTGTGCTTGCTGTATCTCTGAAATGATTAGATTTTCACAGTCTTTTGACGGTGTAAAATATACTTCTGTTTCTGCTTTTATATTTGCAGAAATGACACACATTATTATAATTAAGATAAATTTCTTCATAGCCCTCAACAAAAAAAGCCACCTTGATGAAAGGTAGCAGGAAGTTGAAAGCTATTACAGGAATAGTGTAGGTATTTGGCAGAAACAAAGTAACCGCCTTATTAACTACCTTCCTGCCATTGCAAGAAGATAGCTTTTTACGTCTGATATACAGACAACCTGTAGAGGCTTTCAAACCTCACATCAGTCATCAGCTAATGCAAGGGTAGATTAGCCGTCAAACAAACTAAAGTCAAATAAAAATTATTTTAGCACAAAAAACCGCCTTTGCGGCGGCTTTTCTTTTTATTGGGAAAAGTTAAATCACTTCTCTTCTGCCGACATGATCTGCCGGCGTAACAACGCCTTCAGCTTCCATGCGTTCAATAATAGTGGCAGCCTTATTATAGCCAATACCTAAGCGACGCTGGATATAACTGGTGGATGCCTTTTTATCATTACGAACGATTTGTACAGCCTGTTCATATAAGTCATCATTGCTGTTACCAAAACCAGAACCCATTGATGTTTGGTCAAATAAGGCGCCGGCCTCTTTGTTTTTCATTTCAAGCTCTCCGGCGGTTACTTCATCCACATATTCCGGCTCACGTTGAGATTTGATGAAGTTTACAACATCTTCAACTTCTTCATCTTTTACAAAGCCACCATGAATACGTTGTGGTCTTAACCCTGCCGGCATATAAAGCATATCGCCTTTACCGAGCAGTTGTTCGGCACCCTGCTCGCCCAAAATGGTGCGGCTGTCTATCTTAGATGTTACTTGGAAGCTTATTCTGGTCGGGAAGTTAGACTTAATTGTACCGGTGATAACATCAACAGACGGACGTTGGGTGGACATAATCAAGTGAATACCGGCAGCACGTGCCATTTGTGCCAAACGTTGAATAGCAGCTTCAACCTCTTTACCGGCAACAAGCATTAAGTCTGCCATTTCATCAACAACAATAACGATATATGGTAACGGCTTAGTATCTAATAATTGTTCCTCATATTTCGGTTTGCCGGTTTCCGGATCAAAACCGACTTGAATAGTGCGTTTCGGCGTTTCGCCACGGTCACGCATTTCTTTTAATTTTAAATTATAGCCATTTATGTTACGAACAGACAAGCAAGCCATAGCACGATAGCGCTCTTCCATTTCTCTTACCGCCCACTTTAAGCCGATAACAGCTTTTGCCGGATCGGTAATAACCGGAGTCAACAAATGCGGAATACCGTTATACATGGAAAATTCCAACATTTTCGGGTCTATTAAAATGAATTTACATTCTTCCGGTGTCATTCTGTATAACAGGGATAAAATCATGGCATTAACGCCGACAGACTTACCGGAACCGGTAGTACCGGCAACAAGCAAGTGCGGCATTTTGGCTAAGTCAGCATAAACATTTTTACCGCCGATATCCTTACCTAAAACAACGTTTAAGGCATTTTTGCTGTCTGAAAAAGCGACATCTTCCAGTAAATCTCTTAACCAAACGGTTTCGCGCTTGGCATTCGGAATTTCTATACCTATCGTATTAGAACCCGGAACAACGGCAATACGTACCGAAATGGCAGACATGGAACGGGCAATATCATCAGCCAAACTGATGACACGGGATGTTTTGGTTCCCGGTGCCGGCTCTAATTCATATAATGTTACAACCGGACCGGGGCGAATTTTAACAATTTGTCCGTGTACGCCAAATTCTTCTAAGACACCTTCCAATGCTCTGGCTATTTCATTTAATTCCTTTTCGTTAATATTTAAGCCCAGTTTTTCTTTCGGACGGCTCAACAAGTTTATATCCGGGAATTTATAACCGTTATCTTCTTTGGTCGCTTTGGGAGCTATCGGAATAACCTCGGCAGACTTCTTTGCACTTTCTTTTTTTGGTTTTACGGTTTCTTTGGTTTCTATCGGCGATATAACAACATCTTCGTTTTCATCTTCAGGCATAGCGGATAGAGTCGGCTCTTTACGAACATTTGATGTTGAATAAGTCTGATTTTCCGTCAAAGCGCGCGGCTTGCATAATCTTGAAATAAAAATACCGGTTTTCTTTAAGACAACGACAATAAACTTTCCTAAAGACTTTAAGGCTCGGCCCCATTGCTTAAAGGTTATACCGACAGCCAAATTAAATGACATAACGGCAATCAATGCTTGGAGTATGATTGCTATAACTGCTTCATAACCTTCCATTTTCCAGCTTTTAAATAAATTCATTAAGGCTTCCGGCAACAAATGACTAAATTCACCCAATAATTTCAGCTCTCTTAGTTGGTTCGGAAATAATTGATAAAATATACCGGCTAAAGGAACAATGCCGACAAATACAGCAAGCAAGCGAATCTTAAATTCTAATATTTTTTGATGCTTGATAAGCAAATACCCCCAAACAACAACCGGAATTAAAAAGATAAATATGGCCAAACCGAAGCTATTTACAATAAAATCTGCACTATATGAACCAAAACGCCCCATAAAATTGCTTATTTCTTTAGAGTTAGAAACGTTAAACGATTCATCGGCGGGGTTATAACCTATCATCCCCAACACTAAACATATACTGAAAATAATCAAACCGGAACCAGCGAGGATTCCCGATATTTTAGCAAAGATGTTATTCATTTGATTTTCTTTTTTGCTTTCTTTTTTAGTTCTTTTTGCCATATTAACTCCAATATTAAATTTGTTTTGCCTTGAGTTTAGCGGTAATTTTTAAACAAAATCTTAATAAAAACGCTTTGTCGGTAAAATACTTAGCTATACACATATAAGGATTTAAAACTTGACTTTCGCCATAAGTTATTTAGCTTATCTTTGAATAATAAAGTTTGGAGTTACTTAATAAAATGAAATATGCATTTGTTTTCCCCGGACAGGGTTCGCAATTTGTTGGCATGGGGAAAGAATTGGCTGAAAACTTTAAATCCGCAAAAGATGTTTTTGAGGAAGTTAATCAGGCTTTGGGGCAAAATTTATACAAAGTAATGACGGAAGGCTCTGATGCTGATTTAACGTTGACAACTAATGCTCAACCCGCGTTGATGGCTGTTTCCATGGCTGTGGTACGTGTTTTGGAAAAGGAGTTTAAGATTAAACTGAAAGATAAAGCAACTTATGTTGCCGGACATTCTTTGGGTGAATATTCTGCAGCGTGTGCTGCCGGTGTTTTTTCTTTGCAAGATACTGCAAGGTTATTACGCATTCGTGGAGATGCCATGCAAAAAGCCGTTCCGGTCGGTGTGGGCGGTATGGCGGCTGTTTTGGGTTTATCTTACCAAGATATCGGCGCCTTGGTTGAAGCTTGTAATGATTCACATTACTACTGTGTAGCAGCCAATGACAACTCTGATGGTCAGGTTGTTTTATCCGGACATATTCAGGCAATAGAAAAAGCCATAGAGATTGCTTCGGAATTTGGTGCGAAGAAATGCTTACGCTTACCTGTTTCTGCTCCTTTTCACAGTCCGTTAATGCAACCGGCTGCTGAAGCCATGGCTCACGCTTTTATGGAAGTTGAGGCTCATGACGCCGAGATTCCGATTGTTGCTAATGTGTTAGCTGATACGGAAACTGAAAAGAAAGAAATTATTAAAAACTTGATTGAACAAGTTACCGGTACCGTCAGATGGAGAGAGACAATGGCTTTCTTTGACGATAATGATGTCACGGATATTGTTGAACTCGGTGCAGGAAAAGTTCTCTCCGGTATGGCCAAGAGAAGCCTGAAAGATATAAACTCTATCGCAGTTTATTCTGTTCGGGATATTGAAGAATTGGCTAAAAATCTTTAACTTTTGAAGAAAGGGAAAAAGCTATGTTTAATTTGGATGGAAAAATTGCTTTAATTACCGGTGCTGCCGGAGGACTTGGAGATAAAATTGCCCGCACTTTACATGCTCAAGGTGCTACTTTGGCATTAACCGATATGCGTGCCGAACCGATGGAAAAACTTAAAGCCGAATTAGGCTCACGGGTTGAGTGCTTTGTTGCTAACCTGACAAATTCTGATGATGTTCATAATTTGGTGGCAAATGTGGAAGAAAAAATGGGCAGAATTGATATTCTTGTCAACAATGCCGGTTTAACACGTGATAATTTGTTTATGCGTATGAGTGATGAAGATTGGCAGTTGGTTCTTGATGTTAACCTTTCTGCCGGATTTAAGCTTGCAAAAGCCGCCGTTCGCGGGATGATGAAACGTCGTTTCGGCCGTATTATCGGCATTGCTTCTGTTGTTGGTGTTATGGGCAATGCAGGACAAGCTAATTACTCTGCTTCTAAAGCCGGCATGATTGCAATGAATAAATGTTTGGCACAAGAAGTCGGCTCTCGCGGTATTACGGTTAACTCTATTGCACCGGGATTTATCCGCACCCCGATGACTGATGTTTTACCGGATGATGTTAAGGCACAATTATTAAGCAAAATTCCGGAAGGAAAGCTCGGCGAAGCGCAAGATATTGCTAACACAGTTGCTTTCTTGGCTTCTGATGAGGCACAGTACATTACCGGTCAAACCATTCACGTTAATGGCGGTATGGCAATGATTTAGAGCTTAAGTCTACTTAAATTTTATTCTTTTACAACGACTCCTTTTTAGGAGTCGTTTTTATTTATTCACAGGGTTATACACAGATAAGAATCGTAAAAACCGAATTTTGCCCCTTTTCCATAAAAAAGTTAAAAAAATGATAAAATTTTGCATTTTTCCATTGATTCCCATAAAATACCATGATATACCATAGCTAATATGTACATAAGAGTGAGTCGGTTAAATGCGTAAAACCTTTTTATTTTTAGATACCGTTATCAATAAAGTTGATGCCAAAGGTAGGGTTTCACTTCCGGCTGATTATCGCGCTATTGTTAAGGAACTCGGCTCTGAGATCGTATGTTACAGGAGTCTAACTGCTCCTTGTATAGAGGGTTGTACGGAAGATTTATTGGAAAAACTTGCTACCGAAATTGAAAACAGCACAGATTTCTTTTCTGAAACCCAAGATGATTTTCGGTGATGCAAAACGCTATACTTTTGATAGTACCGGACGCATTATGCTCTCCGAAAAGTTGCTAAAACATGCAGAAATTACCGATTCGGCTGTATTTGTCGGCAAAGGTCGTAAATTCCAAATCTGGAGTGAGAAAAATTGGGCAAAGGAAGAAGCTCGCATTAGAGAAAAAATTAAGACAAACCGTCCATCTCTTAAGCCGGAGGATAAGTAATGACCAAGACTTCCCGCCATATTCCGGTTATGCTTGATGAGGTGCTGATGTATTTAGCACCGAAAGATGGCGAGGTATATGTTGATGCGACATTTGGTAACGGCGGTTACAGCGAGGCTATTTTAAAAACAGCAAATTGTAAAGTTATTGCTCTTGATAGAGATCCGAGTGTTAAATCGCGTGCTGATGAATTAAAAGAAACTTATGGATCAAAATTTGAGTTTCGCGCCGGTACGTTCGGTAATATTGCCGATTTAATCAAAGAAACCGTTAATGGTGTTGTTTTTGATATCGGTGTATCCTCCATGCAATTAGATGACGGCTTCCGCGGCTTTTCTTTTGCTAAAGAGGCTCCCCTTGATATGCGTATGTCTATGAGCGGCATTTCTGCTAAAGATATTGTAAATTCCTATGGGGAAAAGGAACTTGCCGATTTGATTTATCTTTACGGGGAGGAAAGAAAATCTCGCCAAATAGCGGCTAAAATTGTTGAGTACCGCGCGAAGAAAGAAATTGAAACAACAACAGAATTAGCTGATATCATTTATCAAGTTATGCCGAAGCATTCCGGTTTGATTGACCCGGCGACTCGTACTTTTCAAGCTATTCGTATTGCCGTTAACAATGAGTTGCAAGAGCTTGAAAACGGGCTTGTCGGGGCTAAAGAAAGACTTTGTGCCGACGGACGTTTGGTTGTTGTGGATTTTCATTCTTTGGAAGATAGAATCGTTAAAAACTTTTTCAGCCAGAATTCGGAAAAGAAGGTTCATATCTCAAGATACAATAAAGATTTTGCTTTGCCTGATACAGGTAAGGCTTTTGCTTTTGTTTCAAAAGCCATTACTCCAACCGAAGTTGAATGTGCTCTTAATCCGCGGGCTCGTTCAGCCAAACTCAGATACGCCATTAAAAGAAAGGAACTAAATAATGAGTAACGTTAAAACCGCAATATCTGTTTTATGGTGCTTAATTACCATTGTTATCGGCTCTTACTACTTTGTTTTGACCAACGAGGTGCAAAACCTGGAAAAAGAATTGGCGCAAATTAACCAAAATATTGAAAATGATATTCGTGATATTCATATCTTAGAGGCGGACTGGAGTGAATTAAATAATCCGGAAAGATTAAGAGCATTGGCCGGAAAATATATTTCCTTAGATTTTATAAAACCTGAACAAATTATTAACTATTCTGCGTTACCATTGGAAGGCGAATTGATGGGGAATCCGAAAATGTTTGCTAAAAACAGCAGTAATTTGCGGAAACTCGTTAGTTCGGAAAGATAATCTGGATAACGAGAATAAAGTGGTCAAACTTAGTTTATCAAAAAAGAAAAAAAATACCGTTACATACACCCCCGGGCAGGAAATCTATTTTTCTTCCAGTGGTTTCGGGTGGGAAACAGAAGATGAAGCCGTGCAGGTATGTCGCGGAAGAATCTTCTTTGTTCTTGCACTTTTTCTTATTGTCTATGCCGTTATTGTGGTACGTATTTTTGACGTCTGTTTGGTCAATGGTGTTAAATTTCATCAGGAAAGTGTTGCCTACTACCGTCCGCGCATTAAGGGTATCACGCCGGTCAGACGAGCTAATATTACAGATAGAAACGGCATTGTTGTTGCCACAAATTTGCCAACCGTTAATTTAACAACGCATCCGCATAAAATAACGAATCCCAAAGCCATTGCCAAAAAGCTTGCGGAAGTCTTTCCGGAAACGAAATATGAGGATTTTCTTATTATCTTAACCCGCAAGTCTAAATTTGCTTATTTGAAACGTAACATTACCCCACAACAACAAGCAAAAGTTAATGCCTTAGGTTTTCCGGAATTAGAGTTTGAGCCCAGTGAGGTCAGAGTTTATCCGCAAAAGGAGCTTTTGGCACACGTTCTCGGCAACACTGACATTGATGGCGAAGGTATTGCCGGTTTGGAAAAATCCATGAACAGCAGATTAAACACATCCACCAAAGATTTGCGGTTGACCATAGATTTGGGTGTGCAGTATGCGGTGCGTGATGAGCTGATTAAAGCTAAAGAGAAGTTTATGACGGAACGTGCCACCGCTATTGTTATGGATATTAATACCTCTGAGATTATTGCCCTTTCTTCAATTCCTGACTATGATTTGAACAAACGCGAATTTACTGACCCTGATATTAAGTTTAATTTTGCAACACTTGGTATTTATGAAGCCGGTTCGGTATTTAAGGTGTTTAACACGGCACTCGGACTTGATAGCGGAAAGATTAAGATTACAGATAAGTTTGATGCGACAAAACCGCTTAAAATGGGATGGCATAAGATTACCGATTTCCGTGTACCGGCAAAGTGGCTATCTGTCGGTGAAACCTTAATTTATTCTTCCAATATTGCATCGGCCCTAATGGCACTTAAGGTGGGTAAGAAACCACGTATTCAATTTTTCAAAAACCTAGGCTTTTTTGATAAAATAGAAAATTTGGAAATCAATGAAAAAGGGCGTCCGCAGTTTCCGCCGGAGAAAAGTTGGCGTGATGATACCGTTGCCACTACCGCATTTGGATATGGTATTTCGGTTACGCCTATTCATATTATTACGGCATTTTCTGCTATATTGAATGGTGGACTTTATACACCGCCGACACTTATTCAAGAACATCGTGAGCGGAAAACAAGACGTGTTATCTCTCATCAAACATCTATGGATATGCGTAAACTTTTAAGAGATGTCGTTATTTTCGGTTCTGCTAAAAAGGCTAATATTGATGGTTATGAAATTGCCGGTAAGACAGGTACGGCTAATAAGCTCGGTAAAAATGGAAGATATATCCAAGGTCAAAGTATGACGTCTTTTGTTTCGGCCTTTCCAGTGAATGACCCGAAGTATGCGGTTATGGTTATTCTTGACTACCCCAAAGCATTAAAGGAAACTTTTGGATTTGTGACCTCCGGTTGGAATGCCGTGCCGACAGGGGCAAATATTATTAAGCGAATCGCACCACAATTAAATGTTCAGCCAAACTTTGATATTGACACGCAAAGAGAGCAAATTTTGAAAAATTACGGGCTTTAGAACTAAAGTTTTGAAAAAAACATAAATAAATCTTTTGTTTTATACACAAAAAGTTGAGATTGTTATTGAAAAATTTACTTTTATTGCTTAACTTGATTCTGTCTAGTTGATTTTAGGGAACCCTATTAGGCAACTGAAAATTTTAACCATATGGAGAAAATATAATGAAAAAACTTTTAAGCTTGCTTTGCATCGTTTTTGCACTCTCCGGCTGTTCTACAACAAGCAGTTGGTTTGGTGGCAGCGATTGCCAGTCTAAACTCGCTCGTGAGTTTGCTGAAAATGCAGATACTACTGTTTACTTTGCTTTTGATAGCTCTGCTTTGTCTTCTGAAGCCGTTGCAGCTCTTGATTCTCAAGCAGCTTGGTTGAAGAAACATGAGAAAGTAAATGTTGTTATTCAAGGTTACTGCGATAAGAGAGGTACTGCTGAATACAACTTAGCTTTGGGCGAGCGTCGTGCTGAAGCTGTTAAGCAATATTTAGTATCTCAAGGTATTGCAGCCAGCAGAATCGCTACTGTTTCTTACGGCAAAGAATATGCTTTCCCGGGTGATACCGAAGAAGCTTATGCAAAGAGCCGTCGTGGCGTAACAGTTGTTGAATTAAGCAAGTAATTTTTTAATTTGACAAAGTTTCAAAAAACGTATCCGCAAGGGTACGTTTTTTTGTTGAGTTATAAAATATTTAGAATATATTTTAGAGAGGTTTAATTGTATATTGGGTAGAGAGATGAAAAAGGCTTATTTACTTTATTTTGGTTTGCTATTTGTGTTGCCGACATTTAATGCTTCTGCTGAAGATTATGCTTTAAGACAAGAAATTAACCAGCTTAAAGATGATATTGTTGTTTTACAACGCCAGTTGTATAGAGAGAAAAATGATACAACTGCACCGCAGGAATCTGTTTCTAATGTTCAGGTTCGTATGGGCGAATATGACCAAATGATACGCGACATGAACGGCAAAGTTGAAAATATTGAATATCGCTTAGGGACTCTAGAGAAAAAGATGGAAATGATTGATAAAGATATTGAACTTCGTTTTTCTCAAATGAAACGTCAAGGTGGGGTTGCGACGACTCCACAAGCAAATAACAGCAAACCTGCCGTAGCATCTGCACCGGTTGCCAAAGCACCGGAAGGAGTTGCTCCGAAAGATTTGTATGAGCAGGCCTTAAATGATTTGAAGGAAAATAAGCTTGATGAGGCTGAAACCAAATTTACACAGTTTTTAGGCTCTTATCCGAAAGATACTTTGGCCGGTAATGCTCAATATTGGCTCGGCGAAGTTTATTACAAAAAGCAGGATTTTGCTAAAGCGGCTGTTGCCTTTAAGGACGGATACAGCAAATATCCGGAAGGAACCAAGGGACCGGATTGCTTGTTAAAACTCGGTCTTTCCATGAAAGGATTGGGTAAAAAGGAAGAAGCTTGCACAGCTTTTACCAATATTCCGACAATATTCGGCAGAGTTAGTCCGGACATTTCCAAGCGGGCACAAGATGAGGCAAAGGCTTTAAGTTGCAACTGATTAAAGACTTTTTAAGCACACACTCCATTCAAACGAAAACTCTGGCTATCGGTGTTTCCGGCGGGGCTGATTCTTTAGCTTTAGCGCTACTTATAAAGGAAGAATTACCGGAATATCACCTTGTTGCGTTGACGGTTGATCACGGATTACGCCCGACATCTCGTAAAGAGGCTGAATATGTGGCAGAGGTTATGGCACAATTTAATATTGAACACCATATTTTAACATGGGTTGGTGATAAGCCTGTTACCGGCATTGAGGAGCAAGCAAGAATTGCCCGTTATGATTTACTTTGTTCGTGGTGCAAAGCGCATCAGATAGAATATTTGGTAATTGCGCACCATCTCTTTGACCAAGCTGAAACGTTTTTAATGCGCTTAGAACGTGGAAGCGGCTTGTTTGGTTTATCTGCCATTAAAGATATGTCTGAACGTGACGGCATTAAGATTTTGCGTCCGTTGCTTAACATTCATCCCGACAGGTTAAAAGAATATCTTAAAGAAAAGAATATTGCATGGGTAGAAGATGAATCCAATCAATGTGAAGATTTTTTAAGGGTAAAAATGCGGAAATTCCTGCCTATTCTTGAAGAAAAAACGGGAATTAGTGCGGAGCGGTTGTGTCTGGCGGCAGAAAACTTGCAACGGACTCGTGCTTTTATTGAAGATGTTGTACAGAATACCATTAATGAAAAAGTACATTTATGGGGAAGTTCCGGCGCTTCGTTTGACTATGTCGCTTTTATGACATGGCATGATGAGCTTAAGTTTTATATTTTGAGCAAACTTATTACTGATATTTCAGGCAATGTTTATATGCCGGAGGCAAATCAGTTACGCACAGTGATTAAAGATTTAATGAGTGATGACTTTACCGGAATGACTCTGGGCGGAGTCTTTATCTTAAAGCAGGATTTAAGATTATGGTTCATTAAAGAAAACCGAAATATTGAGATGAATTATCAAGAAGATGAGTGGCTGGCTTATGAGAAAAATGTACCGGAAGTTCGTGGAATAAAAATTCCGGCAAAGCTCAAGCAAGCCTTAATTTACGAAAAAAAGCACGAAAAATAAAAAAAGTGCTTGCATTTATGAATTTTGCAAGCTATAAGTTTGTTTGTTCTGATGGGGGCGTAGTTCAGTTGGTTAGAATACATGCCTGTCACGCATGGGGTCGCGGGTTCGAGCCCCGTCGCTCCCGCCATTAGGACAGAAATCGGCGCCTCTTTGAGGTGCTTTTTTTGGGTTTAAATTTCTTCATAGACTTTTGTAAGAGTATTTTGCTAATTTTTACCTACTAGTTTTTTGAGGTGCTCATTTACTTGTTTGACAATACTATCAATCCACTTTTTACAGTCATCACCAGTTGTATAAGGAAAATATTGCCAAACAATAGAATGACTATTAAAGGTTGCATAGTCTTTTTTCTTATATTTTTGCTCATATTTCTTACATAGCGTTTCAAATTGAACTTTATTTAATTGGTAATTACTTTCATTTGAAGAAATACATTTGCGATATTTATCAATATTATCTGTTTTATCTTTCCAAATCCACATGATCATACCACCATTAGATCCTTTTATTTTTGGCTCTAAACAGCTGGATATTAAAAGGGAACTTCCTTCTAACCAAAATGTAAATTCGAATCCTTTTATTTCAAAAACAGCTCTACTAGAATAGTAGCGCTTCTTTATTTTAATCTGATTGGTATATTCTTTTTCAATTTTTTCTTTCAGATAATCAATGATATCTGAATAAAGCTGTTCTGCAGTTTTTGATAATTTTTTTAATTCATTTGTTTGGATATCTTCATTATATGAAATCGCCTCTATTTTTTTCTCATTCTTAAAATAGAAATCTAAAAAATCTTTTTGCGCCACAGGATTTGTTTTTTGTTTTTTCTCACTTATCATTTTGCATACTCCTTAACCTTCATTATAAAATCTTTTACCATATTTCTACTTTCCCAATCGACATTTTCAATAGTATTTGCTGTTTGCATATTATAGATGAATCCTAAAAAGCTACTAATCCATAATTGCATATAATACATTGATGCATTACGTTTCTTTTCTTTGAAAATAAAGGCTTGACATAAAGCTAAAACATCCAACCACGAAATATTGTTTACGCCTGAACATTTTGCCTCTGTTTTATCTTTAGTAAGAAAAAATACTTTCTTACATTTTTTATTTTTATATTCTTCTTCTATAGTTTCCTTATAACTTTCCATCTGATTACAATCTTGTTTTTTATTTTCTTTAGAATTTATTTTTGCTTCAATAGCTACTACACTCCTTGTTGATGTTAGCACAATATCTATCCTATTTCCTTTTTCTATATATGATTTTTCTTCCTCTACAGAGAATTTTTGACTACATATCGTTTTACATAAGTTATGTTCTAAGAAGAAACTAAACAACCCATCAATATTTTTAAAAAAATCAGCTAATAAAACTGTGTGATTTCTTTCTCTTGCTGTCTCTGCGTGAGCTGAAAAAACATCTATTTGTTCTTCTAATGGATTAATTATAAAACATCTTTTGCTGAACCAGTTAATTTCTTTTTCGTAATCTTTTTTTATATATTGTATGAGTTTTTCGTAATTTAAATTGATTTCTTTTTGATAATTACCTAAAGATTTATCTAAATTATATGTAATGCACTCTTTCATCCCATTATCCTCAAATATTTATTCCCAAAATTCCCTTTACCTTTTTCAAGCGTATATTATAAAACTCTATTCCGCAAGATTTTCTTTAAAAAATCAAAAACCGCTGCGAATGCGGCGGTTTTTGATAAATATTTTTCTTAGGACTTAATACTCTTGCCCAAGAAAGGTGTAGAGATGCTCCACATAGCGCTGATAGGGTACACTCTGCCCACGGTAGTTCTGCTTGCCTTCCGGCTTCAGCATTGAAACAAAGTTCTCGTGTGCCATTAGGCGTTCCCAGGCGCGGTCAATCATCGCTGTTTCGGCGCAAGGTTCGGGTTGCTCTAAGGCGTGCATCCATGGCTTACGACCGAACACCGGTGCTATGCGAGCGAGCATGTTGTCCAGATCCTCCGGGCTCATCTTCGGCAACAACTTGGCGAAGAGCGTGCGGTCAATCTCGCGGCCCGTGTAAGGGTAAAGGTTGTTGTTCAGGTGATAAGTAATGTCCTTATCCTGAACGTCGGCCAGCTCATCACCCCACTCGTAGCGCTTAACACCGGTAAAGTTGAAAGCCTGCTTGAGGTGGTCACCATGACTCTCGGCATTGGAACAGAGAATGATAAACAACTCCTGAGCGAACTTGGGATTAACCACGTAAGCTGTTTCTGAACTATAACCGCTGGCTGAGCGATGTTGAACACCATATTTAGAGAAGATAACAGCCATCAGGGCTGGTGCATCATCTTGAAGGTCTAAGAGTTCTTTCTCTTTTTCCATGACCTTCTTCACAAAATAATTGAAAAGCAAAATTTTCTTTTCCATGACTTAAAAATTTAAAGGGTTATACAATAATATTTTTAGTATTTCTGTTATATTTATTTTCTGTCTAAAAGTCAATAATTTTTTGGCTAATTCTTATTAAATAAAAAATAACGAATTTCGGTTACGCTTTAAGTGATTTTAAACTATGGGTATAAGATGAAACCGTTTCCGAAAAGTCCGTATCTGTTTATGTTGCTCTATGCTTGGCGTAATAAGGGATTATTTGCGCTGATTGTGTTTTTTCTGTTAGCCGGCATTTTGGCGGATAAACTTGTTCCTTATGCCTTTTCAAAATTAGTCGGACTATTTGGTACAGATGTTTCTTTTGCAGATATCAAAACATCTTTTATTCTCTGCTTTATTTTGATGATTTTATGTAAAATATTGGCAGAGGTATTTGGTTTTCTAAAAGACTATTTTATAAAGGTCAAATTTGAACCTCTTGTTTTTCAACAACTCAATGCAGACTTATTTTTGTATTTAAGCAAACATTCGGTTAATTTTTTTGCTAATAATATGGCCGGTGCGCTTGCCAATAAAAGTTATGCGCTGGCAAGCACAACTGCTGATTTTTATGGCGCTTCTTTGTATTATATATTTTCGGTTCTTCAACTGGTGTTTACATTTTTTATTTTTTTATTTGTTGATGTTCGTTTTGCTTTTGCGTTCCTTCTTGCGCTTGCTATTTCTTTGGCTGTGTTTATTCATATCGGAAGAAAATCTATCAACCTTAGAGCAAAAATGGCAGAAACACGCAATAAACTTGCCGGCAATATGATTGATGCTTTGCAAAATAACTTTTTTGTACGAATTTTTAATGGTTTTTCTCATGAAAGTAGCCGGGCGCTTAAACTTATTCGGGAAGAAACTAATGTTTCACAAAAATCTGTTACCATAGAATCTTGTTTAGGAGATGGACAGCGGCTTTATTTCGGTATTTTTTACATACTTATGCTTCTCTATGGTTTTCAACTTTGGAAAACAAATCAAATTGATAATGCACAATTGGTTTTGGTCTTTTTGTTGCTAAAAGATGTCATTATGTATATTTTTATTGTTATACAGCGTGCTGTTACATTTAGCGGCGTTGTCCAGGAAATCCGAACGAATCTTCTCGTATTTGCAACACCGCATGATGTGGAAGATATTGAAAATGCTAAAGTCTTAAAAATCAAAAACGGACAGATAGATTTCAAACATATCACTTTCGGATATGAGGAAAATCATCCAATTTTTAAGGATTTTTCGCTTACCATAGAGCCTAAGCAAAAAATCGGTATTGTTGGAATGTCCGGTAGCGGAAAAAGCTCTCTGATTAACCTTATCCAGCGGTTTTATGATATTCAAAAAGGCGAAATTACCATTGACGGGCAGAATATCAGCACCATTACGCAACAAAGTTTGCACGAAAATATCAGTTATATCGCACAAACAACAACATTATTTGAGCGTAGCATTGCCGAAAATATTGCTTATGGCAAACCTAATGCAACACAGAAACAAATTATTGATGCTGCAAAGAAAGCTTATGCGCACGAGTTTATTTTGGGTATGCCAAATAAATATAACACCCTGCTTAGTGGCGGAAATCAACTTTCCGGCGGGCAAAAACAACGTCTTTCCATTGCGCGAGCATTACTAAAAGATGCACCAATCCTTATTTTAGATGAGGCAACTTCTGCCCTTGATAGTGAATCGGAGGCATATATTCAGCAAGCTATTGAAAAGATGATTAAAAATAAAACCGTGATTGCTGTTGCACATCGCCTTTCTACCTTAAAAAACATGGATAGAATTATTGTTTTAGAACATGGCAAAATTATTGAGGACGGCACACCAAGGGAATTATTAAAGAAAAATGGAGCTTTTGCTAAATTCTGGAAATTACAGCAATTAGAGGAGAACAAGCATGAATAAACAAGCCTTATCTTCCGCTAAAAGCTTTTCGCAATATTTCTTAAAACCTTATTACGGTTTGCTTTTTGCTGTTACTGTTCTTTATATCTTTTCAATTTTGTGCGATACACTCATCCCGTGGTATATTTCGCAAATTATCAATCTTATCAATTCCTCTTCTGATAAGGTACAGGTTTACGGTACATTTTTAGACTTATTTGTAAAGCTTTTTGTTTTAACAATTTTGGCACGCGGTTTAGGACTGGGCTATTGGCTCATGCTACATAATCGTTGCATTTACTCGGTCAGCAACTCTATCCGTCATGAGTTGTTTAATCTTATGCTTAGTAAAAATCTTTCCTTTTGGCATAAAAATACAGCCGGTGATGTTTGGGAAAAAATTGATTTAACACGGCGAACAACCGCTGCCTCATCTTCTTTAGGAAATATTATTTCTTGTTGCTACGGTAGCATTTTTGCTTTTGTAATTATGTGCTATTTTGTTTATCAGATACACCCTTCATTAATGTTTATTTTTATAGGCGTGGGCGGGGTTATCTTTTTTATTTTTAATTATCTTTCCAATAACGTAAAAAAAACTTCCGCACAGCTGGCTAAATTTCAAACGCTTACTAAAGGTAAAATTGTTAATCTGATTGCTAATTTCTTTTTGTTGAAAACTTTCGGAACGGAAAAACGAGAGCAAACAAGGCTTACGCACCATACGCGTAAATTAGCAAAAGCTATGCAAAAAAATGCTTGGATAGATAAGATTAACACATTTTCCCTGCAATTTCTTACTTTTTCTTTTGAGTGTATTGTGTTAATTTATGCCGTTTATCTTTGGTGTCATAAGCTTATTGAAGTCGGTGATGTGATTTTTGTTATCACTATCGCCACACAGTTTTCCGACTATCTTCAAAGCTTTGGATGGGCAACTACATTGTTAAAATCCCGTAATGCAATTTTAGATAAGAATTTGCAGACATTTACTGCAACCAATGAATTTGAAGATGCTACAAAAGCCAAACAATTAAAAGTTAAAGACGGCTTGATTGAAATAAAAAATCTGAATTTTTCTTACCAAAGCGAGCCTGTGCTGAAAAATATCAATCTTTCCATAAAACCAAAAGAAAAAATCGGTATTGTCGGTATTTCGGGGGGAGGCAAAACAACGCTGTTACACCTTTTGCAACGCTTAATTAATACACCGAAAAACACTATTTTTATTGACGGGCAGGATATTACTTCCGTCACGCAAAAAAGCTTACATCAAGCCATTGGTTTTATCCCGCAGGATACCTCGCTTTTTCATCGTACAGTTATGGAAAACTTAAAATACGGGTGTTTTACGGCATCAAAAAAAGATATTCTTACAGCAGCTAAAAATGCCTTCGCTGATGTATTTATTAAATATTTCCCAAAAAAATATGATACTTTAGTCGGTGATAAAGGGGTAAAACTTTCCGGTGGAGAGCGTCAGCGTATTGGTATTGCACGAACTTTATTGAAAAATGCACCGATTTTGCTCTTAGATGAGGCGACTTCCGCTCTTGATAGCCAATCCGAAGCTTATATTCAAAGAGCAATCACGAAGCTGATAAAAGATAAAACAGTCATTGCGGTTGCTCATCGTCTTTCCACTCTAAAAAATATGGATAAGATTATTGTTCTGGATCATGGGCGTATTATTGAAGAAGGAACCCCACAATCTTTACTGGACGAACATGGTAAATTTGCAAAATTATGGAATTTGCAACAGGGAAAATAATCAGAAACTATTGTTAAGCAACATGGCTATTTTATACTCCTCCCTTTCAATAGAGGGTTTTGTTTGCAATATTTTTTCCGGGTTAAATGAAAAATCTTCTCTAATCATTTTTCTTAACATTGTTTCTTTTTTAATCGGAATTTCTGATGTGATCATAATTTGATACATCTTAAACATCATATTTTTTGTTTGTTCAATCGTCAGCGGTGTAGCGTTTTCATCATAAAGTAATGGTTTTTGATTACGCAACAACCTCATAGCGTTGTTAACCAGAGTATTTGATGCATTTGTTATTTTTTCAAAAATATTACTGTTTCCTCTCGGTGTATAATAAAGATATTCCTGACATTCATCAAAAATATGTTCGTTGATAAGTTCTATTTGTTTGATTAAATTTAAATTATCGTTTTTCATTTTTTCTTCCTTTAAAAATTATTATTAAACAGCCTTTCTTCAAGACTACTTGTTTAATATGCTTTTTTTCCAGGAAGACTAGCAAAACTGTTAAAGTATATACCACGTTATATACTTTTGGATATATTTTGTATTGTAACATCTGCGAATCTGTTTTGATAAAGCAATAAAAAATCCGCTTGAGGTTGTTAGCCCCAAAGCGGATTTTAAATCATTTGCTAAGATAGAAGATTACCAAAAGTGAGCACCGTGACCTTCATCACTGTCATCACCGTAGTAGCTTCTTTCTCTTTCATACTTCTTGTAATCTGAGTAGCGCTTAAGTTCACTCACTCCCAAAATAATGGCTACGACAATCGCCGTTATTAAGATGCTTACAAGAAGGACAACAAAAATAATTCCCACAGGACCAATGGTCTCTTCTAGTTTTGTAATCAATTCCATACACAACAAGCACGGGCTTTTACCGCAGCAAGCTTTCTTAAATTGTTAAAGATAAGCCTCTCCCGATGGTATATCTTAATAAATACATTATAATTTTAAATCTGAAAGACACATTAGACAAAAATTTTCTATGAAGCAAGAGTTTTTTTACAAAAAAATCCGCTTGAGGTTGTTAGCCCCAAAGCGGATTTTTAATTTAATCATCAATACTCCAATACTTTTGCGTCCAGTCATGAAAACTCATAGTCCTCAAATCTCGTTCTTTTTCCGAGTAGTAGTCATTATGCTCTGAACGGCGGCTCAGAAAGGAACAACACAACTCGCAAAAATGCCTATAAAAAGATTTAGGACAGCTTGGATCTTTCCGTCTTGTAAAGGAATGCTCGGTACTACAACCACAATTATTATGGCTAGTTTCACTAGATTCACAGCATAAATTACCAATGATTAGCAATACAACAACACACCCAGTAATGGTACAGGTACCCAGTACTGCTATCATAAGCTTTTTCTGCTGATAGGCAATATCAGACACATGAATACAAGCCATCACGAATACTGCTAAGAGAAGACACACGACAAAGAAGCATAACTTTACTTCAGGCTCCTTAATAAAATTGGTAATCCCATAAGATTCCTTACGCTTATTTTCCATACACAACAAGCACGGGCTTTTACCGCAGCAAGCTTTCTTAAATTGTTAAAGATAAGCCTCTCCCGATGGTATATCTTAATAAATACATTATAATTTTAAATCTGAAAGCATATTAGACAAAATTTTCCAAAAGTCAAGTTCAAAAATCTTCATCAATAAAATCCTCCTCTGTATAACAACAGCAAAACCCCGGCTTTTGAGGGCCGGGGTTTTAAGGAGGAGGAGAAAGGGAATTTTTAAGAACAGTAATTAGAAGAACTGGCAACTACCTACTCTCCCGCGCCTTAAGACGAAGTACCATGGGCGATGAAAGGTTTAACGGCCGAGTTCGGAATGGGATCGGGTGGGACACTTTCGCTATTATCACCAGCTCATCTAATTACTGTTCTAAAAAAACTGAAGTATTTGCCGTATTTTGTTTAGCAAATTATTTATACGTTAAGTTATCAAGCCAATCAGATTATTAGTATCAGTTAGCTAAACACATTACTGTGCTTACACACCTGACCTATCAACGTGGTCGTCTACCACGATCTTAATGGGGATACCTTGTTTTGAGGTGGGTTTCCCGCTTAGATGCATTCAGCGGTTATCCCTTCCATACTTAGCCACCCAGCGCTGCAACTGGCGTTACAACTGGTACACCAGAGGTATGTTCATCCCGGTCCTCTCGTACTAAGGACAAATCCTCTCAAGTATCCTACACCCACGGCAGATAGGGACCGAACTGTCTCACG
>Ga0310694_10001403_pt1 | contig 27489 bp, 24 predicted proteins | sample 174DNAGHGhighgp2_FD_203884 | JGI IMG/M metagenome (GOLD analysis project Ga0310694, IMG submission 203884) | Sheep rumen microbial communities from Palmerston North, Manawatu-Wanganui, New Zealand - 1742 DNA GHGhigh gp2 (v2) (version 2) | ecosystem: Host-associated > Mammals > Digestive system...
GCAATCCCACGCTTGACGGTAAAATCACTTGCACCGCCGTTGCATTTATATCACGCATAGGCTGCGTTTGTTCCATTGCAGCCGCATCGTACAAAAAACGGAGAAGTTCGCGAGAACGGCTCCGTTTTTTGCGGGGCTTTTGCAAAGCAGCCCCTTGATTTCCGCGCAGCTTCACAGCTTGGCGATTTCCGCTCCGGCTTTTTCCATGATGGCCGCGACCTGATCGGAGAAGCGGTCGAATTCCGGGTCCTCCGTTTGCAGCTCGGGGTGCGAGAGGAAGAAGGCGGCGGCCTCCCGGGCCGCTTCCGAGAAACGTCTTGGCGCGGGCAGGCCCGGCACCAGGCGATGCAAAAGGCTATTGTCGAAAATCACGGTGTTGGATTTGTCGCCCAGCAATCCGCCCTCAAAATCGTACTTACCGCTGCGCATCAAAAGTTCGGTGGGAACATAGCAGGGCTTGTATTCGCCGCCGATGGCTTCGGCCACGGACTGCATGATCTGGTTCCAGGTGAGCAGTTCCTCGCCGGTGATCTGCACGGCCTGGCCGATGGCGTGGATATTGCCCATCAGGCCCACGAAGGCCGGGGCGAAGTCCCGGCTGTACATCACGGCCCACAGCGTGCTGCCGTCGCCGGGCATCAGGACGGGCTTTCCTTCCATCATCCTTTTCATCACCTGCCAGGGCCCCTTGTCGCCGTGGATGGCCAGGGGCATGGCGCGCCAGGAAAAGGTGTGGCTGGGGCGCACGATGGTGACGGGGAAGCCGTTTTCCCGGTAGGCCCGCATCAGCGTTTCCTCGCAGGCGATCTTGTTGCGGGAGTATTCCCAGTGGGGATTGGAAAGCGGCGTGCTCTCCCGGATCACGGGATGGGCCAGGGGCTTTTGATAGGCGGAAGCGGAGCTGATGAAAATGTACTGGCTGGTTTTGCCGCTAAAGAGGCGGATGTCCCTTTCTACCTGCGAAGGAACGAACGCGATGAAATCAGCCACCACGTCGTAATGCTGGCCTTCAATGGCTTTTTCCACGGCCTGTTCGTCGTTCACGTCCAGAGCGAGCAGCTTTGCGCCGGGCACCTCGCTTTTGCGGCTGCCCCGGTTGAGCAGGGTCAGCTCCCAGCCTTTTTCCACCAGCAGCTGGGAAATCGCTGTGCTGATCACGCCGGTTCCGCCGATAAACAGTGCTTTCATGATGCTACCTCCTTATGATGCAATGTTGGGCAGCAGGTTTTCCCGTTGCATTTTTTCAAGCGCGCCAAGCAGCGCTGCTTTTCCGTGGGCATAGGTGAGGCCGCCTTGCATATACACGGCGTAGGGCGGCCGCATGGGCGCGTCGGCGGACAGTTCGATGCTGGCGCCGGAAACGAAGGTGCCCGCCGCCATGATGACCTGATCCGTGTACCCGGGCATATCCCAGGGCTCCGGCACGGCGCTGCCGTCGATGGGGGAGGCGGCCTGGATTCCCTGCACGAAGGAAATCAGCCGCTTGGGCTCCGCCATTTCAATGGCCTGGATGATGTCGGCCCGGGGGGCGTCAAAGGCCGGGGTGGTTTTCATGCCCAGCTTTTCAAACGTCCTGGCGGCCAGCACCGCCGTTTTCAGCGCCTGGGTAACGGTATGGGGCGCCATGAACAGCCCTTGATAGAAGGGCTGGTAGCTGGCCGCGTAGCTGCCCACTTCCCGGCCAAGACCCGGGGCGGTGAGCCGGGCCTCGATGCGCCCGATGGCGCGCTGCGTGCCTGCCAGGTACGCGCCGGTGGGGGCCAGGCCGCCGCCGATGTTTTTAATCATGCTGCCCACGCACACGTCCGCGCCAAAATGCGTGGGCTCCCGGTCGGTGATGAATTCGCCGTAGCAGTTGTCCACCATGATGAAAATATCGGGCCGCAGGGCGTGCACGCGCTGGATCGCCTCAGCCATTTCCTCGGGCCGCAGCGAAGCGCGCCAGGCGTAGCCCCGGCTGCGCTGGATCAGGATCACCCGGGTATTCTCCCGGATGGCGGAAAGCACCGCGTCCACGTCGATGCTTCTTTGCCCGTCCTTCATTTCCACCGCGGAATAGCTGACGCCCATTTCCATGAGGTTCCCCGGCGCGCTGCCGCTTAGGCCGATCACCGTTTCCATGGTGTCGTAGGGCGCGCCGGTGGCGGACAAAAGATGATCCCCTGGCAGCAGCAGCCCAAACAGGCACAGCGACAGCGCTGCGGTGCCGCAGGCGATGCTGGGGCGCACGATGGCTTCTTCCGCCCCGAACAGGCGGGCGATCACCTTTTCCAGCTTGTCCCGGCCGATGTCGTCGTAGCCGTAGCCGGTGGTGGGGGCAAAGTGCCTGGCGGCAATGTCCTCTTCATGGAACGCATCCAGCACCCGGCGGGTATTGGTCATTTCCATGTCCTCCAGGGCCTTGAACACCGGCGCGCAGTCCTTTTCCGCGGCGTTCACCAGATCATATAAGTTCATTGGAATCACCTCCAAGGTATCTTTCGCAAATCATATCGCAGGCTTTTCCGCTTTGCACCAGGTCCACGGGGAGCCAGCGGATGCGTTCGTCCCGTCTGAACCAGGTGAGCTGCCGCTTGGCAAAGTGCCTGGTGCGGAGACGGATCAAAGCCGCTGCGTCGGAAAGGGCCATTTCGCCCCGGAGCACCGGCAGCATTTCCTTGTACCCCAGGCCCTGCATGCTCTGCGCATTGGGGGACAGCCCGGCGTCCAGCAGGGCTTGTACTTCGTCCAAAAGCCCGTCGCGGATCATCTGATCCACCCGTTTGTCAATGCGGCTGTACAGCATGTCCCTTGGCATATCCACGGCGTACAAATGAAAATCATAGGGCGCGTCCTGGACTGTTGGCATTTTTTGCTCCGACAGGGGCGTGCCGGTGAGCTCGTACACCTCGATGGCCCGGATCACCCGGCGCAGGTCATTGGGGTGCAGTCTTTGGGCGGAGGCGGAGTCGATTTCCATTAAACGCCGGTGTACGGCCTCGGGGCCTTCCGCATCGGCCATATCATGGTACTTTTTCCGGATGCCCTCGTCGCTGCCGACGGCCCCGTAATCCATGGGCAGCGATAAGGACTGCAGATACATGCCCGTGCCGCCCACCAGGATGGGAACGTCCACCTGCCCGATCACCTGCGCCGCATCCTGAGCATAGCGGGAAACGGCGTATTCCGCGTCCGGCGGCAGGATGTCCAGCAGGTGATGCGGTACGAGCGCCTGCTCTTCTTTGGTGGGTTTGGCGGTGCCGATGTCCATGCCCCGGTAAATCTGCATGGAATCCATGCACAGGATGTGGCCCCCCAGGCGCTGCGCCACCGGCAGGGAAAGGGCGGTTTTGCCGCTGGCGGTAGGGCCTACGATGCCGATCACGCGTTTTTTGTTCATGGATGTATTCGTATTCATTCCGACTGCATTTCCATTTCGCTGTCTGATGGATTCTCCTGGCAATTCAGCCTGAGATCGTAAAAAAACCGCAGCCATTCCGGCTGATTTTCCCGTTCCTCCTTAAGCCTTTGCAACGTGCGCTTTCCAGCCCGCCGATCCAGGACGGAAAACATCCGCACGATGGGGTCCGGGGAGGAAAGGCTGGCTTGGATGGATTGATTGCGGTATGCTTCCAGCGCGGCGCAGAACTCCTGGTCGGTGTATTCCGTCCGCTTATCCATGGGGTATTTTTCCATCAGCGGCCAGAAATCCTGCCAGTATTCCCGAATGCTCATGGGAGAGGTCTTTTTCGCGTATCCTTTTTCGATAAAATACGAATTCGCCGTTTCCCAGGAAAAGCGCTTCACGGTTTTTCCGTCCACGCAGATTTCAAACACGCGGCATCCGTCCATGCCCACAAAGTGGGTGCAGCCGTAGCGGACGCGGCCCCGCAAGGAGGGGGCAAGCATTTCCTTTTCCAGGTACTTGCGCATGCCGCTGAAAGAACCCAAAGTCTTGGCCATGCGTTTGCTCCTTCAGCTTTGGATACGGCGGAACCGCTTGTCCAATTCGGTTTTCGTCATCTGCACCATCAGGGGCCTGCCGTGGGGACAGGTGGGGGTGACCTTTTGCTCGATCACGTCCCGGATCAGCGCCATCACGCTTTCGTCGCTCAGCCGTTCGCCGCCTTTCACGGCGTGTTTGCAGGCCATTTGGATCACCCGGCTGGTGCGGTCGGCCACGGGGGCCTTGCCACAGTCCATCAATTCGTCCAGCGCCTCGATCAGGCACTTTTCCGCCTGGGGCTGGCCCAGGATGATGGGCACGCCCCGGAGCTGCACCGTGTCCTCCCCGAAGGGGGACAGGTCGAACCCGGCCTTTTGCAGCACGTCCTGGTTTTCCTCGTAGGCGGCGTATTCCGCTTTGGACAGCTTCACGATCAGGGGAACCAGCATGCTTTGGCTGGCGGGAGAAGCGGCGGTTTCCCGCATGAAGCGCTCGTACAATAGCCTTTCATGCACGGCGTGCTGATCGGAGAAGATCACCAGATCGCCGTATTCCAAAATGATGTAGGTGTTGAACGCCACGCCGATGAGCCGAAGCGGCGTTTGGGCAAAGGCCGCGGCGACGGCGGGGGCTTCGGTCTGGTCCGTTTCCACAGGTTGCTGCACGGGCTGCTGCGGCTTGGGGGGGATCACAGGCGCTTCCTGCAAAGGCTCTGCCTTCCTTGGCGGCAGCAGCGACGCGCCGGAATCGCGCAGCGAAGCGGCTTTGGGCGCTGGCTCTGCGGTGTAAAGCGGCGCCGGCCTTTCCCTGGGGGCGGCAGGCGCGAAGGTGGGAAGCGAAGCGCCATCCTCCGTAAAGGCGGAGAGCGCCTTGGCGTTGAGGGGCTGCGCTGAAGCGGGAGCAGCCGCGGGCGCGGCGGCGGGCGTTTCAGGGGCCAACACCGCGGGTGCAGGCTCGGTGATCTGGATCTTCGCCGGCGCGGGCACGGGCGTATCGGTTTGCGGCGGCAGGTACATGGGCGGAATAACGGGCGCTTCGTTGGTTTTCTCCAGGCATTCAAACACGATGGTTTCCACCGCTTCCCGAACGCCTTTTTCATCCTGGAAGCGCACTTCCCATTTGTTGGGGTGCACGTTCACGTCGGCCGCCTCGAAGGGCATATCCAGATGCAGCACGCACATGGGGAATTTGCCGATCATCACCCTTTGCCGGCAGCCGTTTTCCACGGCGTAGGACAAAAGAGGGCTTTTCATGGCCCGGCCGTTCAAAAAGAAATGCTCGTGGCTGCGGTTGCCCCGGCTCACGTCGCCCACGCCCACAAAGCCGGAAAGCAGCAGGCCGTTCATGTTCCCCTGGATTTTGGTCATGAGCTTCAGAGTGTCCATGCCGTATACGCTCATCACGGCGCTGTCCAATTTTCCGTCTCCCGCGGAAAAATACACCAGCTTCCGATCCGCCATGAAACGGAAGGAGATGGACGGATGAGACAGGATCAGCCGGGCCATCAGTTCGCTGACCGCTGCGGTTTCGCTGGCGGGCTTTTTGAGAAACTTCCTGCGCACCGGCGCGTTGTAAAACAAATCCTTCACCGTAAAGGAGGTGCCCTCGGGGCAGGCGGCGTCCTTGATTTCCAGCATCACGCCGCCTTCGTTGCGCACCATCACGCCTACGTCGGCGCCCTTCACCCGCGTCTGGCAAACTACCTTGCTCACCGCCGCGATGGAGGCCAGCGCTTCGCCCCGGAACCCCAGGGACCGGACGCCGTACAGATCCTCCGCCGTCCGTATTTTGCTGGTGGCATGCCGGGCAAAAGCCAGACGGATGTCCTCCGGCCGGATGCCGCTGCCGTTGTCGGTGACCCGAAAGGAGGTCATCCCTCCCTCAGCAATGTCTACCGTAATGGCGGTGGCCCCGGCGTCCATGCTGTTTTCCACCAGTTCTTTGATAGCCGCTGCTGGTCTTTCCACCACTTCGCCCGCGGCGATCTGACCGATCACCTCCGGGGGCAATTGACGAATGGGCTTGATTTCCATACCGGTCTCCTTTGCAATGCGGTTGCGGAAAGGGTCATTTGTTCAGTTCATCCGGGCTGTCGGACAGGACATAGGGGATATTGTATTCTTCGCAGTATTGCCGGGCGTAGCCGTTTGGGCTCACGGTAGTGGTCAGGCTGGGGCAATCATAAAACGCCTTATACCCAATGCTCGTCACACTGTCCGGGATCGTGACGCTGCTCAAGCTGGCGCAACAGTAAAACGCAGAATTGCCAATGCTCGTCACACTGTCCGGGATCGCGACGCTGCTCAAGCTGCCGCAAAAGGAAAACGCATAATCGCCAATGCTCGTCACACTGTCCGGGATCGTGACGCCGCTCAAGCTGAAGCACGCTTCAAACGTCCCATCGTCAATGCTTGTTACGCTATTCGGGATCGTGACGCTGCTCAAACTGTAGCAAAGGAAAAACGCAGAATCGCCAATGCTCGTCACGCTGTCCGGGATCGTGATGCTGCTCAAGCTCTCGCATTGGAAAAACGCGCATTCCCCAATGCTCGTCACACTGTCCGGGATCGTTATACTGCTCAAGCTCTCGCATTGGAAAAACGCGCATTCCCCAATGCTCGTTACACTGTCCGGGATCGTGATGCTGCCCAAGCTAACGCAACAGTTAAACGCATTATTGCCAATGCTCGTCACACTGTCCGGGATCGTTATACTGCTCAAGCTCTCGCATTGGAAAAACGCGCATTCCCCAATGCTCGTTACACTGTCCGGGATCGTGATAGTGTTCAAGCTTCGGCATTCGAAAAACGCACCAAAGCCAATGCTCGTCACCGCATGCCCGTCCAACTGTTCCGGGATTGTGAGCTGCTCATCTTCCCCTGTATACCTTTTGATTTCCGCCGTGCCGTCTACCAGCAGGGTGTAGGAATAGTCCCCGCAGAGGAAGGTTTCCGGCGCTGTTTCTTCGGCCAGGGCGGCGGGCAGCAAGGCCAGGGCAAGCAGGATCACCAGGGGCAGAATTGCGTGTTTCATGGTTTCCTCTCCTTTCCGGTCGATCGGCTCAAAGCTTGAGCGCCTTTTCCTTGATCACAAACAGCCTGTTCAGCGCGTCGATGGGGGTCATGGCCATCACGTCCAGGGCGCGGATTTCCTCGATGAACTCGGTTTTCTGGTACTCCATCAGGTCCACCTGCTCGTTTTTCTTTTTGTGGCCCGCGCCCAAAATGTTCTGCCCGATGGAGGCGTTGCCGATGTTGTTGACCTCGAGCCTTGCCTGGATTTCCTGGGCCCTGGCCACCACGGGCCGGGGCACGCCGGCCAGATGGGCCACGTAAATGCCGAAGGATTTATCCGCGCCGCCGGGGACGATCTTGCGCAGGAAGATCACTTCCTCGCCGTGCTCCTTCACCGACACGCAGAAATTCTTCACGCCCTCCAGATGGCCCTCCAATTCGGAAAGCTCGTGATAGTGGGTGGCAAACAGGGTTTTCGCGCCGGATTTTTTCTGGTCGCACAGGTATTCCACCGCGGCCCAGGCGATGGCCAGGCCGTCGAAGGTGGAGGTGCCCCGGCCGATCTCGTCCAGGATCACCAGGGATTTGCTGGTGGCGTTGCGCAGAATATAGGCCATTTCGCTCATTTCCACCATGAAGGTGCTTTGCCCGGTGGCCAGATCGTCCGACGCGCCGACCCGGGTGTACACACCGTCCACCAGGCAGATGCTGGCCTCCCTGGCGGGCACGAAGGAACCCATGTGGGCCATCAGGGTAATCAACGCCACCTGGCGCATGTAGGTGCTTTTGCCGGCCATGTTGGGGCCGGTGATGATCTGCATGCGGCTGTCGGCAATGTCCAGGTAGGTATCGTTGGGCACGAAGCCGCTGTCGGGCATCATGGCTTCCACCACCGGATGGCGGCCATCCTTGATGGAGATCACCCCGTCGTCGGTGATGGCGGGCTTTGCGTAATGGTTCAGCCGGGCCACCCGGGCCAGGGACAAAAGGGCGTCCAGCGTTTTGTACGCCATGGCGGTGGACTGCAGCGGGCCCATATTGCGGCTGATTTCGTCCCGCACCTCTTCAAACAGGCTCATTTCCAGTTTGGCCGCCTGCTCCTGGGCGCCGGTCAGCTTGCTTTCGATGGCGCGCAATTCTTCGGTGGTGAAGCGCTCGCTGTTGGTCAGGGTCTGCCGCCGCTGGTAGCGAAGGGGCACCAGGGAATAATTGGACTTGGTCACCTCGATGTAATAGCCGAACACCCGGTTGTACTGGATGCGCAGGTTCTTGATGCCGGTGGCCTCGCGCTCCTTGGCTTCCAAGTCCATCAGCCATTGCTTGCCCTCAGTGGAGGCCAGGCGCAATTCGTCCAGCTGGGCGTTGTAGCCTGCGCGGATGATGTTGCCGTCGGACAAAAGCAGCGGCGCGTCGGGAGAAATGGCCCGGGTGAGCAGATCGGTCAATTCCGGCAGGGGGTCCAGCAGCGCCGCGATGGGGGACAGCGCTTCGCCCTCGATGGAGGAAAGCAGCTTCAGGATATCCGGCGCCTGCTCAAGAGACCGAAGCAGCGACAGGCAGTCCCGGGCGTTCAGGGTGTGGTAGGATACCTTGGACAGGAGCCTTTCCATGTCGTACACCTGGGACAATTTGCCACGCAGCTCCTCCGACAGCACGTTTTGCCCATACAGCGCTTCCACCGCGGCAAGCCTGGTTTCGATCTTCTCCTTGGAAAGCAGCGGCCTTTCCACCCAGGACCTTAAAAGGCGGCCCCCCATGGCGGTGGTGGTTTCATCCAGAATGGAAAGCAGCGAGCCCTTGGCCGAGCGCCCCCGAATGGTTTCGGTCAATTCCAGGTTGCGCCGGGTGGCCGCGTCCAGGGGCATCACGTCGCCCTTCTCCATCACGCGGATGCGGGCGATGTGTTGGAGGGAGTTTTTCTGCGTTTCCCCCAGATACTTCATCAGCGCCCCGGCGGCCTGGGCGGCCACGGAAAGGGAAGCGTCCAGCCCCAGGGCCATCAGGGCGTTCACCTGAAAATGGCGGAGCAATTCCTCTTTGGCATTCTGGCTCTGATAAGCGGAAGCGGCGTAGGCCCGGGGCGTAAGGGATGTGCAGGACGCGGCAAATTCCGGGTCGTTGGTAATGATCTCCCCGGGGTGCATGGCGTCCAGCGCCGCTTTGACGGCGCTGTCCCGGGCCTCCAGCTGCTGCACGAAAAATTCGCCGGTGGATACGTCGCAGGCGGCGATGCCGCAGCGGCGGCCGTTCACACACAGGGAGCAGAGGAAATTGTTGCGCTTTTCTCCGATCACGGTGGAATCGGTCAGCGTGCCGGCGGTGACGATGCGGATGATGTCCCTTTCCACCAGCCCTTTGGCCAGGGCCGGGTCCTGCATCTGCTCGCCGATGGCCACGCGGTAGCCCTTTTCCACCAGGCGGGACACATAGGTGTCCACCGCGTGGAAGGGCACGCCGCACATGGGTGCTCTTTCCTCCAGGCCGCAGTCCTTGCCGGTCAGCGTCAGCTCCAATTCCCGGGAGGCGGTGAGGGCGTCGTCGAAAAACATCTCATAAAAATCGCCCACGCGGAAAAAGAGCAGCGTGTCGGGGTTCTGGGCCTTGAGCTGCATGTATTGCTGCATCATGGGGGAGAGAGTAGCCATAAGAGATGCTCCTTTGGAGAAAGTCGAAAGACGAGAGTGGAGTTTGGAGAGTGGAGTTTGGAGAGTGGAGTTTGGAGAGTGGAGAGTGGAGAGTGGAGTGAGGAGTGAGGAGTGAGGAAGTGCTGAGTGCAAAGCACGGGAGATGAACAGCGGGGGTGCGTTGATTTGTCAGAGCAGAATCAACTCCACACTCCATGCTCCACACTCCACACTTTTATTATCCACTTATTGGCATCCCGCGCAGCCGGCGCAGTTGCCGGAGCAGCCTGAGGCGGCGCCGCCGGGGTTGAGCACGGAGGAAAGCTGGGCGTTCACGTCGGCCATCATTTGGGAGAAGGCGCGGCGGGCGGACTGCAGCGCCTGATACATGGGCTGCTGCTTCACCTGATTCTGCACTTCCTCCAGCTGGCGGCCCACGTCGGCGATGGCGTCAAAATCCGGCTCCTTTTTCATGGTCAACTCCTCCACCTGGGAGCGCAGGGCGTTGTACTGGTCCATCAGCTTGCCCAGCGCTTCATCCTGGGAGGCCGCGTCCTCGGTGGCGCGCATGGTGATGTATTCGGGGGAGCGGGCGATGAGAGCGGCCAGCTCCTGGGCCTTTGCGTTAACTTCCTGGTTCATAAGGGTCATTCTCCTTTCAACAGTTCGCCCCGAAGGGTGGTTTTGCCTTTTCCGGTGATGCGCACCGGCACGATTTGGCCCAGCAGGTCGGCGCCGCCTTCAAAATTCACGCTGATATTGCGGCTGCATTTGCCGGTGATCTGCTTCTCATCCCGTTTGGATTGGCCGGTGACCAGCACCGATTGTTCCGTACCGATCAGGGAATCGAACACCTGATCGGTCATTTCCTCCTGCAGGGCGATCAGACGCTCGATGCGGTCGGTGGCCGTCTTGGGATCGATGCGGCCCGGCATTTCGGCGGCGCGGGTGTGGGTGCGGGGGGAATAGATAAAGGTAAAGGCGCTGTCGTAGCGCACGGAGCGCACCAGATCCATGGTTTCCTCAAACTGCTCCGCCGTTTCCCCGGGGAAGGCCACGATCAGGTCGGTGGTCAATCCCACGTCCGGCGCGGCGCGGCGGATCCTTTCCACCTTCTCCAGGTAGCTTTCCCGGGTGTAGCGCCGGTTCATGGCCTGCAAAATCCCATTGCTGCCGCTTTGCACCGGCAGATGCAGATGGCGGCAGAGCACCGGGTTTTCGGCAAATTCCCGGATCAATTCGTCAGACAAATCCTTGGGGTGGCTGGTCATGAAGCGCACCCGGGGGATGCCGGTCTGGGTCACTTTTCTCAAAAGCTCTGGGAAGGTGACGCCGCCGGGCATATCGTTGCCGTAGGAATTCACGTTTTGCCCCAGCAGCATGATTTCCTTTACGCCCTGTTTTTGCAGCGCGTCCACCTCGCGCAGGATATCGTCGGCGCTGCGGCTGCGCTCCCGGCCCCGGACGTAGGGCACGATGCAGTAGGAGCAGAAATTGTTGCAGCCGTACATGATGGTCACGTAGCTTTGGAAGGGCGATTCCCGGCGGATGGGCAGGCCCTCGATGAGGGTGCTTTGCTCGTTGGGCACCGCCACCACCCGCCGCCTGGTTTCCACGGCGCGCAGCAGCAATTCCGGCAGGCGGTGGATGTTGCCGGTGCCGAAGGCCAAGTCCACGAAGGGATATTGCCGCAGGATTTTTTCGGCCATGCCGGGCTCCTGCACCATGCAGCCGCATACGCCGATGAGCAGTTCGGGCCGTTCCTTTTTGATTTCCTTGAGCCAGGTCACGTTGCCCAGGGCCTTGCGCTCGGCGTTGTCCCGGATGCAGCAGGTGTTGTGCAGTACAAAGTCCGCTTCTTCCCGGGCCGGAGCCGCGGTCATGCCCATTTCCTCCAGCATGCCCGCCAGCTTTTCGGAATCATGGGCGTTCATCTGGCAGCCGTAGGTGACGATATAATAGGTCTGCGGCCGATCGGCCAAAAGGGAAAATTCCTTGGCGAAGGCGCGCTGCTGCGCCATTTCCTCCGGGGAGATACGGATGGTTTCTTCTCGCATACTGTTCCTCTTTCCTTTATGGGGCTTGGGTTTTCTTCCGGGTGATTTCCATGAGGCCCAGGCTGGTGAAGCCGTGCACCACGCATTTTACGGGATCGTCCCGCAGCGCTTCCTCCAGGGCGGAGCGCACCTGACGCTGGCTGCTCTCTTCCTGCATATCTACAAAATCGCAGATGATGATGCCGCCCATGCTCCGAAGCCTCATTTGCCGGGCGATTTCCTTTGCGGCCTCCAGGTTGAGCTTTAAGAAAGTGCCTTCCGCGCCGGATTTGCCGCCGGTGAACTTGCCGCTGTTCACGTCGATCACGGTGAGCGCCTCGGTTTTGTCGATCACCAGATACCCGCCGCAGGGCAGCCACACCCGCCGCTGACGCGCCTTTTCCCATTGCCTGTCCACGCTGTAAATGGAAAACGCGTCCGGGCAGAGGCGAACAGGGATGGAGGCGTTTTCGATTTCCTCCTCCGGTTCATCGGTGAGGATTTCCAGAATCTTGCCGTGCTCGTCCCGCATAAGCCTTTGCAGCGCGTCCTCCCGGTCTGAAAGCAGGCAGGGGGCCTGGGCGCTTTCCGCTTTGGAAAGGATGGCCTGCCACTTGGCCTGCAGCCCTTCAACCTCCAAAATCAACGCGTCTTGCGCTGCTTCCGCCGCTTCGGTGCGCATCACCAGGCCCATGCCCTCCGGCACGATTTGACGGCCTAAGGACAAAAGCGCTGCACGCTGCCCTTCATCCATGATCTTCCGGGACACGGCGACGTTTTCGCTTCTTGGGGTCAGGATCACGTATCGGCCGGCCAGGGCCGCGTCCTCCGTCATGTAGGCGGCCTTGTCGCCCACGGGGGGCTTTTTCACCTGCAGCAGCAGTTTTTCCCCGGACCGGGGCTTTTCCCTGCATTCCGCGTAGGGCAGGAAGCCCACCGTATCCTGATCCAGCTTCACAAAGGCCGCTTCCATGCCCTTCACCATCCGGTCCACCCGGGCCAGATAGATTTGCTCGGCCTGTATGCCGGGGCGGTCCTGGCACAGGGAAAGCAGGGCTCCTTCGTCCGTCAGGGCGATCAGTCTTTCGCCGTCCCGATGGCAAATCAATACGCGCTTGCTCATCACATGCTCTCCAGGGGCCTGAACACGCCGTTTTCCTCGCCTAAAAGCATGGTGCGGGTAATGAGCGCGCCGGGGCGCTCTGTCCCGGCGAATTCAAACAGGGTCTGCATGAGCAAATCCGGCTTGCAGGTGGCCTTTTCGCTCAAGGCCAGCGCCATGAGCAGCGTGCCGCCCGTCAGGCGCAGCTCGTAAATCATGGGCCGGATGTCGGCAGGCTTTAAGCCGGACTTGGTTTTGCGCATCACGTTGATTTCCTTTTGCTCAAGGAAACGGGCGATGGCGTCGGGCAGTCCGTCCGGCACGCTGCTCAGCGCTGCTTCGTACACGGCGGCGGCCAGCTGCGCCATGGGGGCCGGGTGACTGTCCTCCACCGGACGGCAGGACAAAAGCGGCAGATCGGGCGGCAGGGCGGCGGAAAGCCGGGCGGTGAATTCCTCCGGCGTCACTTTTCCCTCCAAAGGCACTTCCATGATTTCCCTTTTTCCCGGCATGCCCACGGACAGGGGAGCGGCAAAGGTAAGCAAAATATGGGGGTTGAAGCCCTGGGAATAGCGAAGCGGCAGCCCGCTGCGGCGCAGGGCCCGCTGCATGGCCCGCATCAGGTCCAGGTGGCCGATGTGGCGCAGTCGGGGCTTTTTTTCAAATACGGCGATCATTTTCATGCGCAAAAACCTCAATTAAGATAGTGGAGAGCGGAGAGTGGAGAGCGGAGAGTGGAGAGTGGAGAGTGGAGAGTGGAGTGAGAAGTGAGAAGGGTGAGCGATCACATCAAAGCAAATCAAATCTCCACTCTCCAAACTTCACTCTATCATTGCAAGTCAAGCAGTTTTTGACACAAGCAATATCAGCTCTCCACTCTCCACTCTCCAAACTTCACTCTTGTTACAACCCAAGCATTTTTCTTGATACAGGCAACTCTTTAATCAAAGAGGTTGGCCGCTGCTTTTTCCTTGCCCTTCAGGGGCGGGTTTTTCACCCAGGCGCACACGTCCCAGGTGTGCAGGCCGCAGCCGTTGCAGCCGTAGCGGCAGTCCTTGGTGGTTTTGACCTGCCTGGCCTTTTCGTTTTCCTTTTTCAGATATTCCTGGCTGACGCCCGCGTCGATGAACTGCCAGGGCAGCAATTCCTCGTAGGGACGCTCCCGGTAGGCGTAGAAATCCGGGGTCAGGCCGCAGTCGGCAAAGGCGGAGAGCCACTCGTCAAACTTGAAATGCTCGTTCCAGCCATCCAGCCGGCAGCCCCGCTGCCAGGCCCGGTAGATCACGTCGCCGATGCGGCGGTCGCCCCGGGAGATGCAGGCCTCCAGCATGCTCAGGCCGCTTTCGTGCCAGTTGAAATTGACGCACTTGAGCTTTAAGCATTGCCGCAATTTGGCTTGCTTTTCGTGCACGGTGTCCATGGTGTCCTGGCCGGCCCACTGGAAGGGGGTAAAGGGCTTGGGCACGAACACGCTGGCGGAGGCGGTCACCTTCACGCCGTTTTTGCTACGCTTTTCCTTGGGAACGCGGTAATACGCGTCCACCACCTTTTTGGCCAGATCGCCGATGCCCTGCAGATCCTCGTCGGTTTCCGTGGGCAGGCCCATCATGAAATACAATTTCACGCTGCTCCAGCCGCACTCGAAGGCGTCGGTGACGGAGCGGATCAGATCTTCTTCCGTTACGCCCTTGTTGATTACGTCCCTTAAGCGCTGGGTGCCGGCCTCCGGGGCCAGGGTGAGGCCGGATTTTTTCACCTGCTGGGTTTCCTCCAGGGATTGCTTCACGATGTTGTCGATGCGCATGCTGGGCAGGCTCACGCCCACGCGCTTGTCTTTATACCGGTCCATCAGCGCCTGGATCAATTGGGGCAGGCAGGTGAAATCGCCGGAAGAAAGGGAGGAAAGGCTCATTTCCTCATAGCCGGTGGACTGCTGCAATTTGTCGGCCAATTCCAGCAGGCGTTCCATGCTGCGCTCGCGGACGGGCCGGTACAGCATGCCCGCCTGGCAGAAGCGGCAGCCCCGGGTGCAGCCCCGCATGATCTCCAGCACCATCCGGTCGTGCACGATCTCGGTGTAGGGCACCGGGATGGTGTCGGGGTAAATGGCGGCGGACAGGTCCTTCACCACCCGCTTTTTCACCGTGGCCGGGGCGGCCGGATCAATGGGCGCAAAGGAGCGCAGGGTGCCGTCCTCGTTATAGGAGACTTCGTACAGCGCCGGCACGTACACGCCCTCCAAACGGGCCAGGTCGCGCAGGATGTCCGTTTTTTCCTTGCCCTGCTCTCTTCCGTCCCGGATCACGTCGATGAGCTCGTGCATCACGTCCTCGCCGTCGCCGATCATGAAGGCGTCCACGAAGGGGGCCAGGGGCTCGGGGTTGAAGGCGCAGGGGCCGCCGGCCACCACGAAGGGCATATCGTCGCTTCTTTGCTCCCGGTAGGCGGGAATGCGCGCCAGATCCAGCATCTCCAGGATGTTGGTATAGCTCATTTCGTATTGCAGGGTAAAGCCGATGATGTCAAACTCCGTCAGGAAATGCCTGGTTTCCCAGGAGAACAGGGGAAGCCCCTTATCCCGCATCAGATCGGCCATGTCCGCCGCGGGCATGAACACCCTTTCGCACAGGGCGTCGCTTCGCCCGTTGATCAGGTGATAGAGGATTTTCATCCCCAAATGGCTCATGCCGATTTCGTATGTATCCGGAAAGCAAAAGGCGAAGCGGGCGCGCATGCCGCTCCAATCCTTGATCACGCTGTTCATTTCGCCGCCGATGTACTGGGCGGGCTTTTGCACCTGCTCCAGCATCTCCTCCAGCAAGGCGTTTTGCTGCTCTGTCAAAGGGCGATCCCTCCTTGGCTGCTCCAAATTAACCCAATATATAGTATAGCATTTTTCGGCCGCTTTGTCTATCACGGGATAGGTGAAATTCATTCTGCCGGCAAATGCGTCCCGGCGCTTGACCTGGACCATGAAATAATGATACAATAACCGGGAAAGGATGGCGGACAAGATGCAGCCGGTGTATAATGGGTTCACGCAATTGTTTTCCCAGCCGATGACAGGTGTGGGGCTGATTTTTTTGATCGTGCTGGGCGTGGAAATGGTGGTTATGTTCTGGGCCTGGTGCCGTCTGTTCTGGAAAATGGGGCTGCCCTGGGAAAGGATGTTTGTGCCGGGATATAATTATTATTGGACCTACGCTTCGGTGGAAAGTGCCGGGCTGTTTGTGTTCAAGGTTACGGCGGACGTGCTGTCCCTGTTCGCGGTGTACTATATAGGCGAGCGGTGGGCGTTGATCGTGCTGCTGCAAGGCGTGATCCCGGGACAGTTTGCGGTCCGCTTGTTTTACAGCTTTCGCCTTGCCCGGGCTTTCGGCCGGGGGAAATGGTTTACCGCGGGGCTGTTCTTCCTCAGGCCCGTGTTCCTGTGCATGCTGGCCTTCGGTCCGGCGCATTTTTACGGCGACCTGGGCGCGCCAACGGGAGAAATACCGCCTGCGTCTTCCTGGGTTTGTCCCGTTTGCCATACGGTCAATCCCCAGCACAGGGATGTGTGCGAAAACTGCGGCAGAAGAACGGGCATTTCTTAAAGCATACCGGATTTGCGCGGCGCGGGAAAAAACTGCGCCGCTTTTTAATGAATGATTTTGCAAATGGATATTGACTTTGCGAACGGATGGCGGTATACTGGCATTGTTAAATCCAACTAAATTGGTGGGTTGATTGGGCGGATGAAAAAGACGTCCGTCCCATGAAAGGAGATACGCATGGACCGCATTTACATGGACAACGCGGCTACCACCGCCATCGCTCCGGAAGCGCTGGCCGCCATGCTGCCCTGTTTCGGGCAGGTGTACGGCAACGCCTCCAGCATCCACGAAACCGGGCGGGACGCCAGGAAGCTGGTGGAGGCGGCGCGCCGTACGGTGGCGCAGGCCCTGGGGGCCAAGCCCAGCGAGATTTATTTCACCTCCGGCGGCAGCGAAAGCGACAACTGGGCCATCAAAGGGGCCGCGTTTGGCAACCGGAAAAAGGGCAATCATATCATCACCACCCAAATCGAGCATCACGCCGTGCTGCATACCTGCGAATGGCTGGAAAAGCAGGGCTTTCAGGTGACCTATCTGCCGGTGGACGAGTTCGGCCGGGTGGACCCCAAGGCGGTGGAGAGTGCCATCACCGATCAGACCATCCTCATTTCCGTTATGGCCGCCAACAACGAGATCGGCACCATCCAGCCCATTCCCGAAATCGGAAGGATCGCCCGGGAGCGCAAGGTGCTCTTCCACTGCGACGCCGTGCAGGCCGTGGGGGCCATTCCGGTGGATGTGAACGCCTGGCAGGTGGACATGCTGTCCCTGTCGGGCCATAAGTTCCATGGGCCCAAGGGCGTGGGCGCTTTGTATATCCGCACCGGCAGCAAGGTGGATACCTTCCTCCACGGCGGCGCCCAGGAGCGGGGCAAGCGGGCCACCACCGAAAACGTGCCCGGCATCGTGGGCCTGGGCGCGGCGCTGGATAAGGCGGTCAATCACCTGGAGGAAAACGGCATGCGGCTGATTTATCTTCGGGATAAGCTGATCCGGGGCATCCTGGACAATATCCCCTACGCCCGGCTCAACGGCCATCCCCTTGAGCGCCTGCCCGGCAACGTGAACGTGTCCATTCCCTACATCGAGGGCGAAGCGCTTTTGCTGCGGCTGGACCTGGCCGGCGTGGCCGCGTCCTCGGGCTCGGCCTGCACCTCCGGCAGCCTGGACCCCTCCCACGTATTGCTGGCCATCGGCTTGCCCCACGAGATCGCCCACGGCAGTCTGCGCCTGTCCCTTTCCGATATGAACACGGAGGAAGAGGTGGACGAGGTGCTGCGCATCCTGCCCGGTATCGTGACCACGCTGCGGGCCATGTCGCCCATGTATGATGATTTTATCCGCAGCCAGCAGTGACCGAATTGTAAAAACCTTGCGAATCCGACCATTGAAAGAAGGAAAATGAAGCATGTACAGCGAAAAAGTAATGGATCACTTTTCGAATCCGCGGAACGTGGGCGAAATTCCCGACGCCAACGGCGTGGGCACCGTGGGCAACGCCAAGTGCGGCGATATTATGCGCATGTTCCTGAAGGTGGAAAACGGTGTGATCCAGGATGTGAAATTCAAGACCTTCGGCTGCGGCGCGGCCATCGCCACGTCGTCCATGGCCACCGAAATGGTGAAGGGGAAGACCTTGAAGGAAGCCCTGGCGCTGACCAATAAGGCCGTGGCGGAGGCCCTGGACGGGCTGCCGCCGGTGAAAATGCATTGCTCCCTGCTGGCGGAGGAGGCCATCCACGCCGCGGTGGAGGATTATCTGAAAAATCACCCGGAGGAAGCTGTGTGAATTGTCGGCTCCGTCTCCGGGCTTAAGGAGACGACATGCCGGACATTCATGGCAATACCGAGGGCATCCGCGACAGCCGCATCAAGGAAATGGAAGCGCTGTACGACTGCCCCTTTGAACCGGACGAATTTGCGCCGCGCGAGCTGATCGAGGAGCTTGCGCGGCATTCGTGCGCTTTGAACCGGGAAATTTCCATCTACGTGAGCCGGGACGGCGACGTATTGGATGTGACGGTGGGCGTTGGCGACAGCGTGCCATTGCAGGACGTGCGCCTGCGCAGAAACAGCAAGCGCTTGTCCTTCGTGCGCTGCATCCACACCCACCCCAACGGCACCGCGGAATTATCCGACGTGGACATTGCCGCCCTGCGCTCATTGATGCTGGACAGCATGTGCGCTGTCGGGGTGGATCGCTCCGGCCGGGTCACCGGCGTCAGCGCGGCGTTTCTGACCGAAAAGGAAAACGGCGTGCCGGGGGTGGAAATCAGCGAAATCTATCCCCTCAAGAAGCTGCCCCAGCGGCAATGGATGCAGGAGATCCTCTCCTCCGAGCAGCGGGTGCTCAAGGGTGAGGACGCGCCGGAGCAGCAGGCGGCGGAAAGAGCCGTGCTGGTGGGGATCGACACCGAAAAATCCCTGGATGAATTGGCCGCCCTGGCTGAGTCCGCCGGGGCCCAGGTGGTGGGCAGATTCTTCCAAAAGCGCCCCAAGCCCGATACCGCCACCTTTATCGGCAGCGGCAAGGCGTATGAAATGCAATTGAACGTGCAGGCGCTGGAGGCCGATCTGGTGATCTTTGACGACGAGCTCACCGGGGCCCAGACCAAGAACCTGGAGGAATTGATCGGCGTCAAGGTGATCGACCGGACCACCCTGATCCTGGATATTTTCGCCCAGCGGGCGCAAAGCGGCGAAGGGAAACTGCAGGTGCGTCTGGCGCAGCTCAAATACCGGGCCGGGCGGCTGATCGGCCAGGGGCTGATCCTCTCCCGCCTGGGCGGCGGCATCGGCACCCGGGGCCCCGGGGAAACCAAATTGGAGATCGACCGGCGGCGCATCCGGGAGCAGATCAACGCCCTGAACAAGGAACTGGAGGCCCTGCAGCGCCAGCGGCAGCTGCGCCGCAAGAGCCGGGAAAGAAACGCCGTTCCCGTGGTATCGCTGGTGGGGTATACCAACACCGGCAAATCCACCCTGCTCAACCGTATCACCGATGCCGGCGTGTACGCTGAAAACAAGCTGTTCGCCACCCTGGATGCGGTGAGCCGCCGGGTGGAGATGGAGGAAGGCGGGGAATTTTTGCTGGTGGACACCGTGGGCTTTATCAGCAAATTGCCGCACGATCTGGTGGAGGCCTTCAAAAGCACGCTGGAGGAGGCCGCGCTGTCGGATTTGCTGGTGATCGTGTCCGACGCTTCGTCGCCGGAGGTGGCGTTCCAGCACAGGGTGGTGGAGGACGTGCTCAAGCAAATCGGCGCGGATACCCAGCCCCGCATCGACGTGATGAACAAAACCGATCTGTGGGAGCAGGCCGACGATCTGCAAACCGCTCTGGTGCCGGGGGCCATTTACGTTTCTGCCAGAACCGGCGAAGGGGTCGGCGCGCTGCTCCGGGAAATCGGGAAGCATCTGCGCGCAAGGGAAGTGACCCTGCGGCTCCGGGTGCCCTTTTCCCAGTACGGAGTGCTCAATGAACTCCGGCAAAAAGGCAGGATCGTGGAGGAAGCCTATGAGGACGACGGCACCCTGGTGACCGCGTCGCTGCCCGAGGATGCCGCCGGTCAGATCGCCGCCCGGTACGCCGGCATGATCGTGAAGGAAGCATAGGCCGAGGCCCGGCAATGGGCCCGCGCCAAGGAGGATACGGATGCTCGCAAAGCTGCTGTCGCTGCTCATGATGCTCATTTCCCTGGGCCGAAGCGCAGTGGACGGATACGTAAATGAAATGAACCTGGGAGGAAAGCTGTTCCTGGTAAACAGAACCTACACGCTCTCCTCCGTCTATAAGCCCGATGACCTGACGGTGCCCAAGGTAAAGGGTTCCGGGGAGCATACCATGATGCGCAAGGAAGCGGCGGAAGCGCTGGAAGCCATGTTCGCCGCCGCCAAGGATGAAGAGGGCTTCGTGCTCTACGCCATTTCCGGCTTCCGCAGCTACGGCAAGCAAAACATGATCCACAGCCGCAAGGTGAGCCAGGTGGGCGAAAAGGCGGCCAACCGGGTATCCGCGCCGCCTGGGTGCAGCGAGCATCAGCTGGGCCTGGCCATGGACCTGGGCTGCAAGGAAGCGCTGCATCTGACCGAAAAGTTCGGCGAAACGCCGGAAGGCAAATGGGTGGCTGACAACTGCCATCGCTTTGGTTTCATCATCCGCTACAAGGCGGAATGGGAGGATGTGACCGGCTACGCTTACGAGCCCTGGCACATCCGCTACGTGGGCGTGGAGCACGCCAGGCGCATCCATGCCCTGGATATTCCCTTTGAGGATTACGTGGCGCAGCTGCGGCAGGCGCAGTTCGCCCTGATGACGCGGGAAGGGGAGGAATGAGTATGAAAAAACGGATCATATGTCTGCTGGCCGGCTTGATGCTGCTGGGGATCATGCGGGCCGGGGCGGAGCAGCCCGTATGGGATTATCCGTTGGCCCCGGAAATCCTGAAGGATCCCATGGGCTATATCACCCTTGCCAACCGGGATCATCTGCTGGAATCGGATTACGTGCCCTTTGATCTGGAGAACACCATGGTGCTCCGGGCCAAGGGAACCAATAAGATGCAGCTGCGCCGCGAAGCCAACGAGGCGCTCAAGGAAATGTTCACCGCGGCAAAGGAAGCCGGCTATACCCTGTATCTGAAAAGCGCCTACCGGGCTTACAGCACCCAGGATTTCATGTACAACGAGCGGCTGGAAAAGCTGGGAAAGGACGACGGTATGGTGTCCTATCCCGGGGCCAGCGATCATCAGACCGGCCTGGGCGTGGACCTGCTCAACTATGAGTGGACGCTCAAGGACGGCATGAACAAAAAATTTGCTTCCGCTCCGGAGGCCCAGTGGATGGAAGCGCACTGCCACGAGTTCGGCTTCATCCTGCGCTATATGGAGGATAAGGAAGAGCAGACCCAAATCAAATTCGAGCCCTGGCATTTCCGCTACGTTGGCAAGGAAGCGGCGGCGTACATCATGGAAAAGCATCTGTCGCTGGAGGAATTCACCGAGGAATGGCAGGCGTATCTGGCTGAGTTCGCTGCCCGGGGCGGCGATTTCAACGCCCTGGTGCGGGAACGCGGGCTGATCAACGAAGGAACCGTGGTGGATTACGCCGACGACGGGGAAGAAGAAATCTCGATTTTCTATTGACAGGGGATAGGAGCGCATGGGGATGAAACGATGGCTGAGGACGGCGCTGACGCTGGCTTGCGCGCTGTGCCTGTCTTTGCCCGGGGCGCTGGCCGGGTCCTTTGACGAGGATGCCAGCATCCTCAGGCTGGTGAACAAGCAGCACAAGGTGTCCGGCAAATACAAGCCGGAGCTGGTGAAGCCCGACGTGCCCACCAACAAAAAGGACCAGGCGGAGTATATCTACATGCGGCCCGAGGCCGCAAAGGCGCTGGAAAAAATGTTTGCCGACGCTCAGGCAGCGGGCCACACGTTGCTTGCCGTGTCCGGCTATCGCTCCTATCAGACCCAGAAGAGCAATTACGACCGCAAGGTGGCCGCCGCCGGCGCGGGGCAGACCAAGGTGGCCCCGCCGGGGAGCAGCGAGCATCAATTGGGCCTGGCCATGGACCTGGTGTGCGAAAGCTACCGGTATCTGAACACCAAGCCCCTGATGGAAACCAAGGAATTTCAATGGCTGTACGAAAACTGCTACAAGTACGGCTTTGCGGTCAGATACCAGACCGGATGGATCAAAATCACCGGCTTTTCCACCGAGGCGTGGCATTTTCGCTATCTGGGCGTGGCCCATGCTTCCGCCCTCACCTGGCTGAACGTGCCCTATGAAACCTACGTGGAAAAGGCGGAGCAGCTGCCGGAGTATGTGATCCAGCGGGGCAACGCCTATCTGCTCTACGGCCTGATGGACGACGCGCTCAACGGCGGCGGGGAAGCCTTCGCCGAAATGATCTCCCTGCCGGCGGACAGCACCGAGCAAATGAAGCAGAACATCAAAACCATGACGGCCCGTTTCCTGCCCCAAAACGTCACCCTGGAAATGGCGCTGTACAATCAGGTGCAGTAGCATGCCGTCGCTGAGGGATAAGCTGAAGGCCATATCGGCCCAGCCCCGGCAGCAGCCTGTCCGGCCCCAACGGGATGACTGCATGGTGCGGGAAACGGTGACGCCGCTAAGCGAATTCGCGCTGGATGAGCGATTGACAGGGAAAGCGCTGTCCTTTATGACCGGCAAGGATATGCCGGACTGCAGCCGTCGCGATATCTGCTTTCTGGATACCGAAACCACCGGCCTTTCCCACGGGGCAGGCACTGTGGCGTTTCTCACCGGCATCGGTTTCTTTACCGATGATGCCTTCATTGTACGGCAGTACCTGATGCGGGATTACGACGAGGAAACGTATCTGCTCTCTCACGTGGCGGAGCATATGAAGGCCTGCCGGGTGCTGTGCTCCTTTAACGGGGTCACCTTCGATCTGCCGCTGCTGGAAACGCGCTTCACCATGCAAAGGATGCGTTCCGCATGGACCGAGCGGCCCCATATCGACCTTTTGCCCATTTCCCGCAGGGTGTGGAAGCTCAGGCTGAAAAAGTGCAACCTGACCAGCCTGGAAGCGGCGGTGCTGGGGGAGGAACGGGAGGATGATCTGCCGGGCTCCCTGGTGCCGGAAAGGTATTTTTCTTTTCTGAAAACGGGCGATGAGCGCCTGCTTTCGGATATTCTGGAGCACAACGCTCAGGACATTATTTCCCTGCCCAGGATCCTGGACAGGCTGTGCCGCCTTCACGAGCAGCCGCTGCTTGCCCGGGAAGCGGAGGACGTATACAGCCTGGGCCGGGTGTACGAAATGCGGGGCAACCGGGAGGGCGCCCGGATGTGCTACCGGGCGGCGGACAGGGGCAGCGTGTCGCTGCTGGCCCGGGGCCGGATCGCAGCCACCCTGCGCCGGGACGGGGACTGGGAAAGCGCCTCCCGGGTGTACATGCAGATGGTGTCGGACCGGCAGGGCGGCGTGGAAACGTTGATCGCCCTGGCCAAAATCTGCGAGCATCAGAAAAAGGACATTCCATCGGCCGTTGATTATACCAGGCGGGCCATCATGCTGGCGGCGGACAGGCCGGGCAGCGATATGGCGGCGCTGCAAAAACGGTATCAGCGGCTGATGATGAAAGCAAGGAAGGAATGAGCATCATGGGATTCATGGACGCGATCAAGGCAAGGAAAGCGCTGATGGCGCATCAGAAGGGGCGGTATGACGAGGCCTTTCAGGCATACGAGGAGCTGTATGCCAGCGGTTATTGCGCCGCGGCTTACATGCTTCCTTACAGCGTGCTGATGCTGCGAAAAGGCGGAGAAGAAAACTATCTGAAAGTGAAGGAAATACTGAAAAAGGCGGAAAAGGCCCCTGATCTGGATGAAAGCCGCCGCAAGCAGCTGCTGATGAATTATGCCGTGGCGCAATACAAGCTGGGCGAAATGGAAAAGGCCATCCAGCTGCTGGAGCGCACGCATCAAAAGGGCCCCAACGGCCTGGTGTACGGCGCGCTGGGTTTTTTGTACATCCAGGCAGGCGACGCCGAAAAGGCGCTTGCATTCAACCAGGAAGCCCTGGAATACGACGACGAGGACCCCGTTGCGCTGGATAATCTGGGCCAGACCTATTACCGCCTGCTGGGCGATAAGGAAAAGGCCCGGGAGTATTTTACCAAAGCGCTGGAATACAAGGACAATCAGATCGACACCCTGTACTTCCTCTCCCGCTACGATCTGGAGGAGGGCAAAACCGAAGAGGCCATCGCCAAGCTGGAAAAGGCCGCGGAGGGCCGCTTCTCGCCCCTGAACTATGTGACCAAGGAGCAGCTGGAGGAAGAAATTGCCCGGCTGAAAGCGTAAGCCACATAAACCGAATCGAATCGGGCCATACTCAACCTGAAAAGGAGGAATGAGCATGGCCCGTTTTTCAATATTTGCCCTGTGCCTGGTATTGTGCTTTGCCGCGTGCGCGCAGGCGTCCGCCCAGCCCCTGGAGGAAGGAACGCCCATGGCGCTGACCTCTCCCAGCGCCGTTTTGATGGAGGCGGAAACCGGCGCGGTGATTTTTGAAAAGAATGCGCAGGAGCACCGGCCTGCCGCGTCCGTCACCAAGCTGATGACGCTTTTGATCCTGTTTGAAAAGATGGACGGGGGAGAGATCGACCCCAACGACACCGTTACCGTATCGCCCAACGCCGCGGCGCAAACCGGCTCCCGGGCGCTGATCGACGCCTACGCGTCCTATCCCGTCAAGGAGCTGGTGAAGGCCACGGTGATTTCCAGCGGCAACGACAGCGCCGTGGCCCTGGCGGAAAAGGCCGCCGGGACGGAAGAGAATTTCGTGGCGCTGATGAACGAAAAAGCGGAGCAGATGGGGCTTGAGGGCACCCATTACGTGAATTGCACCGGACTGCCTGCCGACGGGCAGTATACCTGCGCCGGGGACGTGGCGAGGATCGCCCGGGAGATCGTAACGAAACACCCGGGCTACCTGCAATACTCCTCTGTTTGGCTGGATACCCTGAAGCATCCGTCGGGACGGGTGACCGATCTGACCAACACCAACCGGCTGGTGCGGTTTTACGCCGACTGCGACGGCCTGAAAACCGGCTCCACCAACGAGGCCAAATATTGCCTGGCGGCGACCGCCCAAAGAAAGGGCATGCGCCTGATCGCCGTGGTGCTGGGCACGCCCCAGAGCCAGACCCGCTTTGACGAAGCACGGGCCATGATGGATTACGGCTTTGCTACTTATACCCGGGAAACCGTAGCGGAAAAGGGCGATTTGACGGGCGTATCGGTGCCGGTGAAAATGGGCTCCCGGGACAGGGTGGACGCAGCTGTCGGGAAAGGCCTGGTCATGCTGCTAAGAAGCGGCCAGAAAGAAAAGCTGAGCTTTGAAGCAGAACTGCCCGAAGCCCTGACTGCGCCGGTGGAGGAGGGCCAGGAGATCGGCACGGTGCGCCTCTTGCTGGACGGAAAGCCGGTGGCCCAGGTGCCCGCTGTTGCGGCGCAGGCCTCCAGGCTGCCCGGGCTGCTGGAAGGATTCCTGAAGATATGGGAAGCCTGGGAGCCCCGGTAGCGGCTTGACCGGGGAAGAAGGCTTTGATATAATGAACCGAAGATGAAAGCATGAAAGGCGGGAATGCGCGTGAAGAGGATCCGGACGCTTACGGCGCTGCTGCTGTGGCTTTCTCTGCTGCCCGCCCTTGCCCTTGGACAGGAAACGGAGCCTGACCGCGAGAACATACCGTCGCAGGTGAAATTGCTGCCTTTGTCCGACGGCATTTATCAGGTGGAGGGCATGCGAAGGCTGGTGGAATCCACCGAAGGCTACGCGCCCAGGCGGATGGCGGAAAGGGTGCAGGCCTTTAACGAAGCGCTGGACAGAGTGGACCGGCATATTCCCACGTACGTTTATTATGTGGAAAATTCCCGCTCGCATTCCCTGAAGACGGAGTTTCCCGAGGAATCGCCGCAGTATGTGTACCTCAAGGAAAACCTGCACGCCGACGGCTTTGACCATCTGAAGTACGCCACCTTCCGGGAATACTGCGATTACTTTTACACCACCGATCACCACTGGAATTACCGGGGCTCTTATCAGGGATATGTGGATATCGTGCGCATGCTCAAGGGCCCGGACGAGCCCGTGCTGACGCCGTCGGACGTATTGACGCTGCCGGTGTATTACAACGGGGCTTACTGCCGGCGGGCCAAGCCGGGGTTTTCCCGGGAATACTTCACGGTATACCGCTTCGATCCGCTGCCCGCCTATACGGCCTGGGTAAAAGGCAGGCAGCGCGCATATGATCGCATGGAGGCTTATTGGAGCGGCGCCTATTCCACCGCCTCCATGGCCAATCATTACGGGCTGTATTACGGCGGCGACAGCGGCAAGCTGGTGATGGAAGGGGAAAGCGAAGGAAAGGGCACGCTGCTGCTCTTTGGCGATTCCATGAGCAACGCGGTGAAAACCCTGCTGATCCACCATTACGACCGCATCGTGTGCGTGGATCTGCGCAATTTTCTGAATGATGAAGGAAAGTATTGCTCCCTGCGGGAGCTTTTGCGGGAATACCCTGTGGATCAGATTCTGTTCCTGGGCAACACGCCGCTCTTTATGACGGGGGACCTGATCAAACCGTAACGGCATAACAAAAGCGCCTTTGCGAAAAGCGGCAAAGGCGCTTGTTTTTTTGGATCAGTTGAAGGAAAGGTACCGTTCCCGGGGCCGGGCCGCCGGCTCGGCCTTGATTTCGGAAAGCATCAGCACCGATTCCTTGCCGTTGGTTTTCATCTGGCACTGGGCGGTGAGCCGGTAAAAATGCCGGGTTACGGGATTGAGCGCATTGCATTGGGTCACCCAGCCGATGGGCGCCACGTCGTTGGCGCAGCAGGTCATGGCCATGCGGCCAAAGAGACAGAAGCCCTGGGGCATGCCGCTTTCCTGGAAGGGCTGGCCCACGAAGCGCACGGTTTTGCCGTCGTAGCGGCCGGGATGATCCAGGGAATCAATGTAGAAGATGGGCAGCTGCTCGTCGGTGATGTCGATGATCTCGGCCTTCATATCGTAGGGCAGGTCCTCGTCGGCCACGCCGTCGTCGGAGGAACCGTCCTCCGCCTCAAAGAGGATGTTGGCGTTGGGGTTCATGGCCCGGATCTGCCGCCGCCACTGGGATTTGGGCATATCGTCCTTGCAGCGGTTGAAGAGCACCAGGTCCGCTTCCTTCATGGGGTCGGTGAGCAGGGTGCGCACGTTGGCCATGTAGTTTTCATAGGTGGTGGCGTCCACGGTGGTGATTACCTGCACCACGCGCCACAGCCCCGGCATTTCCACCTGGCCCAGGTGATCGATGCCCCACATGTTGTTGTATTCGATGATCACCCGCTCGGGCTGCACCTTGGCGTCCAATTCCACCAGGTTTTTGTAATTCCATTGATCCTTGTCGTCCATGGAGACCAGGGTGCAGTTGCTGTCGGAAAGCAGCTTTTCGTCGTATTCCTCGATGCCCTCTTCGCAGCTGATGATCAGGGTTTTGGCGCCCTGAGAGAAGTTTTTGTCCTCCAGCATGCTGTGGATCAGGCTGGTTTTGCCGCTTTCGATGAAGCCGGTAACGATGTACACCCCTGTGATTTTCTGCGTCGTTTTCATAGCTTACACATGGAACAGCGCCTTGAGCGCTCCTTCGTCGATATG
>Ga0310694_10001405_pt1 | contig 27462 bp, 29 predicted proteins | sample 174DNAGHGhighgp2_FD_203884 | JGI IMG/M metagenome (GOLD analysis project Ga0310694, IMG submission 203884) | Sheep rumen microbial communities from Palmerston North, Manawatu-Wanganui, New Zealand - 1742 DNA GHGhigh gp2 (v2) (version 2) | ecosystem: Host-associated > Mammals > Digestive system...
AAGGTGCGCTCGATGTACACAGACCCTGAGCACATCAACCTGAATGATCCTGGCCACGTAGAAGGCAACGCCGTGTTTACCTATCTTGATGCTTTCTCGACAGACGACGACTTCAAGAACTTCTGGCCTGAGTACCAGAACCTCGACGAGCTGAAAGACCACTATCGTCGTGGCGGACTGGGTGACATGAAATGCAAGAAATTCCTTAACGAGGTCATTAACCAGTTCCTGGAGCCCATGCGCCAGCGTCGTGCCGAACTGGAGAAAGACATACCTGAGATATACAACATTCTGCGTAAGGGTACAGAACAGGCACGCGAGGTGGCTGCCCAGACCATGAGCGAAGTGCGCCAGGCTATGCAGATTAATTACTTCTAATGACGATGCACACAAGAGAGGAACAGATGCAGGCCTTCGGCCGACTGCTCGACGTACTGGACCAGTTGCGCCAGAAATGTCCGTGGGACAAGAAACAAACCATTGAGAGTCTGCGTCCCAACACGATTGAGGAGACCTTTGAGCTCTGCGATGCCATCATGAAGAACGACCTGCACGAGATGATGAAAGAACTGGGCGATGTGCTGATGCACACCTGTTTCTATGCGATGATAGCACGCGAGCAAGGCCTTTATGACATTGCCGATGTTCTGAATACTGAGACAGATAAGCTCATCTTCCGTCATCCTCATGTCTATCATCCCAGTCAGGTAGGAGCACCAGAACCCAAACCACTGCCCTACGTTCCAAAAACTCCGGAATCTCCGAAAAATCCGGATAATCCGGTATCTGCTGACACAACAGACTTCTCAAAGGCAGAAACCAGCGAACAGGTATTGAAAAACTGGGAGCAGATCAAGCTGAAGGAGAAAGACGGTAACAAGAGCGTGCTGTCTGGCGTTCCTTCTTCCCTACCCTCACTCATCAAGGCTTATCGCATTCAGGACAAAGCCCGCAATGTAGGCTTCGACTGGCAAAAGAAAGAAGATGTGTGGCAAAAGGTACACGAAGAGCTGAGTGAGCTGGAGGCAGAACTGGCTAAGGAAGACAAGGAATGCTCTGAGGCTGAGTTGGGCGATTTCCTGTTCTCCGTCATCAACGCTGCACGTCTTTATCACCTGAATCCAGAGAACGCTTTGGAAAAGACGAACCAGAAGTTCATTCGTCGTTTCAACTACATAGAGGAACACAGCATTAAGGCTGGTAAGCCCCTGACAGATATGACGTTGGAAGAGATGGATGCACTGTGGAATGAAGCGAAGAGGTCTGAGGTTTGAAAAGTGATAATTGAGAATTGAGAGTTGAGAACTAAGAATTGAGGTTGGTTGTTATGGAACCATTTAGAGTTCACATATTAGGATGTGGTAGTGCGTTGCCCACAACGCGCCATTTCTCCTCGATGCAAGTCGTAGAGTGTCGAGGAAAGTTCTTTATGGTTGACTGTGGCGAAGGCGCTCAGATACAGTTACGACGCAGCAATCTGTCGTTCAACAAGTTAGGACACATTTTTATTAGTCATCTGCATGGAGACCATTGTTTTGGCCTCATTGGTCTGATTAGTACTTTTGGACTGTTGGGACGAACCGCAACCCTTCATATCCATGCACCAGAAGAACTGCGCCACATGCTAAAGACGCAGCTCGATCTCTTCTTCAATTACGACATCGGCTATGAAGTAGAGTTCCATGCTGTTGACACCACCAAGCATCAAGTAGTCTATGAAGACCGATCTCTACAAGTGGAGAGTATTCCCTTGGAGCACCGTATGCCCTGCTGTGGCTACCTGTTCCGCGAAAAAACCTCACTACCCCATATCCGTCCTGAGATGCTGGAACTCTATAGCATTCCTACATCGCAAATTAACAACATCAAGGCTGGTCTCGACTATACGCTGGATGACGGACGCGTGATATCACACCTGCAACTCACGACACCGGCACCAGCACCCCGTGCCTATGCCTATTGCTCTGACACACGCTATATGCCCCATCTACACGAGATGCTTGAAGGAGTCAATACGCTCTATCACGAAGCCACATATGGTCGTGACCACGAAGACAATGCCCTGAAATACTTCCACTCGACAGCAGAACAAGCAGCAATGGTAGCACGCGATGCTCATGTCAATCAACTCGTTTTAGGGCATTATTCTGCCCGTTATGAAGATGAGAGTGTGTTGCTGAAAGAAGCGCAGACAGTATTCCCCAATGTACGTTTATCCAACGAAAAAGACGTCATTGACGTGTAATATAACCCCTTTCTGCAACAAAACTAACAAATTGTTGCGATTTTTTTTGGTCGTTTCATAAAAAATGCGTATTTTTGCGCCAAATAAACGATCGCTTATGAAGAAAAGTCTACTTATATTAGCCGCAGCTTCCATGCTTTTCACCTCAATTCCTGCCAACGCAATGGAGATGGTGATGGAAATGGGTGTGGCTGAACAGATAGATGAGCGGACACCTACTATTTCTACTGAAGGCAACATCGTCAGTATTCAGGGTGCCAATGGAATGACTCTCGAAGTAGTGTCTATGACAGGACGTGCTGTCGCTTCCTATAAAATAGAAGGTCCTGTACAGCGTATAGAACTTAATCTGCCAAAAGGGTGTTACATCTTAAAAGTTGGAAAGGTTGTTCGCAAAGTCACTGTGCGCTAACCTTCATAGTTTTTATTCTTTTTAATTGCCTGACAACTGCTTGTAGTCGACAGGCAATGAGTCAGCCACAAGAACAAGATGCAGCTAAAGTAGCCGAGCAGCAGGCAGCCGAGGAAATGAACCGCCTCGATTCGCTTGTGAGTTACTTACATCATCATGTTGCGTCTATCGGTATCTCAGAGCAAGTTTTTGCTCTTGATAGCATTGACCGTCTTCTCTCACAAGTCCATACAGCTAATGCTGATGCTATGCAGCAAGAGCGTGAGCAGTTAAAGACTCTCACAGAAGAGGCATTCATGACTTACGCCAAAGGTCAGCGCTATGGTTTTGTAAATCCCAATAAGCTTTATAAGAAAGACGACTACGACGTCACCTACGAACAGCCCGACTCAGTTTTTCTTGCAGCTGCACATCAGGCGTTTGCTACGAATGCCGCTTGTCAGTTCTTAGATAGTTGTCAACCCTCAGCAAAGGCTTATCAGCAACTTTTGGAAGCCTACAAGAAAGACTCCACAGAGGCTGGACGAAAACAAATTGCCCTCAATATGGAACGTCTGCGTTGGCGCGATCCCAACCAACCTGCTGAAGATGAGCGCCATATACTGGTCAACATTCCTGCACAGCAAGTTTGGGCTATCACCAAAGACAGCACGTTCTCTATGAAGATTTGCTGTGGTTCTCCTTCAAAACGTACCCCCATGCTGACCAGCGCCATCCGACTGATAGAGGTGAATCCAGAGTGGAACATTCCTTACAGCATTATTCGTAATGAGGTTAGTCATCGAGCTGGCGACTCAGCTTACTTTGCCCGTAACGCCTATTATATCACAGACCGTTCGGGTAAAAAGGTTGATCCCAAGAGTCTCAGCCAGTCAGATTTGCGCAGTGGTTCCTATCGCATAGCCCAGCGCAGCGGAGCAGGTAATTCACTCGGACGTCTCATTTTCCGATTCAACAACCGCTTCTCAGTCTATCTGCACGACACCAACAACAAGTCGGCATTTAAGAACGAACGTCGCACCGTATCACACGGCTGTGTAAGACTAGAACGTCCTTTTGATATGGCACTCTTCGTCTTGCCCGATGCCGATCCCTGGCTTTTTGACCGCATACGCTTATCAATTGATATGAAGCCAGAGACCGAGCGAGGAATCAACTACGTGAAAGAACATAAAAGTCAAGCAGGAAGGATGCGTCTGATCAATTCAACTGACGTAACTCCCAATGTTCCACTTCAAATCAACTATTTTACCGTTTATCCCAATCCTGAGACAGGTGTCATAGAGACTTGGCCAGATCGCTACAGCTATGACAAGACTCTCGAGACAGCTCTTAAACCTTTTCTCCGCTAATACGTCTGCTTTCATAGAATGACACTCGATGACAACCAACTGATAGCGTTGCTCAAAGAACCACAGACACGCAGAAAGGGTTTCGAGGCAATGGTACGTCAATACAGTGAAAGACTTTATTGGCAGGTTCGTCGTATTGTTGTCACCCACGAGGATGCTGATGATGTGATGCAGAATACATTTCTTAAAGCATGGACAGCACTCGACTCTTTTCATGGTGATGCCAAACTGCTCACATGGATTACGCGTATTGCAGTCAACGAGGCTCTCGACCTGAAACGTCGTCAGAAAGTACGTCCATCATTGAGTGCTGATGATGAATCACTGGGATTGGCTAACCAGTTGATGGCAGACCGCTATTTCGACGGCGATCTGGCAGAAGCCCAACTTCAGGAAGCCATAGACCAGTTGCCACAAGTACAGAAGACAGTATTCACACTCCGCTACTACGACGAGATGAAATACAGTGACATCAGTCAGGTTCTTGGCACCTCAGAAGGAGCTCTGAAAGCGTCCTATCACATAGCTGTAAAAAAAATTGCAGAATTTTTTCATTCTCGCGATTAAACCTTTATATATATTGAACGTCAAACTAACGATTAAAACAATAACGATATGGTCAACGAAGAAGAATATCTGGTAAAGAAAATGGGACGAGGAAAGCCGTTCAGCGTTCCTGACGGCTATTTCGACCAGTTGGCCGAACGCATCATGCAGCAGTTGCCACAGGAAGAAAAGCAATTGTCACAGGAAGCAAATAAGTTACAGGCAATCAAAAAAACTGCAACCATCAAGCGCCTGCGCCCCTGGCTCTATGCCGCTGCTTGTGTCGGTGTCGTAGCTCTGAGTGCTACCATCCTGTTCAAGAGTGCTCCATCGCCTACAGCCAGCGAGCAAAGGACATTGGTAAGCCAAGCAGAAACTACTCAGGAGACATATTATGACTATAGTGACAGCTATATTGAAGATGCAGCCAACTATGCGATGATAGACAATGATGACATATATGCCTATCTGGCTGATTTATAATCATAAAGGAGGAAGTTATCTATGAAACAAATCATCACCACAGTCCTGCTTATCCTGATGATGTCAATCACCATTCAGGCCCAAGATAAACAAGGTGCGAGGTTCTCACCCGAGAAGTTCGAAACTGACCTGCAGGCTTTCATCATCAAGGAAGCTGGTTTAACACAACAAGAAGTTGCTGCCTTTACACCTCTCTATAAAGATATGCGTAAGGAACAGCTTAAGTTGTTCGAGCGTATGCGCAAGCTCAGTATCGATAAGCCACAGGACGATAAAGGCTGTAAGGATTTTATCCGCGAACGCGATGCTATAGAATTTGAACAGAAGCGCGTGCAGCAAACCTACCACAAGAAGTTCTTAGAAGTTCTCCCTGCCTCTAAGGTTTACGACCTTATCAAGGCTGAAGATCGTTTCTATCGGCGTATGATGCGTGGCTGGGGACAAGGGCAGAGAGCGCCACGACACTGAGTAGAACGTGTCAACGGTTTGAGCCTCCCTTCCATTGACATAGAACGTTCTCCGCATACAAAGCATATTCTGACAACTATCATAGACCTCTTCCGTCGGCATGACAAAGAGGTCTATTTTCATACTCTCACTCATACGGATAGAGAGGCTGTCATCGGAGATATACAACATCTCACTCTTATTGTCCATTCTATTCGTAACCTCAGCCTTCATACCCGCTTCCATAAAGTCAATCATGTCCAGACGATTGTTCTCCGTCAGATAGGGCATGATGGAATCTGGCATTGATTTGAAAAGCTGAATGACAGAGGGTTTCTCAACTAATAAACCGCTGGACGCACTACTTTCCACTACGGAAGAATCGTTGAACTCTGCACTCCAGGCTGCGAGAGGTAACATGATTAAAGAAAGGAAAAATAATCGTTTCATAGTTTCAATGTCTTTTCGTATTCTACGGGAATGCGTTTACCTATACTTGTTGCAATAATGGAGGCGCCCTGTCGTTCAGCCTCTTCGATAAGAATAGACGCCATCAACTCTCCGTTGCGGTCGTCCAGATGGCTGACTGGTTCGTCCGCTAGAATGAAGTCAAAGGGTTGTACGAGAGCACGGATGAGCGCAACACGCTGTTGTTGTCCAAATGACATACGCCCCACCTTTGCCTGCAGTTTATCGCTGATACCCAGCATCTCAAACCACGCTTCAATCTCCTTTTGTGTCTTGTGGTGCGTCAGTTTGTTTTTTATCTCAACATTCTCGTAGGCTGTCAGTTCAGGAAAAAGACGAAGTTCCTGGAACAAACAACTGACATGACGCTGACGCAAGCGAATCCAATCCTTGGTTCGATAGCTGCGGGCATCCTTACCATCAAACGACACAAGACCCGTATAGTCATGACGATAGCCCATGATATAACTGCAGAACGTGCTCTTACCCTTGCCGCTCTCAGCTTCAATCAGATAATGGTGACCACGTTCAAACGCCACTTCCTTCTGCCAGACATCCGACAACAACAGCTCTTGGGACGTCGCAAACACCTGTGGCAGCACATTCTTGAAGACTATCCTTTCCATACAGCTTGTTTAGTTCTTTGACAGTTGCATCATCATCACAGCAGCAAGACCAGCAGTCTCTGTGCGTAGTCGGCTCTTACCCAAATCAACTGAAACAAAACCAGCCTCGACAGCCATCTTTACTTCGTCTATAGAGAAATCGCCTTCAGGACCTATCATGACTAATGCATCGGCATCGGTTGAAGGCTTACGCAGTTCGTCAAACAGGTTCACCCGCTCTACTTCATCATAGCAATGGGCAATGTAACGACGTCCTGTAGGATGTTTTTCTATAAAGGATTTAAATGGCATCATATCGTTCAGTTGAGGTATCCAGGCTTTACGACTCTGCTTAACAGCCGAAACTACGATTTTCTCTATTCGCGGCAGTTTCAGCGTATTACGTTCAGAGAATCTGCAATCCAAGAATGACAACTCATCGATGCCCACCTCTGTAGCTTTTTCAGCCAGCCACTCTATGCGTTCCATCATCTTCGTAGGAGCAATAGCCAGATGCACTCTCCCACTCCATTGTGGCTGTTGTGGCAGGGTGTTAACAATATTGTAAAAACAATGTTTGTTGTTTGCCATCGACACCTCGGCCTCATAGAATGATCCCTCACCATCCATCAACATCAGACTGTCGCCCTCCTTCAGTCTCAACACACGCAGGGCGTGAACAGCCTCGTCTTCAGGCAATTCAGCGACCTCAGCAGCACGAGGCACGTAGAAATAGTGTGTTTCTTTCATGATTTGTTGTCTGAACGTGAATTGATCTCATCACGCAACTGCGATGCTAACTCATAGTTTTCCTCTTCCACAGCGTGGTCAAGTGCCATTCTCAGGCTGTCTGTATCCATCGTGTTGATAGGAATAGCCACACCCGTTGCATGTTCGTTGAATGCAACACTCTGTCGCTTCATCAGGTTCTCTTCGATATACAAAGGAACCTGAGCCACAAGTGTCAACAGCACAGCATCACTCATGCGAACACGAACGGTTGTGCCATTCATCATATCCATCAAGATGACCTGATACTGACCGTCAAAGATGCCCAGCACCACCATCTCGAGATTCTCAGACGCCATCATCCGTATCAGGACCTCTGGCAACATGGTTTTACAGACTTCAGGTTTGTTCAGACGCATCATCAGCTGATGCGTCATCTGCTCATCGCACACCAACGTCAGCGCCCTCTTGCGCGTCTCGTCCGTGAGCATCAGAACCGACATCTCACTGGTGCCGACAATCTGTTGCAGACATTCAAACCTGAGTCGTGTACGCTCCATTTACAGTTATTTCTTTTCCGGTTTGAAGAGGAAAGCAAACAACACAGCAACCACCAGAGCATATCCTGCGAAGGTGTACCATGCAGAAGGCCAGTTGGCAGGTGTATTAAACACATCATAGGCATCAATCACAGCACCAGCTGCAAGTGTACCGATAGTGGCACCAAAACCGTTGGTCATCATCATAAAGAGACCCTGTGCACTGGAGCGGATATTTTCTGCTGCATTTTCGTTAACGTAGAGCGACCCTGAGATGTTGAAGAAGTCGAAAGCCATACCATAGACTATGCAGCTGAGGATGAACAGCAGCACACCAGGGAATGCGGGCGTTCCAAGACCAAAGAATCCAAATCTCAGTACCCATGCAAACATTGAAATCAGCATCACCTTCTTAATACCGAAGCGTTTCATAAAGAAGGGGATAAGGAGGATACAGAGTGTTTCTGAAGCCTGAGATATTGAGATCAAAGCATTGGAATTCTTCACCGCAAAGGCATCTGCGAATTGAGGGTCAGCAGCAAATGATCCCAAGAACGTATTAGCGTATCCGTTCGTGATTTGCAGAGCGGCTCCCAACAGCATGGAAAAGATAAAGAAAATAGCGAACTGATAATTCTTGAATAGCGAGAATGCTTTCAAACCGAAGGCATCAGCAAAACTTTCTTTCTTCTTGTTTTTGTCAACAGGACAAGCAGGCATAGTCAGTGCATATCCACAAAGGACAACTGAAAGAATACCTGACGAGATAAGTTGCGTGTAACTGTCCTGCATGGCGACACCTCCAATTTGTACGAAATTGGTAAAGAGCATGCTGCAGATGAAACCTACAGTTCCGAAGACACGGATAGGCGGGAATTCTTTCACAGGGTCCATACCGGCCTTGCCAAGAGCATTGTAGGCAACAGAATTGACCAAAGCAATAGTTGGCATGAAGAAAGCCACACTCACACTATACAGGACAAAGAGAGGTGCGAACTGCACGCCATCTCCAGCACTAATACAGTACATACCGGCCCCAGCCATGAAAACTCCTGCAAAAGCGTGACAAAGTGACAAGACCTTTTGCGCCTCAATCTTTTTGTCGGCTAAGATACCCATGAGGGTCGGCATGAAAATGGACACGATACCTTGCATGGCAAAGAACCACTTAATCTCGGATCCAAGACCAATATTTCCTAAATACCTTCCTAAGGAGGTAAGGTAGGCTCCCCAGACAGCAAACTCCAGGAAGTTCATAATGGCTAAACGTATTTTCAAATTCATAATCTATAGATTTTTAGTATTTTTATTTCTACTGTTTATTCTAACTGCTTTCCTTCATACCATGCACGCAGTTTGCCTTGTTCATCGCGTTTGAGACTGATGCAGCCCTGCAGGAACTCGGTGTTAGCGATCTCGTTGGTCAATGGGTACCAGCTTATCACCTCGCTCATCCTCAATTCTACGATGGCGAGTGTCATTTTTGAGTGGTTCTCCAATTCCAGTCGGTGGCACGCTATTCTGCGCGTTTGTGGGGGTTGCAGGTTTGTCATTGTCATGCTTAGTGTGGAAACGAATCAACTGAATGTTCTTGATAAATAGCAGGCGCGCTGTCGTGACCTTTGAGTCCTCTTCAGGAAACAGAATATAGCCGTCAATCGACTTGATTTGCTGATTATTCATCGACTGATATTCCAGTTTGGTAATACCCGAGCTATTGATTCTCTGACTGCGTGCAATCGTAGTATCGTTCATGTGGAACGCCATATAGAGAATGGCATCACGGCTACCTGCTTGCAACATATAGTCAGCCATGAACTGGAACAGCACCTTGTCACCCTCCTTGAACAGCGAATCGCCAGCAATCTCGAAGTCCGTGTGGTTGTACGGGGGACGTGGCAACAACAGCATCTGTGAGCGGTCTGCCCAGATATTAGCTGTATCACCTTTGGCATTGGCATATTTACCCATCTCGCCCTCACTGGCACCCAGCATCAGGGCCTTTTCCTCAAGGCGTTCGGCTACCCTATCGTAGATAGGTTTGAAGCGGTCTGCACGCGTATAGTAATAAACCAACGACGAATCAAACTGAGCCTTGGTGACTTTATGTTTTTTCAGAACCGATTCAATAAGTAGCGTCTGCGTGTAGTCGTGCGACCCCAACTCATCACGTACGGATGACACATCTGCCATCGCACGTGCCAGATGGTAGTCAACGAGTATATCCTCCATCTTCTTGGGTTGAATATACTTCTTGGGGGTGCTTGGCTTGCATGCTGCAACCAGCACCACCATCAGCACAAGGCTGAGGACCACCAAGAGAGGGGCACGTCTGCTCATGAGCGTTTGAAACTGATCTGGCTTATTTCCTTGCGATAGAAGAGCAACAGAGCTACAACACCCACCGAGATGCTGGCATCAGCAAAGTTGAACACGGGACTGAAGAACACGAAGTCCTGTCCGCCCCAGAAGGGCATCCATGAAGGCCAGGTTGTCTCGATGATGGGGAAATAGAACATATCGACCACCTTACCCATCAGGAAGGGTGCATAGCCATTGCCAAAGCCCACACACTCGCTGACAGTCACAGCATCTGACGAGCTGAAGCAGAGACCATAGAACATACAGTCAATCAGGTTGCCTGCTGCTCCTGCCACCACCATTGCCAGGCATACGATGTATCCCCAGCGTGCTTTTTTCTTGGCCTGTTGCCAGATGAAGTAGCTGATGAAGCCGATGGCAATCAGTCGGAAGATCGACAATGCCAGTTTCGACCCTATCTCCATACCATAGGCCATACCGTTGTTCTCTATGAAGAGGATATAGAACCAGTTGGTGATTTCAATGGGCTGATGCAGGGTCATGTTGGTCTTCACCAGAATCTTGATGATCTGGTCAATCAACAGGATGATCACGACAAGTGCAACTGCCAGTCGTCCGCGAGTGATATAACGTTTCAGGTTCACTTTCTCTTCTTTTCCAGTTCTTTCGACTCGATGCTCAGTGTAGCATGGGGCACAGCGCGCAGACGTTCAGCAGGAATGAGCTTACCCGTGATGCGGTCAATGCCGTAGGTCTTGTTGTCGATACGCACAAGAGCTGCACGCAACCCCTGAATGAATTTCTGCTGACGGGCAGCAAACTTCATCAGGTCTTCCTTCGACTGAGTCTCACTACCCTCCTCCAGTGCTTTGTAGGTGGGTGATGTATCATCAACGTCGTTTGAGTCCTGATTGGTCAGTGTTGCCATCATCTGTTCGTAGTCACGCTTGGCCAGCGCCAGTTTCTCGTTGATAATCTGACGGAACTCCTCGAGTTCCTCGTCAGTGTAGCGTGTCTTTTCTGCCATATTGTATTTATTTGAGTTAGTATTTTACTTAGATAATTGTATGTTAAACTTTTTCTATCTTGATATTCAGTGTGAAGTCGTCGAAATCAACCTCTGCGCCGTCATTGGGAGCAATCATGATGGCATCGGCAAGTACCTGTGTCTTGATGTAGTCGCCAAAGACGTTGACAGCAGCATCAGTCTCGGCATTGGGTGCTAGCGTGATGTTGATGCGGTCAGTAATCTCCAGTCCACTTTCCTTACGGATGTTCTGCACACGGTTGATAATCTCGCGGGCCATACCCTCCTGGCGCAGCTCATCGCTCACTTCCACCTCGAGGGCTACGGTCAGGTTGCCTTCGTTCGATACCAGCCAGCCTGGAATATCCTCGCTGATGATTTCAACATCCTCAGCTAAGATTTCCAGATTCTCTGGAATCTCTGGAATAGCCAGAGCCAGGCTACCATTAGCCTCCAACTCAGCAATCTGCTCTTGTGTCAGGGCATCGACAGCGGCAGCAACGGCTTTCATCTGCTTGCCGAACTTCTTACCCATCACGCGGAAGTTGCACTTCACCTTCTTCACCAGGATACCCTGACCCTCCACGAAGCGAAGCTCCTTGACGTTCACCTCGTTCATGATCAGGTCCTTCACGGCTTCAATGTGCTTACGCTGTTCCTCGTTGGCTGGAATCATGATGGCCTGCAGCGGCTGGCGCACCTTGATGTTCACCTTGCGGCGCAGGGCCAGCACCATCGAAGTAATCTTCTGTGCCATCTCCATGCGAGCCTCGAGGTCGGTGTCGATGAGGGCTGCATTAGCCACGGGCCATGTATCCAGATGTACGCTATCTTTCTCGCCACCCAGGTCCTTATACAACTGGTCGGCATAGAACGGAGCGAAGGGAGCCAACAGACGGGCAACGGTCATCAGACAGGTGTAGAGTGTGTCGTAGGCCGAGCGCTTGTCGTCGCTCATATCCTTACCCCAGAAACGTTTGCGGTTCAGACGAACATACCAGTTAGACAGGTCATCGTTGACAAAGGCATCGATGAGTCGGCCTGCACGGGTCGGGTCGAAGTTCTCCAGCTCGGCAGTCACCTTCTGAACGAGGGTGTTCAGCGAAGAGAGAATCCAACGGTCAATCTCGGGTTTCTCAAAAGCCCCAGAAGTCTCATTGGCACCATTAGTCCCATTGGGCTCATAGCCATCGACATTCGCATAAAGCGCGAAGAAGCTATACGTATTATATAAGGTGCCGAAGAACTTACGGCGAACCTCGTCAACACCCTCCGGATCAAACTTCAGGTTGTCCCAGGGCTCTGAGTTGGTCATCATGTAGAAGCGCACAGCATCGGAACCGAACTTCTCGATCATCTCGAAGGGATTGACCACGTTACCCACATGCTTCGACATCTTGTTACCCTTGGCATCAAGCACCAAACCAGTAGAAATCACGTTCTTAAAGGCCACCGAATCGAAAATCATCGTAGCAATGGCATGGAGTGTAAAGAACCAGCCACGTGTCTGGTCCACACCCTCGTTGATGAAGTCGGCAGGGAAGGCTCCGTTATTGTCAATCAGTTCTTTGTTCTCAAAGGGATAATGGTTCTGGGCGTAAGGCATGGAGCCTGAATCGAACCACACGTCAATGAGGTCGCTCTCGCGCTTCATGGGCTTGCCGGTGGGCGACACCAATTTAATATAGTCAACGTATGGACGGTGCACATCAATGCGGTCGTAGTTCTCCTTTGACATGTCACCAGGTACAAAGCCCTTGTCTTTCAAAGGATTCGACGCCATCACACCGGCCTTGACAGCTTTCTCAATCTCGTCGTAGAGCTCTTCAAGCGATCCGATGCAGATCTCCTCACCATCTTCTGAACGCCAGATGGGAAGAGGCGTACCCCAGAAACGTGAACGCGAGAGGTTCCAGTCGTTCAGGTTCTCAAGCCAGTTGCCGAAGCGACCGCTACCCGTTGACTCCGGATGCCAGCCAATGGTCTTGTTGAGTTCACTCATGCGCTCTTTTTTCTCCGACGAACGGATGAACCACGAGTCGAGCGGATAGTAGAGCACGGGCTTGTCAGTACGCCAGCAGTGGGGATAGTTGTGCACGTGCTTCTCAATCTTGAAGGCCTTACCCTCAGCCTTGAGGTCCATGCAGATGCTGATGTCGAGGGTCTCGTCCTTGTCGGTGAGGGTCTCGTCATAGGCATTCTTCACGTAACGTCCGCTGTAGCGGCTCCACTTCTCCACGTCCACGTAGTGCTCGACGAATTTTTCGTCGAGATCTTCCACCAGGAAGTACTTGCCCTGAAGGTCAACCACCGGACGCTCATTGCCTTTCTTGTCGATGAGCACGATGGGACAGATGCCTGCCTGCTTAGCGACGAAGGCATCATCGGCACCGAAGTTGGGAGCGATATGCACAATACCGGCACCATCCTCTGTGGTCACATAGTCGCCCGGGATAACACGGAAAGCATCACCCATAGGTTTAATCATCGGCAACAGCTGCTCGTATTCCATACCAACAAGGTCGGTACCCTTATAGCGGCCCACCACACGATATGGCAGGAATTTCTCCCCTTTCTTGAATTCAGGCATCTCACCGCCATCGGTAATCTCGGCAGCAGTGTCGAAATAGGCAGCCACACGTGCCTCGGCCATCACCACCGTGATCTTCTCTGCAGTGTAGGGATTGTAGGTCTCCAGTGCCACATAGTCAATCTTCGGACCTACGCAGAGTGCCGAGTTGGCAGCCAGCGTCCACGGTGTGGTGGTCCAGGCCATGAAATAAGGTGTACCCCACCCTGCCATCTCAGGTTTCGGGTTCTTCATCTTGAACAATGCCGTGCAGGTGGTGTCCTTCACATCGCGATAGCAGCCAGGCTGGTTCAACTCATGCGAAGAGAGCCCCGTGCCGGCAGCAGGCGAATATGGCTGGATGGTGTAGCCCTTATAGAGCAGACCTTTATTGTAGAACTGCTTCAGCAGCCACCACAGCGTCTCGATGTATTTGTTGTCGTAGGTGATATAGGGATTGTCGAGATCTACGAAATAGCCCATACGCTCAGTGAGTTCACGCCATTCCTGGGTGAACATCATCACGTTCTCACGGCATTTCTGGTTGTATTCCTCGGTAGAGATATAACGGGGCGACTCGGGATTGTCGATATCGGCCTTGGTGATGCCCAGCGACTTCTCCACACCCAGCTCCACAGGCAGACCGTGGGTGTCCCATCCGGCCTTGCGCTTCACCTGGAATCCCTGCATGGTCTTGTAGCGGTTGAACGTATCCTTCAAGGCACGGCCCAGCACATGATGGATACCGGGGTGACCGTTGGCCGAGGGAGGTCCCTCAAAGAATATGAATTGAGGATAGCCTTCGCGCTCGTCAATAGAGCGCTTGAAGACGTTCTTATCCTTCCACATCTGCAGGATATCGTTGTTCACCTGCGTGAGGTTCAAATTGCTGTGTTCAGCGAATCGTTTTGCCATTGTATTTTATACCTTATTTTTAATTATGCTCAAATTGACGTGCAAAGGTAAACATATTTTTTGAGACCACCAAATATCTCGCATCATTATTGACAGATTTTATTTTTGAAACAAAAATATTTGCAAGTCTCAATAATTCTTTTTACCTTTGCATGGACTTATGAAAAATTTCAAACAACAGAAATAAAAACAGATAAAAATAATGAACAAGAAATCATTCCTACTCATCATCAGCCTCTTCGTCTGCAGCATGATCACCCTTGCACAGACTGGGAAGAGCGACCTCGAACAGCGTGCTGATGCCGAAATAGCCAGCAAGCACAACATCAATGCCCGTGCACTCTATGTACGAGCATTCGAAGACTATGTAGCTAAGGGACAGACCGAACAGGGCGTAGCATGCGGCGTGAAAGCCACCACCCTCTACTACAGCGAGAACAGCTACCAGGAGGCATTCGAGTTGCTGCGCAACATCGATCAGGCCATCCAGTCCAGCAGAGGTCTCGGCACCGACAAGAAAGCAGCCCTGCGCTACCAGACATCGCGTGAGCGCATGAACATGTACATGCGCATGCATCGCAGTGCCAGCGTTGCCGAACAGTTGTCCAACATGGAGAACCATGCTGCAACAGCCAACAACGACGAGGTGAGCAACGACCTGCTCTACAACAAAGCCATCTACTACTACTCGCAGGGACAGACCACCAAGGGCAACGAGACCTTCGAGCTGTTGTCCTCCAGAATGATGAACGGTGGCGACGATCAGAAGATGGACGAAGCCTTCCGCAACGTCATTGCCACAGGACGCAAAGCAGGCAATGCCTACATGGTGGACCAGGCTTACACCAAGTATATTGCATGGAAAGACTCGGTCAGCGCTCAGAAGCATGCTGAAGAGGTAGCGGCGCTGAACCATCAGATTGACGAAGGCAAGGCTTCAATAGCCGAGCGCGACGACAAACTGTCATCACGTCAGACCTTCATCATCACCCTCATCGTGATATTGGTCATCCTCGCTGCAGTCCTCGTTCTGGGAGCCATCATCCTGCTGCGCTTCATCATGCTGACACGCAAGCAGAAGAACACCATCCGACAGGCCAACGAGAACAACGCCCTGAAAGCCAAGTTCATCAGCAACATCTCAGATCAGCTGAATCCTACACTCCAGAAACTTGACAGCAAACAGCCTGCCGTAAAAGCCCTGATTGACTTCTCCAATCATATCCAGACGCTGTCAGAACTCGATAAGACCATAGACGAGCCCCTTGAGTCGGAGGAGACACAGATACAGCCGTTCTGCGACGGCATGATTGAGAAAATTCGCAACATGGTGAAGCAAGAGGTGACCCTGACTGTCGATGCCCCCAAGATGAGCGTCAACCTCTATGTGCCCTATGTGACCCATATCCTGCAGCACCTGCTGGAGAACGCTGCCGAGTTCACGCCCGAAGGAGGTCACATCACCCTGAGTTTCAAGAAACGCGGTCCCCGCAAATACCAGTTCCTGGTGCAAAACACCGGCGAGATCATCCCTGAAGAGAAGCGCGAGGACGTGTTCAAGCCCTTCCTGGAGGTGAGAGACCTCACCCAGGGCGACGGCCTGGGACTGCCCATCTGCAAACAGATGGCTGTCAAGATGAATGGCGACCTCGACATCGACCCAGCCTTCGTCAAAGGCACCCGTTTCGTGCTCCACCTGGAATGCTAAAATCATCACCATCAATACAACAGACGCTCGGCGCATTGCACCGGGCGTCTTTTTTTTTGTTACCACCGGACGACACTTTTGGTCACCACCGAAGGTCTTGTTGTTTTAATAAAAAATGAAGGCCAAAAAAACATAAAAATTGTCCCCCCCCAAAAAAGCGTATCAAGAGAATAATCATTGAGGACTGAACCATCATCACCGCAATACTGACTACAATTACGACGGCTTCGTGCATGCATGGGGGCTTCTAACCCTCTGGGTGTCAACGCTGAGTTTCGTGGCGTAAACGTTGTGGGAGCGCGTGGCGGTTGAGGAAGAGGTAGGTGGTGTTGAGTGCGATGTAGTCGCGCGACATGTACCAGATGCCCTTGTATTGACCGCTCTCGCCCCACGAGTTTTTAACGAGATAATAAGGTTTGCCCGTCTCGTCAACGGCCCCGCGCTGAAGATGCTCCTGCGCCGATACGCTCAGGCTGATGCCCAAGAGTATGGTCAACAGCACTCGGTTCATGGGAGGAAAAAGTCTAAAGAAGTTTCAGCTGATGAATGACAGCCTCGGGATTGGAGGCGCGGAACACGTAGCTGCCACTGACCAGCACATCGACGCCGGCAGCGACAAGACGCGGAGCCGTTTCACCCTGAACGCCACCGTCAACCTCGATGAGTGCATGCGATGAGGTCTGCTGGATGAGCTGTCGCAGGGCCTTCACCTTGTCGATGGTGTGCTCGATGAAACGCTGACCACCGAAGCCTGGGTTGACACTCATGAGCAACACCATATCGACATCGCCAATGATGTCGTTGAGCATGCAGACAGGGGTTGAAGGATTGAGCGTGACGCCTGCCTTCATGCCTGCATGGTGGATGGACTCAATGGTGCGATGCAAGTGGGTGCATGCCTCGTAGTGGACATTCATCATCATGGCACCCAGACGAGCGGTACGCTCGACATAGACCTCGGGATGCTCGACCATGTAATGGACATCGAGAGGCTTCTTGCAAGCCTTGGCGACGGCCTCAAGAACAGGAAACCCGAAACTGATATTGGGTACGAACGAACCGTCCATCACGTCGAGATGAAGCCAGTCGGCCTCAGAACGGTTGATCATTTGCATCTCGCTTTCCAGGTGAAGGAAATCGGCAGCGAGGAGAGATGGTGAAACGAGTGTCATGACTTACACGGTTTTGATTGAAAGAGTTTCAGTTGAGGCAATATGCCTGCTGTTTGACAACACGATAGGTATAAGCTATCTGTTTAATCAGTTTGATGGTCTTTTCACTCGGTGTCATTTCTTCGTAAGTAAAAATGTTCATAGGCAGATAACTGATTGGTTTACATAGAAGAAACGACAGAGAAGCGTTTTTATTATATCAGATGACAGAATAATTTTGAAAATTTTTCAGACCGTTGAGAAAGGCCGCTGCATCCATGCGTTTTTTGCCTGAAAGCTGGAGTTCGTCAATCTGTAGCAGATGGTCGGAACAGGCAATGTAGAGATGGCGTTTGTCGATGATGACCTGCCCTACTCCACCCTGTGCCGGCATGTCGGTCTTGGTGGTCTTATAGATCTTGAGCACGGTATCCTTGCCGTCGGCATCGCGAAGTGTGGTCCATGCGCCGGGCACAGGAGACAGGCCACGCACAAAGTCATATACGCGCTTCGCAGGCTGGTTCCAAGCAATCTGACAGGTCTCCTTGAAAAGCTTGGGTGCGAGCTTTAACGCTTCGCTAATTGACAATTGAGAATTGACAATTGATAATTCTTCTTGAGAGATGGTCTGGGGGTGTCCGTCGGCAGCAACGATCTTGTCAAGCGTGCTGAGACAAATGGTAGCGCCAAGGTGCATCAGGCCATCATAGACATATTCTACATCGGCATCGTCGGGAATGTCGAAAGGCATCTGCTCGATGATGCGTCCAGTATCGATGTCGTGGTCGAGGAAGAAGGTGGTGACACCAGTTCTGGTCTCACCGTTGATGACCGCCCAGTTGATGGGAGCAGCACCACGATACTGTGGCAGCAAGGCCGCATGGACGTTGAACGTGCCATATTCGGGCATGGCCCACACCACTTCAGGCAGCATGCGGAAGGCCACCACCACCTGCAGATTAGCCTGATAGCCACGAAGGGCCTCCACGAAGGCAGGGTCTTTCATCTTCTCGGACTGCAACACAGGCAGTCCCTGTTCAAGGGCATATTGCTTCACGGCAGAGGGCTGCAGTACAGAGCCGTGACGCCCAACGGGTTTGTCGGGCTGGGTAACAACTGCCACCACATTATAATGATTGTCTATCAAGGCTTTGAGGGTCTCCACCGCAAACTCGGGCGTACCCATAAACACTATTCGTAAATCGTCCTTATTCATCTTTTTTATAAATGTTTTTCGATAGAAAGGGGTCTCGATGGGGAAACCGTCGAGCACTATAAATTTTAATCTTCGCTCAGGTCGGCCACCATCTGACGGTAATGCGTAAACATGCGCTGACGCGAGACATAGCCTTTCAAGTGCTGTTCGCTGTCAAGTACAGGCAGCCAGTCGGCCTGGGTACGGTCAAAGGTCTCCATTATGACTGCCATAGAATCGCTGTCACTCAGAACAGCCTTTGGCTCCTTCATCAGCTGGGAGGCAACGAAATGGTGGTACAGTTCTATGCGGAACACGATGTGCCGGATGCTGGCAATATCAATCTCGCCCAACAGACCGCCGGCAGCATCGAGTACTGGAATGACGTTGGTATGAGAACGGCTGATCTTGCGCACCACATCGCCCAGCTCCACATCGGGACCTACAGCCATATAATCCTTGTTGATGACGCTATCGAGCTGCATCAGCGTCAGCACAGCATGGTCGGTATTATGGGTGATGAGCTTGCCTTCACGCGCCAAGCGGGCACCATAGATGCTATGAGGTTCGAAGAGAATGATCACCAGATAGGACGTGACCGAGACAATCATCAGCGGCAGGAACAGTCCATAGCCGCCCGTGAGTTCGGCAATCAGGAAAATACCGGTCAACGGCGCATGCATGACGCCCGACATCACACCAGCCATACCCATCAGGGCAAAGTTCTTCTCAGGCAGCCAGGTGCCCAGTTGGTACTGGTTCCAGAAACGCGAGAAGAAGAAACCCGCGAAGCATCCCACGAACAGCGAAGGTGCGAAGGTACCGCCACAACCGCCTGCGCCATTGGTTGCCGAGGTAGCGATGACTTTTGTCAGGATGACAAGAGCGATATAAACCAGCAGGAGATTACCTTCGCCGGCAAACAGCGAATTGTCGAGCACGCGGTTCCAGTCGGTGGTACCATCACCATTCAAGAGAAGGTTGATAGACAGGTAGCCCTCGCCATAGAGTGCGGGAAACAGGAAGATGAGCAGGCTCAACATGACACCGCCCACCACCAGCCTGACATAAGCACGATGGCGGAAGCGGGCAAAGAAACCCTCGCAGGCACCCATCATCCGGATGAAGTACAGGCTGACCAGTCCGCAGAAAGCACCCAGGAAAAGACAAGCAGGAATACGCTGTACTGTCCATGCATTGTCAAGATGGAACGTAAACAAGGCAGCATCGCCACTGAGCACGTAGGTGAAGCAGGTAGCCGTGACGCACGACACCAATATGGGCAACAGCGAAGCCATTGTGAGGTCGATCATCAGCACCTCGACCGTAAACACCAGTCCGGCAATAGGCGCTTTGAAGATGCCCGCTATGGCACCGGCAGCACCACAGCCGATGAGTAGCATCATGGTCTTTCTGTCAAGATTGAACACGCGACCCAGATTACTGCCTATGGCCGATCCCGTCAAGACGATAGGAGCCTCGGCACCGACCGATCCGCCAAAACCGATGGTGATAGCCGAAGCCACCACCGAAGTCCAAGTGTTGTGAGGCTTCAAGCGTGAGCGGTTGGTACTGATAGCATACAGGATGCGCGTGATGCCATGTGAGATATTATCCTTCACCACATAGCGCACAAACAGCATGGTGATGAGAATACCTACTACAGGATACACCAGATAGCGCCAGTCGGCATCGTCGGCAGAAGCCGATTGCATGAGGAAAGAAGCAATGATATTGATGAGCCAATGAAGCACAAAGGCTGCCAAGGCAGCTATCAGACCAACGACGAAAGCCAGAATGAGTACAAAAACACGTTCACTGAGATGCTTCTCACACCACATTCGGAAGTGGATGAGCGACCCAGCAGTTGAACCATTCTTTTCTGTTGTCACGTCTATTGTTGTGTGCTTTCTGTTGTTGCTTTATCAGGACTTCATCAACTGATCGAAGAAGCTGTCGAGGTCTTCATCCAGGTTTTTCATCAGTTCAGGATCAATCATCACCATATCATCATCTACAACGTAGAGTTCGGTTTGCAAATCATGGTCATCGTCCTCCAAGACAAAAGAGAACGGCTTCAGAATGGGCAGGTTGTCAATCTGCTCTTTGTGCTTCATGAGAACCTGACGGATATCAACGGCTGCCTGATCATAGAAATCGTCGTCTTTATTGTCTATCCACTGTTCCACTACACAGCGTGTCAATTCCTGGTCATCATCATCGAACGTCATCAGTTCGCCTGTCTCTTGCGTCAGGCGAACATGGATATCTGTCAACTGAAACGACTCGGAACCGATGGGATACTTTTCAAGTGTCTTACGGAGGGCACGTTCTATTTGTAGAAGTGTTTGTTCTGAAGCTTTCATGCGTTTTGCGTTTTATTTTTGATGCAAAAGTATAAAAAAGTTTTTTATTTACAAGCAAAAGCGAACATTTTTCTCATAAAAAGGTAATAATTCATAAAAACATTGTACCTTTGTACCCAGAAATGAGTACTAACGATATCACCACAGGCTGTTCAGCCTGCAAACTCTCTAACATTTGCACGCCGAAAGACAACAAAGAAAAGTGCGTACCAAGAATAGTGGCATTGCGTGCCATTATGTGGGCATTTGGTCTGCCCCTGCTTCTGATGTTAGTGGTCATGGTGATTGCCACAGCCAAGCATTGTGGTGAAGGTCTGACGGCACTCCTCATGCTCGGCTCTCTTATACCTTATTATATTATACTTAGACTGAATAGAAACAACTTATTATAAATAACACTTTATGGATTTTATCTTGATTGCAGTGGCAGTTCTTGGTGGCATAGGCCTGATAGCAGCACTTGTGCTTTATGCCTGTTCCAAGAAGTTTGCTGTCTATGAAGATCCGCGTATTGGTCAGGTCGGCGAACTGTTGCCTGGTGCCAACTGCGGTGGATGCGGCTTCGCAGGATGCGGAGGTATGGCCGATGCGCTTGTGAAAGGCGCCGACAAAGGATCGATTGAAGGATTGAACTGTCCTGTTGGCGGAAGCGAAGTGATGTCGCGTGTTGCCGACCTCCTTGGGATGGCGATTGCCAATGGCGAACCAAAGGTGGCAGTTGTGCGCTGTGGCGGCAGTTGCGAGCTACGCCCGAAGATTGCTGAATACAGTGGTTTGCGTACTTGTGCAGCCATGAATTCGTGTGGTGCCGGTGAGACGGCCTGCGGTTTTGGCTGTCTGGGCTGTGGCGACTGTGTGGCAGCGTGCCAGTTTGATGCCATTCACATGAACCCCGAAACCGGTCTCCCTGAAGTTGACGATGACAAGTGTACAGCCTGTGGTGCATGTACGAAGGCTTGTCCGCGTCACATTATCGAGTTACGCAAGAAAGGTCCCAAGAACCGTCGTGTATTTGTTTCGTGCGTCAACAAAGACAAAGGTGCAGCAGCCATGAAAGCCTGCAAGGCGGCATGTATCGGTTGTGGCAAGTGCGTGAAGGAGTGCAACTTTGAAGCTATTACCGTTGAGAACAATGTTTCCTATATCGACTTTGAGAAGTGCCGCTTGTGCAAGAAGTGTGTGGAGGCTTGTCCCACGAAGGCCATTCACGCCGTTAACTTCCCTGCACCCAAGCCGAAGCCTGAAGTTGTAGAACCAGAAAAGAAGGAGGAAGAAGCATGAAGATCAAGACGTTTAGCATCGGAGGTATTCACCCCGAAGAGAATAAGTTGACACATGAAGTGGCAACGAAAGTGGCTGAGCTTCCCAAACAAGCCATATTCCCCCTGTCCCAACATATCGGTGCACCAGCCAAACCTGTCGTACAGAAAGGCGACAAGGTAAAAGTAGGCACAATGATTGCCGAAGCTGGAGGTTTTGTGTCGGCACCCATTTTCTCGTCAGTCAGCGGAACGGTGTTCAAGATTGATGAGGTCATCGACGCAACGGGTTATCGCAAGCCAGCGATCATCATCAATGTCGAGGGTGACGAATGGGAAGAGACTATTGACCGTTCAGAAAAGCTTGAAACCGTTGCTGCCCATCCCGAGCTGACTCCTGAGAGCATCGTGGAGAGCATCAAGAATGCCGGTGTCGTAGGAATGGGTGGAGCCTGTTTCCCAACCTTCATCAAACTGACACCCCCACCAACGGCCAAGGCCGAGTGCGTGATTATCAACGCTGTAGAGTGTGAGCCCTATATTACAGCCGACTATCGTCTGATGATGGAACATGCTGATGAAATTCTTGTTGGTCTGGAGCTTCTGATGAAGGCCGCCAAGGTCACAAAGGGCTACATTGGCATTGAGACCAACAAGCCCGCTGCCATCAAGCTGCTTACGGAAAAGTGCAAGGAAGTATTCGGGCAAACCGAGTACCACGTGGAAGTGGTGCCTTTGAAGCAGCGCTATCCACAAGGTGGTGAGAAACAGTTGGTCGATGCCGTTACGGGTCGTCAGGTGCCTGCACCTCCAGCTATTCCCGTCAATGTGGGCGCTATTGTTCAGAATGTGGGTACTGCCTTTGCTGTCTATCAGGCAGTAATGAAGCATAAGCCCCTGTTTGAACGCTATACCACAGTAACTGGCAAGCAGCTGGCTAATCCAGGTAATTTCCTCGTTCGTATGGGCACCCCCATGAAGGATCTCATCGAGGCCTGCGGTGGTATGCCTGAAGGTGACAACAAGTTGCTGGCAGGTGGACCGATGATGGGCAAGGCTTTGACATCGACCGAAGTGCCCATCTGTAAGGGAACCAATTCAGTAACCATTCTCTCTGAAAATGATGCAGTTCGTAAAGAGCCACAGCCTTGTATCCGTTGCGCCAAATGCGTGGGTGTATGTCCTATGGGACTGGAGCCCTACCTGTTGGCCAAGCTCTCTGCTTTCAAACAGTGGGAGCGTGCTGAGCAGGAAGACATTGTCAGCTGCATAGAGTGTGGCTCGTGTCAGTTCACATGTCCTGCCCATCGCCCACTTCTTGACAATATCCGTCAGGGTAAAGCAACTGTTATGGGAATCATTCGCAGCCGTGCTGCCAAAAAGTAAAAAGGTAAAAAATAAAAAGGAAATAAATACAATGGGAAAATTAATTGTATCACTTTCACCCCATGCCCACGGTAATGATACGGTAGAGCGCAACATGTACGGCGTCATGATAGCCCTGTTGCCAGCCCTGCTTGTGTCGTTCTACTATTTCGGCATCGGGTCGGCCATTGTTTGTCTGACCAGCGTAACTGCCTGTGTCTTCTTAGAATGGGCCATCAACAAGTTTGTGCTTCGCAACGACCGTTGTACCATCCTTGACGGATCGGCTGCTCTTACGGGTTTGCTGTTAGGAATGAACCTGCCTTCAAACCTGCCAATATGGATTATTCTCATTGGTGCTCTGTTTGCTATCGGTGTCGGAAAGATGACTTTCGGTGGCTTAGGTCAGAACATCTTCAACCCCGCTCTTGTAGGCCGTTGTGCTTTGTTGGTGGCCTTCCCCGCCCAAATGACCACCTGGCCGGTAGCTGGTCAGCAGATGGCATATACCGATGCCGTCACAGGCGCCACCCCTCTGTCTATCATGAAAACAGCCATTAAGGACGGTGACGTTACAGTATTGAAAGACCTGCCCGACTCCTTCTCACTACTCATCGGCAACCATGCTGGCATTGGTGCAGGTACCATCGGAGAGGTCTGTGCTCTGGCCCTGCTGATAGGTCTGGCATTTATGCTGTGGAAGAAGATTATCACCTGGCACATCCCTGTAAGTATCATTGGAACGGTGTTCGTTTTCAGCGGCATCATGCACTTAGCTGATCCCATCTATGCCGATCCCGTTTCAGTCATTCTGAGCGGTGGTCTGATGCTTGGTGCCATCTTTATGGCTACCGACTACGTCACCTCACCGATGACCCCGAAGGGACAGCTCATCTACGGTGTGTGCATCGGTTTTCTGACCATCATCATCCGCAACTGGGGCGCTTACCCCGAAGGCATGTCGTTTGCCATACTGATTATGAATGCGTTCACACCGCTTATCAATAACTATGTGAAGCCACGTCGCTTTGGAGAGGAGGTCGAGAAATGAAAAAGTTAGAATCATCATTAACCAACATGGTATTGGTGCTCGTGGGTGTCGCCGTTGTTATGGGCTGCATCCTGGCCTACATGAACCACCTGACCAGCGGACCTATTCAGGAACAGAAAGACAAGGCACTGGCTGAAGGTATCAAACGTGTCATGACGTGTGACAATCTGACTGTTTCCAAAACTGATACAGTAAAATTGAATGACGAGAAGGGCAAAGAACAGACCTTTATCGTTTATTATGTAGAAGACGCCAACAAGAAAGCACTTGGTGCAGCCGTTGAAAGCAAGACGATGGGCTTTGGCGGTGATTTGAAAGTCCTTGTAGGTTTTGATACAAATGGCATCATTCTGGGTTATACGCTGCTAGAACACTCAGAGACACCAGGACTTGGTGCCAAGGCAGACAAATGGTTCCAAAAAGAAGGCAAGGGCAACATCATCGGTAAGGATCCTTCCACGCCCCTCGACGTAAAACCCGCTAAGGGTGGTAAGGGCGATGTGGATGCCATCACAGCCTCAACCATTACCAGTAGAGCTTTCCTGAAGGCCGTGAACAATGCTTATAATGCATATAAGCAACAGGCAGTAGAATCATCAACAGGAGCCACAAAACAACAAAAGAAGGAGGGACAGAGCCATGAGTAATTATATCAACATCATCAAAAACGGCATCATCAAGGACAATCCTACGTTTGTCCTCATGCTGGGTATGTGTCCGACGCTGGCTACTACCACATCGGCACTGAACGGTTTGTCGATGGGTCTGGCAACAATGGCCGTATTGATTTGCACCAACTTTGTGATTTCATGCATGAAGAAGATTACCCCCGACAAGGTGCGTATTCCTGTCTTTATCGTTGTGATTGCTGCATTTGTCACCATGCTTCAGATGGTCATCAAAGCCTTCCTGCCCGATATTGACAAATCGTTGGGTCTATTTATCCCCCTGATTGTCGTCAACTGTATCATACTGGGACGTGCTGAGGCTTTTGCCTGTAAGAATTCACCCGTTGCCTCGCTGTTCGACGGTATTGGCATCGGTTTGGGATTCACTCTGGCATTGACCCTACTCGGCATCGTGCGCGAAGTACTGGGTGCCGGCAGTGTATTTGGCACAGTACTGTTGCCTGAGACCTACAACATCCTGCTTTTCATTCTTCCTCCGGGAGCATTCATCTCGCTGGGATTCTTGATTGCGATCGTTAACAAGCTGCGCAGCAATTCGTAATCACGTCATAACGATATAACGTAATACCGAAATAACGAAATAACGACAACTATGGAATATATATTGATTTTCATTAGCGCGATATTCGTCAACAACATCGTGTTGTCACAATTCCTCGGCATCTGTCCATTCCTGGGCGTGTCCAAGAAAATTGAGACATCACTCGGCATGTCTGCAGCTGTAGCTTTTGTGCTGACGTTGGCAACGATTGTAACATGGCTGGTACAGACCTATGTGCTGGTACCATTCCATTTGGAATACTTACAGACCATCGCATTCATCCTTGTCATTGCATCGTTGGTTCAGATGGTTGAGATCATCTTGAAGAAAGTGTCACCAGCACTCTATCAGGCACTGGGAATCTTCTTGCCACTCATCACAACCAACTGTGCTGTGCTTGGCGTGGCTATATTAGTTATCCAGAAAGACTTCTCATTGGTTCAGAGCATCATCTATGCCTTCTCTACCGCTATTGGTTTCGGTTTAGCACTGACGGTATTTGCAGGTATCCGTGAACAGTTAGAGTTATCAAATATCCCCAAGGGTATGCGTGGTATGGCTATTGTACTTGTCTCAGCAGGACTGCTTAGCTTGGCCTTTATGGGATTCTCTGGCGTTGACGGAGGATTGAAGACGCTTTTCGGCCTCGACTAACTTTTAAGCTGCATGAGTCAAAAAAAATAATGAAACTATTTGGTAGTCAAAGATTTTTTATTACCTTTGCAGCAGACTAAAACGAAACAACTTCATCAATAATTTCAAATTACATGAAACCACTAAACAAGCATTTCGCTCCTAAGAGTGTAGCACCTGAGAAGGTGATTCAATTTGGAGAAGGCAACTTCCTCCGCGCGTTTGTAGATTGGATTATCTGGCACATGAACCAGAAGACCGACTTCAACGGTTCTGTTGTCATTGTTCAACCCTTGGCACAGGGCATGATTGAATGGCTCAACGGTCAGGACTGTCTGTACCACGTGAACCTGCAGGGACGTGAGAATGGTAAGCCTGTTAACACACTTGAGCGCATCGACTGTGTCAGCCGTTGTCTGAATCCCTATTCACAAAACGATGCCTTCATGGCACTGGCTGACCAGCCAGAGATTCGTTTCGTTATCTCTAACACAACAGAGGCCGGTATTGCTTTTGATCCCGCCTGCAAGCTCGATGATAAACCGGCAAGCTCTTATCCTGGCAAACTGGTTCAGCTGCTCTATCGCCGCTATCAGACGTTCAACGGTGATCCCACAAAGGGTCTCATCATCTTCCCCTGTGAGCTCATCTTCCTCAACGGTCACGTGCTGAAGGACTGTATCCGCAAGTACATTGACCTGTGGGAACTGCCCGAGGGTTTCCGTAAGTGGTTTGAGAACTGCTGTGGTGTCTATGCAACTCTCGTTGACCGTATCGTACCAGGCTTCCCCCGCAAGGAGATTGCCCAGATTCAGGAGAAGGTGAGCTATCGTGACAACCTCGTT
>Ga0310694_10001406_pt1 | contig 27458 bp, 18 predicted proteins | sample 174DNAGHGhighgp2_FD_203884 | JGI IMG/M metagenome (GOLD analysis project Ga0310694, IMG submission 203884) | Sheep rumen microbial communities from Palmerston North, Manawatu-Wanganui, New Zealand - 1742 DNA GHGhigh gp2 (v2) (version 2) | ecosystem: Host-associated > Mammals > Digestive system...
CTGAAGGGGAATGTCAAGAAAGTGATACAGAATGGGGATGTTGATGTGATAGTTTATTACTTCGGGACGGAATGGATAAGTTGTAACCTTGAGTTCTCCCAGTCTGGGAATCTGGTCAGAGTCAATGGGTTGAAGGGCGGTAAAAAAATAGAGGATATGGAGGGTGAATATTTTGCCCCAGACTATGAGGAGTTCAAGGAGGCGACGAAGGATGTGCCAGAGGGTGTTTTTGTCTTCTCAGACATTCCAGAGTTTGGTTTGGTCAGAGACTCGGACGGCAGAATTATAAAACGTGTCCACCTGGTTATTGGTTGCGAGGAAGACTGGGAGGAGTGGGAGACACTGCAATATGATGACAAAGGCCGGGTTGTCTGCATAAAGACGGCCGTAAAGAGTCCCGATGAGAAAAAGTTGGCGGATAAAGGCGACTATATCAAATATTTTTACGATGACAATGACAACTTGATTAAGTCTGTTCAGTACGACTCGAACGAGAAGCAAACCTATACGATTACCTATACTTACAAGGAGTTTGATACAGCGGGCAACTGGCTGGTCCGAATCGCGAACAGTGAGGATTTTGGGCCCAGGAACGAGATAGAGAAGAGGAAGGTGGAGTACTGATGGGGAGACGGATGCTGTATGGAGATGCGCGCTATATCGTTGTGAACTGAAAAACAGTTATGCTATTAGCCTTGTAGAGGTTACGGTAGAATATTGCTATTGAAATCAATAATTTGTATAAAATAAATCATTAGTTATAAATTCCAAAAACCGACGGGCCGATGGTATATAACTGGCATCTGAAAAATGAAAAAGACCATCGTTCTTGCCCTTGCGACAATGTTGTCAACAGTGAGCTTCGCCCAACAACAGATTGCCACTTTGAACCACAATGACAGTGTTTCTGTTTTCTACGGCACAACAGCTCTTCAACAAGCATACGATTCAGCTGTCAACGGTGACGTGATTCTGTTGTCATCTGGTGCTTTCAATCAAATCTCTATTGAAAAATCCATCACCATTCGGGGAAATGGAATAATCCGAGACACGATTGCTGATGCGGAACCAACAATTATTAACGGATGTTCTATAGGTGGTATATATAATCCGGTTTCAAATATTGTTATAGAGGGTGTTAGATTCGCTTCCTCCACCAATTTCTGTCGCCTCGTTAATCCGACGTTTAGGAAATGTATGTTTGATCTTGTTTATTGCAATCAAGCAAATGTACAGAATGGCGTATTTGTCAATTGTATCATTCATAAATACTATATTACACGTAATTACAACACCCAATTTGTGAATAGCATTGTCAATTTCGAGTCATGGTCTTCTACTTCTAATTCTAACGGTTGTTCGATGATTAATTGTATTGCATACTTGCCCCCATTCGTGCTGGCTCAATCCGAACAAAACATCCCTGATATCACCTGTACTAACAGTATTCTGATTACATCAAGCTACCTAGCCTCGGTTAATCCTTTGGCGACGTTCAATTGCATTGGCATTAAAAGTAATGGCTATTTTGAGGATTCCGCTTCCGGGAACCATAATTTCAGCAGCTTGTCCTCTGTTTTCAAGGATTTCAGCGGACTCCAAAATAGTAAATTTATAGAAACAGAATTCGAATTGCAGGACAGTATAGCCACGAATATCCTTGGAAGTGATGGAACACAAATTGGCGTTTATGGAGGCATGGCACCGTTTACGCCAAGAGTCACCACTCCCCGCTATGTGAGATGTAATGTGGCACCGCACACCAATGCTGAAGGGAAGTTGAGCGTGGATGTGCAAGTCGTGTCAGAATAAACCGTAACCATTTGCGTTATGAAACGATGTTTATTGACATTGATAGCGGGAGTGCTATGCAGTGTGGTGTCGGCACAGTCTGTTTTCCGACTGCAATATTGGTTTGACGGCCAGCACGACAGTCGGATTACAAATACGTTCTCCACAAGCAGCTGGCAGCCCCTCATAGAAACGAGCCAACTGTCTTCCGGTGTCCACACGTTGTTCCTACAAGTTCAAGATAGTACAGGAAACTGGTTCCCGCCATGTTCGTATCTTTTCTATCGTATTCCTGATGCCGACAACGAGAATCAGATCCGTTATAGCTATTGGTTCGACTACGGTCATGAATATGTGCATCACGACAGCACCTCGACCGGAAATCTCCTGTTGGATGCAGGAATGTTGACCACGGGTTTACATACAATTACTTTTCAGTTCGATTTTCAGAATTATACTTCTTTCAAACATTACTTTTTCTACAAATCGCCCTTATCTCAAAATGATAGCATGGAGTATGTCTTTTGGTTCGATCAAGATTATAGCTATCGTCTGTCAGGGCATTTCATGAATGACCATTTGTTAATTGACCTTGATGGTTTGAGCGTCGGACTTCATACCCTAAATGCGCAATTCAGAGGTGGTGACTATAATACATTCAAAAGTTATCTTTTCTACAAATCCCCTGCTACGCTTAGTGATAGTGTGGAGTATGTCGTTTGGTTCGACCTGAACTATGCCAATCTTTTGTCTGGACATGTCTTAAATGGCCATCTGCTGCTTGATGTGGATAGTTTGAGTGACGGTATTCATACGCTCAATGCGCAATTTAGGAGTGGTGACTATCATACTTTCAAGAGTAGTCTCTTCTACAAGACGCCAGCTATCCTTGGCGACAGTGTTGAGTATGTTTTTTGGTTCGATCAGGACGCGGACCATCGACAATCCGGACAAATCCATAATGGGCATCTGATTCTTGATGCGGACAGCTTGAGTTCCGGCTTCCACACGTTAAATGCTCAATTTGGTACAGGAAACAATCTTACGCTTAAGAGTTTCGTGTTCTACAAAAAACCGCATTCAGAGAATATGATTGTAGGGTACGAATACTGGCTTAACGATTTGGATTCGCTGAAACAAAGTTTTACGGTTTCCCCGCAGGACACTGTTGATGTGGTGTCGATGCTATCGGTGCCATCCTTGCCTATCAGATCCCAATGTTTCCACTTCAACCCTAACAACGGAGTTCCATTGATTAATGCCAAAAACGACATTCACCTCCGTTTTTATAATGCAGTGGGCAGGTATGCAACCAAAACGAAATCGTACGTGGATTATGGAGTGGCTGATACCGTGTATGCGGACACGATCGAGCGCAATACGACAAAAATACTAGCTGCCCCGACCAATAATGCCATTCGTTGGTTCAAACTTGGAGCCGGTGTCGGAGACAGTCTCTCTTTTAAGGTAGATAAGCCGTGCACAATGCAGCTTTATGCACCCGACGGTGAGATGCTGTTCCATGCTTCCAGCGATAGCGTGCTCTTGTGGAATAGCTGCCATGCTGGGCTGCAGGGTGACTACTATCTTGCGGTGCATGATGCGGCTGACACCGGAACAATTTCCGTTTCCTATCAGTGGATCTATCGCTATGCTGTCCTGACATGGGACGTGCATCGTGTGGGTAACGGCGGCATCTCCACCATCACCTTTGAGGGCAACGGTTTCTCCAGTTTGGACACGATGTTTCTCGTTCGGGGGACGGACACAGTCCCAACCCTTTATATTGAGAGGATAGGCAACACCACCATGAGTGTCGTTTTCAATTTTGAGGGCGTTGACACGGGATTATACAGTGGCGTGTTCGTCTATACAGATGAAAACTTGTACGATTCGGCTGTTGTGTATGTGGAGGAGGCGAGGCCGATAGTGTTGCAAACAACATGTTCTTACCCATCCGCGTTTCTTCGTGGCAGCACGGTTACATTCACCTATACAATCACCAATACGGGAAATATGACGGCGTATAATGTGCCGATACAAGTTTACATTAGCTCCAGTTCCTTAGACGCAATAAAACATGTAAATCTTGGTGGAATAAATCTTCCCAAGCTCTATACTTATATAAATGTATTCGATTCACTGAGTACAGAGGATAAGAATGCTTGGATTGATTACAGTAATCAGATAGGAGATATACATTACTTCGTACCTCATATTAATGAGGATGAAAACGGGGATAGTGTGGCGATTCTATTGGGATATTTCTTCATCAATATTGCACCTTTTGAAACAAAAGTGTTGTCACTTGAAATTATAGCTAATAGTAGTGTTGAAGCGTGGTTTTCCTCTCCGAGCAGTTGGGTGGCAGTAAATGATTCTGTTGAATCGGAAAACCCACAACTATTATCGTCCAACAACTCTCGATCGGAATACATACAATCCTTTTGCTGTCATCATGACACTTTTGAAATGTGGATGACTGGCCTTTCACAAACAGCAACTTACTTTTCTTTTGTGATGTGGTGTCTCCCGGAAGTGACTGCAACGAAGCTTATTGCTGCTGGTCTTACAGGGTTCTCTTTATCTCTATCAATTGCATCAGCTTTATCCCAAGTTTCGGCTAGCCTTATATGTCAAGGTCGATATGGGAATGTTAAATTATTAGATAGTCGTGGTTCTCTATGGACAAGTGCGGGAATCATACTTAACTCGTTTAGTTGTCTTCCTGGAATTAATAATGTTAAGATTTTTTCAGGACTAGTAGGAGGTGCCGCTATATTTACAGGATTTCCTAGTTTAGGTGATAATATCGCGAACAGTTTATCGGTAAGAAAGTCGCCGGAATGTTCACCAGACCCCCCAAAAGGCGGGGTGTCCACCGCTGTTAATTCCCTTGATCCCAACGAAATCACCGGCTATCTCGCCGAATCCGGAAGTCATGCCGTCAGAGCGGAGCAAGTGGAGATGCCCTTTATAATCGAATTTGAGAACGACACCATGTTCGCCACCGCCCCTGCCCATACGGTGGTGGTGAAGGATACGCTTGACAGTGAGGTGTTTGATCTTGAGAGCTTCTCGGCCACTTCTTTCGGTTTTGGAGAGTATCTTGAAATGGTAAATGATGAGCAAAGCTTCACCCGCTTCGTGGACATGCGTCCCGCCATGGGTGTGATTGCGCAAGTGCAACTGAACTACCATATCGACTCAACGTTCGCTGTGGCCACTTGGACGTTTTCATCCCTTGACACTATGTCTTTGCTACCCATTACAGATCCGGAATTGGGATTCCTGCCTGTCAATTTCAACGGAGACGGCGTTGGTGAGGTGCATTTCACCATCAATAGGAAAGCTTACCTGCCCGACAGCACGTTCATCCGAAATCGGGCATGGATTACTTTTGACAATGAATCGCCTATTCCCACTTCCGTATGGACTAATATTGTGGATAACACGCCTCCTGAAGGTCTTTTGGTCACTTTTACGGATTCGATAGGTGAGAAAAGGATGAGAATTGTGGCCACAGACAATTTGTCGGGTGTCTGGCGGTATGACTTGTATGGCCAAAGGGAAGGTGTCAGTCTTTTGTTGGATGCCTGTCTTCCTGCTGATTCTGCCTTTTTGGTGGATTCCACATTCGATTATGACTCGTATTACGCACTGGCTTCAGATTCTGCCGGTAATAAAGGAAGACTCGAGTTGTTTATACCACAATATACCCTGACAGCTATATGCGCTGACTCAACGATGGGTACTGTTGCCGGAGCTGGGAACTACACAGATGGCAACACGGCTGTGTTGACAGCCCAAGCCAACTGCGGATTCCATTTTCTGCAATGGGCAGACAATGTTACCGAAAACCCACGACAAGTTGTGATTCGGTCTGACACTACGCTAATGGCTATATTTGAAGCTGACAGTAATGTCGAGTTCTTTGAGACACAGTGTGGCAGTTACACATGGCAGAATGGTATGACCTACTCCACAAGTGGAACATACTATGATACGTTGACTAATGTTGTAGGTTGTGACAGTGTAGTAACCCTGCACCTCACGGTCAACTCCTCCAACACAGGCGATACAACCGCCGTGTCCTGCGACATCTTCGATTGGTACGGAACCACCTACACGTCAAGTGGCGACTACACGCAGACATTCACCTCCGCAAACGGCTGCGACAGCATGGTGACCCTGCACCTTACCGTGAACTACTCCAACACTGGAGACACAACCGCCGTGTCGTGCGACATCTTCGATTGGTACGAAACCACCTATACGACAAGTGGTGAATATACGCATACGTTTACGAATGCTAATGGCTGCGACTCTGTGGTAACACTGCATCTTACCGTGAATTATTCTAACGCTGGAGATACAACCGCCGTGTCGTGCGACAGCTTCGATTGGAATGGGACTACTTTCACGTCAAGTGGCGATTACACGCACACGCTCACGAACTCTCAGGGCTGCGATTCTCTCGTGACCCTCCACCTCATGATTTCCGAATCCCCGACACCGCAGTCGATCTCCGGCGAAACAGAACTCTGCATCAACCAGTTTGCAACCTACTATTATGATGTTTCCGACCCCAACTACCAGTACAGATGGTTCAAGAACAATGAATTGTGGGCGGAAAATGTTCCCGCTGTGGTTCTCCATGAGATGAACGCAGGCAATGTGCTGCTCAGAATGCAAGTGACTGATGAGCAGTCAGGATGTGCTGCAGACTCTTCTCTCCTCATTCAGGTGGTGAACCGCATTGCGCCTGACACGACTGAGGTTCGACGCAAGGCGAACACGAATATCCTCGTCTGTCAGTCGGTAAATTCCGACTACGGCGAGGTGCATTACCGCTGGGGTTACACGGACCTCCAAACCTATGACGAGGTTGTCATGCCTGGCGATCACAACTACTGCCTCTACGATTTCGGCATCGACACGCTGTCGTTCCGCTACTGGGTGGAGACCTATCTGTCAGAACCCATCGGCGAGGGCTGCGACAATCGTTCCTATTACGCTCAAGGAGTGATGACTTCCACAGCCGATTATGATGCCGGTGTCGTGGAAGCATATATGTCGAACAACCGCATCGTGTTGTATGTCAATGTTTTGTCTCCAAACAACATTACTGCTACCTTATATGACGCGAATGGCAAGCATCTGCTCATGCGCGAGTATGGAATTGAGGAAAAGGTATCGGATATCATTCCCGTGTCGTTCGCTTCGGGCGTCTATATCTTGAAAGTAATGGTTGGTAATCAATTGTATTCATTCAAGTTGTTGAAAATATGAGCGTTCTTGATGGAAAAAGAATATGGGTGATTCTTCTGCTGATAGGCTTTGTCGTAATGGCGAAAGGGCAGGAAGAGAATGCTGCGCCTATATCGGGCCTCTCTGATAATGAGATTCTTATTCGTTTTAAATCCGTGTCGGGAGGCCCACGAAGGTTGAAGGCCAGAACGGTCAGCGGGGCCCCCGTTAAAATCGGAAATTGGTATGAACGTGTTGATAATCAAATCCTTGAAGAATTGAAACGAAATGGATCCGCTGCCTACTGGTATGAGATTGTTCCGACTTCGCAAGGAAAACACTATGTGGTTTGTGCACGCACTATCAAAAATGCACTTGGAGTCACGGGTTCGTTTCTATTCTATGACGATTTTAAAAGCAATGGTGACTGGTTGTTGGATAAGTATCAGAACGATTTCGAGGGCGCTACGTTCGGACTTCGTGACTTTAGCGTGGGGCTGTTGTATGCCAGACAGCTCTTTGCCAAGAATCGCCATCGGCTGAGCTTGGAATTGGCTCCGGCATACCGCCAGGTCCGCCACTCTTTCGGGGCAAGACATTACGCCACCTCATTTGATGCCACGGACCCGGATGGGCTTGATTATGAGCGCATTGTCACTGTTGACCATTATGATGAGGAACTGCTCCGACATTGCGCCTCTTTCCAGTTGGACTTTCGCTACGACTGGTATTTTTTGAAGTATCTGTCGCTCTTTGTCGCAGCAGGTGTTGACAATCTGTTTGATTTCACCAGAACCTCCGATGTCTCTTTCGGGGCCACGTATGCCGGGCGGTATGGCGAGGAGTTGTTCAACATCGTCATTGATGAGAACGGTTATTACGATTTCGGATCATTTCCGGACAACCGTATCGTAACGAACAATGGGAAGGCGTTCCGGTATTCGCTTTATGGCACCGCGCTCGCAGGACTTCAGTTTTGTGTTGGCCCTGCTCTCTCCCTTGAGACTGCTTTTGTGTATAACAATTTGTTTTTCAGTAATGCAAAAGTGGATGCGAACGACAGTTTCTGTCTCTCTGAATCGTCTGGGGAGTATCAAAGCATGGCCTACACCATGAAACCGGCCGCTCGGAACCGCCTTGGCGTGAATGTGAAACTAAAGATAAATTTTTGAGATATAAAGTGTATTTAATGTCAAATTATTTATTCAATAAATCAAAAATATGGTCACTACGTGTGATGGTTGTGTTCTGCTGTGTGTGCCTGAAGGGATATGCGCAGACGGACACCGTATTTTGGTTTGCGCCGCCGGATTTGGAAATCAATCATCAGCAGACACCGATACGTTTTTGCGTGACCACCTACGATGAGCCCGCCACGGTCACCTTCTCCCAACCAGCCAACAGCTCTTTCACTCCTGTCACATTCAACATCCCTGCCAATAACTTTCATGTCTATGATGTGTCAAGCTTGGTGGATGTCATGGAGACAAAACCGATCAACACAGTGGTTTCAAGGGGAATGTACATCACTTCCACCACGCCTGTGTCGTGTTATTACGAGAGCGTGGGAAACAATAGTGAAATCTATACCCTGAAAGGCGAAAATGCTTTAGGTACAGACTTTATCGTGCCCACGCAGATACAATACAGCAACAACTATAGCTCTTCCACCAGCAGTATCGAGATTGTTGCAACGGAGGACAATACGGTGGTGCAGATCACGTCTCCGGTGGCGCTTCGCGGGGGGATTCCGGCCAACAGTACCGTCACCGTTACGCTGCAGAGGGGGCAGAGTTACGCCGTCAGGGCTGACGGAACTGCAGCGAGTGCGCATCTCCACAATACGGTCATCCACTCCAACAAACCCATTGCGGTGAATTCCACCGATGACAGCGTTTACGCGCCCGGCGGTTGTTTCGACCTGATTGGCGACCAGCTCGTTCCTGTTCCTATGGTGGGTACGCACTATGTGGCATTGCGCAACTCCTCCAGTTTCGAATACCTCTTTATTTTCCCAATTGAGAACCAAACGACGGTCAGCATTAATGGTGTCACACAATCCATGCTTGATATAGGTCAGTCAATCAATTATGCATTGTCTTCTTCCACTACAGCCTATAATGTAGAGTCTGACAAACCCGTAGTGGTGTTCCAGATGACGGCTATAGGCTGTGAGTTGGGTGGTACAATGTTGCCGCAAATCGAATGTACGGGGTCAAACAAGGTGACACATCTTCGCCCCAATTCTTCAATGTCGGTGGTGACGATAGTGGTGAATACAGACTATGTGTCCGACTTCAAACTCAATGGCAATCCTAACGCTATCACAGCGGCTGATTTCATGGCAGTTCCCAATTCCTCGAACTTATCCTACTGTGTTAAGAATATCAGCAATTATGTGTCTGTAGGTTCGGTGATGACATTGCAGAACGATTCGGCACGATTCCATTTGGGTATTTTGGACGGTTCACCAGGGGGAGACTGTTCATACGGTTTTTTCAGTGATTATGCCCGTTCGTCGTACATCAATTTTGATATGGACTCCATAGTCTGTCTTGGAGACAACCTCGTGTTCGGCTACACGGCTCCCAATGTGGATCATATTGTTCTTACTGGACCAGGAAATCTGAACCTTACGTCACCCCCGTTTGTGCTGCCCGTAACGGACACCGCGCAGACAGGATGGTATTATATGACGGGAACAGATTCTGCCAGTTGTCTTAATGTTCTTGGAGATTCCCTCTATATTACTGTGATGATCCCCTCTGACACACAATTCGTAGAGGCCGTCGTTTGCGATTCGCTGACATGGGATGGTGAGAACACCTACTACGAAAGTGGTTCCTATCCTGTGTTATATTCTACGTCGAGTGGCTGCGACTCCGTTGTGGTCTTGAACCTGACGGTTCTCCACTCCACCACAGGCATAGACACCCTTGTCGCCTGCGACTCCCTGACTTGGATTAATGGCATCACCTACTATGAGAGCACTGACACAGCCACATACGTGTTGGCTAACACCGTTGGATGCGATTCTGTGGTGACTTTGAACCTGACTATCAACTATTCTTCCACAAGCATTGATGAACAAATCGCCTGCGATTCTCTGACATGGATTAATGGCATTACTTACTGCGAAAGTACCGACACGGCCACATACGTTTTGTCCAATATGGCAGGCTGCGACTCTGTTATAACGCTTCACCTGACCGTGAACCATGCCACATACGGCACAGATACGCTCACGGCATGTGACTCGCTAACTTGGATAGATGGTATAACCTACTACGAGAGTAACGACACCGCCACTTATACGTTGATCAACACGGTGGGTTGTGATTCTGTCGTGACATTGCACTTGACAGTTTACCAATCCACCACAGGCAATGATACGCTTACCGCTTGTGACTCACTGACTTGGATCAATGGCGTGACCTACTACGAAAGCGCAGACACGGCCACCTACGTACTGCCTAATGCGGCGGGTTGTGACTCCGTGGTGACGTTGCATCTGACCGTTAACCATTCCACAAGCGCAATGGTTGATACTGCCGTTGTTCAGAATGCCTTGCCTTGTCATTATAACGACAGCGCGTATGTTGAAGCAGGAACCTACACCCAAAACTTCACCAATTCTTTAGGATGCGATAGCATCTTAACCATCCATATAGAAGTTTATCAGAATGTTACGACCATCGTTGATACCACCGTCTGTGCCGCCAACCTGCCTTACACATGGGGCGGCCACGTCTTCGCGGCGGCGGGCACGTTCGTTGACACGTTGCTGACGAGTCATGGCGCGGACAGCGTGGTGACCTATACGTTGACCGTGGACGAGATTGCGGTGACAATCCCGAACGTGACGCACGTGACTTGCTACGGCGAATCCACGGGCGCGGCCACGGTCACGGTTAGCGGCGGCTTAGCTCCGATCACTTACCAGTGGACAAACGAGGCGGGCACTTCCGTCTCCACGACGACCTCCCTCAACAACCGTCCGGCGGGTGCCTATACCTTCACCGCGACAGACCACCTCGGTTGTACAGCCACCGCCTCTGTGACCCTCAACACGCTGAACGACGCTCTGCAACCCGGCACAATCACCGAGAACCAGATGATGTGCGAGGGCGAGCAGCCGTTGCCCTTCACGGGCACGGCGGCCTCGGGCGGCGACAACGGCGCTTACCAGTGGCAGATCTCCGCCAACGGCACGGACTGGACACCCGCTCCGGGCACGAACAATACGCAAGGTTACATCTATCCTGACCCTGTCGCAAATGACTTTTCACTTCGTCGCGCTTGGATCAGCCAAAGTTGTGGAATAGCGTTTAGTAACACAGTGACTGTGAGTGTATGGTCCAACACCTCCGATACAATCACCGCTGAGGTTTGTCAAGGCGAAACTTATCAACAAAACGGTTTCGACATCATGGCTGATCAGACGGCTGAACCAGGTGAATACACATTCGAGCAACACTATGCTACAGGATATTGCGATAGCGCAGTTTTACTGTTTCTGACAGTTCACTCAAGCTTCGAAACCGTTCTGGAAGACGAGGTCTGCGAAGGCGATGGATATAGTGCGAACGGCTTCAACATCACTCCACTGGAAACAGTAGGAGTGGAAGTGCTTGACCGAATTCTTACGATGCAGAGTATTCAAGGTTGCGATAGCATGGTGTCACTGCATCTGACTATTATAGACACGGCTTTGTCTATTGTATCTTTGACACCTGACTTCTGTGAAGAAATGTCAGCAGAACTGATGGTAGTGACTGGAATGCCCAACTATGTATGGAACACTGGCGAAACGACACCAAACATTACGGTGATTTCGCCAGGATACTATGCAGTGACATCTATGCAAGGCGATTGCCGTAATACTGCACACATTCAAGTTGAGGGCTGTCATTTCGACCTGTATCTTCCAAACGCCATCACTCCGTCTAACAGTGACGGTTTGAATGATTGTTTTTGCATTCCCGAGCAGAATCAGCGCAATATGGCTCTTTTTGAAATAGCTGTTTTCAACCGTTGGGGTGAGATGGTATATTACAGTACAGACAAAAATTTCAAATGGAATGGCGAGTGTCGTGGTGAAATCAAATATCAGACGATTTATAATTACGTCATCAAATATACCGATACCTCAGGACGACCATTCCGTCGTACAGGCAGCATTACCGTGCTGTGATCCATACGTATTTACACCAACCTTTCGTATCTTACGTCTCAGGTCTTACGTATCAACATCCAAATACTCCGACTGCACGGAGCATTGAAGTATGTTGCATAAAGCTGGCTGACGATTTTTACCTCTCAACTGTGTGAGGCGTGCTGTGTTTTCGGAGAAAAAAGCATGTCGAAGCGGCATTTGCTGACTATCAATCGGTTACAATCGTATGGTGAGAGGGTGTTGTGCAAGACTGTGGTTCTACAGCCTCGACAGTAGGAGCTCAAGATAGTTCTGGTTGGGCATGGCCTTGTTCAATTTGCACTTTAGGGGCAGCTTTTTCTTGCCGTGGTCGTTGCTTTCGTGGGTGAGCATGCACAGACCCTCGCTCCAACCGCGTTAGGGGTTGCCTATCTGTAGCCGGAGGGGAACCGCCGCGAACCGCCGGGGAAATTCCGTGTGCGGGAATTCGCGGCGCGAAAAGATGGTGGGGCGAGGGGATCGGTTCCTTCGCCGCGAAAGTGGCAATTGGTTGGGACGGGCGCGCGAGAGGGATTGAAGTGGAAATGTTTTTGGCCCATTTTCGGCATTAAAACATTGTCGTACAACGGATTGTAGAGGGTGTGTCATAAGTCTGTTTTGGCAAAAATTGCTATTTGATTATCAGATAGTTACAAATCGAAAAATGCCGATTTTTGGACTTTTGACACACCCTCCTACGGAAACGGGTGGCCAAAAACATTGTAACGGAAAGCCCGACGGCGCGGCGGGAGAAGCCGACGTTTCCCGACGTTGATCCGTGAATGTGTGTTTGCGACGCTTGGAAGGGGCGGCTCCCAAGCCGCGCCGGCTCGCCCAAATAAAAAAATTGATGCGTAGGCCCTGCCCATCCTCATAATTTCTCCCGCCATATCCGAAAAAAATGTACTTTTGCCGACTTGTTTTGAAAATGGATAAAAAGTATTGATATGATAAACATCACACTGCCTGACGGCTCTATCAAACAAATGGAAAAGGGCTGCACCGCTTACGAGGTGGCGCAGGCCATTAGTGAAGGTTTGGCTCGCAACGTGTTGGTAGCCAAAGTGAACGACCAAATGGTGGAACTCGACAAACCCATCAACGAGGACGCTACACTCACCCTCTATACTTGGAACGACCGCGAAGGTAAGGATACCTTTTGGCACAGTTCCGCTCACCTCATGGCTGCCGCTATCGAGTCGCTCTACCCGGGCGTGAAGTTCGGTATCGGCCCGCACATTGAAACCGGTTTCTACTACGACATCGATTTCATGGATTATAGCATTTCTTCCGACGATTTCCCGAAAATTGAAGAGAAGATGAAGGAGTTGGCTTCCCAAAAGATCCAGTTCGTGCGTCGTGAAGTGCCCAAAGCTGAAGCCCTCGATTACTTCAATAAAAAAGGTGACGAGTATAAAGTGGAACTTATTGACGGTCTGGAAGATGGGCAGATCTCTTTCTATGAAAGTGGTCCCTTCACCGACCTCTGTCGTGGACCGCATTTGCATGATACCTCTATGATCAAGGCTATCAAGCTGTTGAAGACGGCTGGTGCCTACTGGCGCGGCGATGAGAAGCGCAAACAACTGACCCGTATCTATGCCGTCACTTTCCCGAAGAAAAAAGAACTTGACGAGTACTTGGCTCTTTTGGAAGAGGCTGCCAAACGCGACCACCGCAAACTGGGTCGTGAATTGGAGTTCTTCACCTTCTCTCCGCTTGTGGGGCAGGGTCTGCCTTTGTGGTTGCCCAAGGGTGCCGCTCTGCGCGACCGTTTGGAGCAATTCCTCCGTAAAGTGCAGAAAAAATATGGTTATCAGCAAGTTATCACTCCGCATATCGGTAACGTCAACCTCTATAAAACTTCCGGTCACTATGCCAAATATGGTGCGGACTCTTTCCGTCCGATCACCACACCGCAAGAGGGCGAGGAGTTCTTCCTCAAGCCGATGAACTGTCCTCACCACTGCCAGATTTATGCCGCACGTCCGCGTTCCTACAAAGAGTTGCCTCTCCGGCTGGCGGAGTTCGGCACCGTCTATCGTTACGAGCAGAGCGGTGAGTTGCACGGCTTGACCAGGGTCAGAGGCTTTACGCAGGATGACGCTCACCTCTACTGCACCTCCGACCAGATCAAGGAGGAGTTCTGCAAGGTGATTGACATCATCCTCTACATTTTCAAGACATTGAAGTTCGACAACTACAAGGCTCAGGTCTCCCTGCGCGACCCGAACAACAAGGAGAAGTACATCGGCACCGACGAAAACTGGGAGAAGGCTCAACGAGCTATCATTGAGGCTGCTGCCGAAAAGGGTCTGAACACCATCGAGGTAGAGGGCGAGGCTGCATTCTATGGTCCTAAGCTCGACTTCATGGTGAAGGATGCTATCGGTCGCGAATGGCAGCTCGGTACTGTGCAGGTCGATTACAACCTGCCTGAGCGTTTCGGTTTGGAATATACCGATGCGGACGGACAAAAGAAGCGTCCGGTGATGATTCATCGCGCCCCGTTCGGCTCCATGGAGCGTTTCGTGGCAGTGTTGCTCGAACACACCGGTGGCAACTTCCCACTATGGCTCACCTCCGACCAGGTTGTTATCCTGCCCATCAGCGAGAAATACATGGACTATGCTCGCAAGGTGCAGGCCGCGTTAGACGAGCAGGACATCCGTTGCTACATCGACGAGCGTAGCGAGAAGACCGGCCGCAAGATTCGCGATGCGGAAACCGCCAAGATTCCCTACATGGTCATTGTGGGCGAGAAGGAAGAGGAAGATGGTACTGTTAGCGTGCGCCGTCACGGCAACGTCAACGACGGCACCATGCCGCTTGGCGATTTCGTGACCCTCATCAACAATGCCATCAAGGCGGAGTTGGAGAATTAGAAATTAGTGATTAGTGATTAGTGATTAGTGATTAGAAGTTAGTGATTAGTGATTAGAAATGAAGGAGTCCGTGATTTTTTGGGCTCCTTTTTTTTCGGTTGAATATTTTTCGCTGAATTTGTTATTTTTGCCTCGTTTTGGGATTTGGGATTTGAGATTTGAGGAAGCTGAAAGTACTGTTCCAATAATTATGAATTAGCAGTGGATAACGAATAACCCCAATCATAATGAAACATCTTCCTTGAAAGCCCCATAGGGACGTCATATTATAGGCAAGGGGCGTGAGCCCCTGCAATCAATGATCAACGATCGAAGTTGAACGATCAATAGAATATAACAAATGTTGAATGAAAATAGTATGAAAAAATCGATTGTAGTAATTGTATTAGCAATGGCGGCGATGTCCGTTTTTGCCCAAAAAGAGATGACATTCGTGGTGGAGGGACCGGAGAAGTCCTACAACCAAGTGCGTGTCGTCAATGAAACTTCATTGGAGAATTTCAATTGTCGAGTCATTGTTTACAATGAAGACAAAAGCCAGAAAGAGGTTTATGGTAGTTTCGAACTCAAAGAGAGAGGGGATTCCGACTCCAACACGAAAAGTTTAGACAGAATCCCAAAAGGTGCGACCTTGGGAATACAATTGCCGAAGAGTGTCAAGAAGCCGCTCTCCTTTTATGTAGAATACAAAGACTACCCGCTGTTTGACGTGATTGTCATACATTTGACGGATAGTGATGGCGGTTACGAAGAGATCTGATCCGTTAGCGCGATTGTTTATTTCCTCACGATCACGCTTCCGCTGCCTTGATGGGTGGCGAGGATGAGCACTTCGGCGATTTGCACGTGAGCGGGGGCGTTGGCGGCATAAACAGCCACGTCAGCGATATCGTCTCCGGTGAGCGGTTTGATGCCCTTATAGACATTGGCGGCACGCTCCGTGTTGCCATGGAAGCGCGTGTTGCTGAAGTTCGTCTCCACTAATCCCGGTTTGAGGTTCGTCACGCGCACGGCACTGCTGGCCACGTCGATGCGCAGACCGTCGGTGATGGTCTTCACCGCCGATTTGGTGGCGCAATAGACGTTGCCGTTGGCGTAGGCGGCATCGCCGGCAACGGATCCGACGTTGATGATGTGTCCGCGGTTGCGAGCCACCATACCCGGAACGATGAGGCGGGTCATCGTCAGCAAACCCTTGATGTTGGTGTCGATCATCGTCTCCCAATCCTCGAAACTGCCCTCGTATTCGGGCTCCAGTCCGAGAGCTAAGCCGGCGTTGTTCACCAACACGTCGATATCGCGCCATTCTTCCGGCAAACTGTTGACGCAGCGGGTGGCCGCCTCGCGGTCGCGCACATCGAAGGTCAGTGTCAACACTTCCGTTCCTTTGGATGTCAGCTCTTGGCGGATCTCTTCCAGAAGTTGCTCTTTACGACCCGTCAGGATCAGTTTGTCTCCATTTTCGGCGAATTTCCTTGCACACCCGAGTCCGATACCGCTCGTTGCACCTGTAATCATTACAATCTTGTTCATAATCAATATGTTAAATTAAAAATTATCCGATGATTTTTCGATACAAAAATACATTTTTTCCGATATCGCCTGCCATATGTGTAGAATTCATTGTGTATTCACAAATATTGCGTATTTTTGCACCGCAGTTCAGGCAAAAAGGAGTAGGGAATAGTCAAAGTCAATGTCAAAGTCATTAGCCAAAAATCATAAATCACACGTCATACATCAAATATCATACGTCAACAATGGACACATATAAATTCAGAAAACAGATACATAAGCTACCCGGCAAGGTGATTCACCGAGTGCCGTTACCAGATCCGCAGGTCGTGGAGGGTCATGGGGCACGTGAGAAAATCGGTGCAATTTGCCAGGAATGTGGTTACAAGCAGGTGCTGTTAGTGACCGACCAGACCTTGCATGAGCTTGGCTACGAGCAAAAGATTATGCAGTCGCTGGAAGAGGCTGGGGTAGGGTACACCCTCTTTGCCGACATCAACTCAGAACCGAATATCGCGCTAATTGACGAAGGTCGTAAAATCGCGATGGAGTGCCAGGCCGAGTGTGTGATTGCCCTCGGCGGCGGCTCGGTGATGGACACCTGCAAGATGATTTCAGCAGGCGTGAAGATGCCGCATCTCAGTACCAAGACCCTGTTGCGCAAGTTCCTGGTGGTGCCGGGCAAGACCCTGCCGATGATTACCGTGCCCTCGACAGCGGGCACGGGTGCGGAGGTGACCGTGGGCGCTGTTGTGACTAACGCGCGCGGAACGAAGGGGTCCACCGTGCTGGTCGGTTTGGACGTGACGCATGTGATTCTCGACAGCGAGCTCACCATCCATGCGCCGCAGTTAGTGACCGCTGCCTGCGGAATGGACGCCCTCAGTCACGTGGTGGAAGGTACTCTGAGCGATGTGGCGGTCTATGTGGAGGATGCGTACCATTCCTTGGAGGGCGTGCGGCTGATTCTGCAACATCTCCCCATGGTGATGCGCGAACCGGAGAACATCGAGTCGAGGCTGGCAATGTGCCGCGCGGCCATGTACGGCGGTAATGCCATCAACACGCAATTGGCCGGCTACGTGCACGCCTTCGCTCACAGTATCGGGGCAAAGTACCACATCCCACACGGACAGGCCATCACCCTGATGATGCTGCCTGTGCTGAAGTACCAAAAGGCCGCTTGCCTGTCGAAATACGCGATGATGGCCCGCTACTGCCATTTAGCCGACGACCATACCGACGACCGTCACGCCGCCGACAACTTTCTGCAAGCCGTCTCTGACCTGATTGTCACATGCGGCTTGGACAAGTTGAAATCGCCTGTACAACCCGCCGATTATGAGGAACTCACCCGCATGATTGCCGCTGACTCCATCAACTATTCCGCTCCTGTGACGTTCAGCGAGGAGGACATTGTGAGGGTGCTGGAAACAATGAAGAATTAAGAATTCAAAATTAAGAATTACAAAAGTGACCATTAACCTTTTAACCCTTTAACCTTTAAAAAAATGAAAAGAACAATCTTATCCGTATTATTTTTGATGGCCCTAACGGCTGTCTTCGCCCAACAAGAGATACAGACCTTCGTGGTGGGAGGCGGCGAAAAGTCCTACAACCAAGTGAAGGTCGTGAACGAGACCTCCTATACCGACTTCCACTGCAGGGTGGTCATCCTCAACGACGACAAAACCGTCAAGGAGGTCTATGGCGACTATGAGCTCAAGGAGAAAGGTGATTCTGACTCCAACACGAAAAACGGCAAAAACAGCAGAATTCCACAAGGAGCACTGTTAGGCATTCAGTTCCCGAAAAATTTTACGGGGGAAACGTCCTATTACATTGAATACCTCGACTACCCCTTGTTTGACGTGATTGTTATCCATCTGACGGACAAAGGCGGCGGATATAGTGAGGAATACAAAACGCTCCTTTCGTTTGCACGGCCAATAGCCACGGCAAAGTTTTCCCAGCAAGATGGTTATTTTTCTAATTTTGCACTCGTAAACTTCAATGTTGCTCGTTGAAGCTTCATCAAAAATATTTAAGGATTATGAAACAACGAGGTTGTATTGTTATTTTATTGATTGTCAATATATTATGTTTGACAATATGCGTGGCTCAGATACCGTCGCAAACCAAATTGGTTAGTAAACCCGTACAAAATGTCTGGTATCAGTCTTCCACTTTCAGCGTATGGCCACTTTCACATGACGATGCCAACACTTCCCTGTATTTGGCACAGCCGTATGCCAAGACAAAAGCAGACTTACTTGTCTCTTTTGACAACGAAGACATGGCTTTCTCCACATCAAAGGTGCAGTTTGCCGACAAACGGTACTACTCTTTTGTTCCCTTTGCCGGCAGCGATGGCAGAAAAAGGCTGTTATATATTCATGATGATGCAGCACCTAAAGTCTGTTATGTGCATTTGGACGTGCTTAATCCCGATATCGAACAGAACAAACTAGTGACCGATGCTGCAATTTGCTCGTTCGAGTATGAAATCACCTACGACATTAAATTTGTCCAATCGCCTGACAAAGATCACTTTGCTTTGTTGATCTATCATCAGGATTATGAAGACAACATCTCGAAAATCCATGCCATGGTGTTTGATCAAAACGGCAATATGGAATGGGAAAACGATATAGTTCCAGACATTGAAGAGCAGTATTTCCGTGTTTATGATTATTGTCTCGACAATAAAGAAACGCTCTACATGCCGTTCCTTTCCATCAATAAGGACAAAGATGAAAAAAACATTACGGAGCAGTATTTGCATCTGATTCGTGTTGACGAAGATGGGATGGAGATGAATAGGGTAGAGATGGATTACGGTTATGCCGAGCATGTCATGGCCAAGCCCACCAAAGACGGGAACGTGATTCTTTGCGGTTTTTACAAGGAAGGCTTAGACGAGCTGAGTACGGAAACAGGTATGTTTATTTACACGTTTAATCCTAATACACAGGAGTTTATATCTGAATTTTACCATGGGTTTGGAACCGACTATTTCGCCAAATATCCGAAAACAGACCGGAGCGTTCCTCATCCTGTCCGTCCATGGCATCGTCTTGCTTGTAAATATATTTTCGAAACGGAGAATGGAGAAATAGTCATTTGTGGCGAACACGTGTCACGCGTAATGAAATTCTCCGTGGATTATGGCTATTACACCTACCGGACGGGGGACATTCTCGTGGTCAGATATACACCAGGGAGATCCGCCACTGTCCAGATTGTCCCCAAAAACCAGAACGGCATTTCCAGGACAAAACCGTCGGATTGGAAAGATGTATTCGTGTCGTTCAGCGCTTTCGTGCGCCACAACGACCTGTACCTTATTTATAATGAGGCTGTTGACAATATCCCTTATCCTGGTAAAGGTGAAAGTGTGTCGATTTCCCCATGGGGTGCCAATAATAAATATGCCAGTGTCTGCACCAAAATAGCAAAAAACGGAACAGTATCTCAGCAGACTTTAGTGAAATATGTAGATGATTTCCATTTATACCGCGATTTTCTTTTCGCGGATGATAATTATTACTATGTGTCGTTAATTCAAAGAAACGGCATTCGTTTCGCTAAATATCCATTGCCGTGATGTAAGAGTTAACTTGCATCTTTCTGGTGAACAACGAGATGGTGTAGGAATATATGCGCGAGAACCCCTACCTGGTCGAGTCGGAGTTCTCTCAAGATATATTGATTAGGGAGTTCCAACGCAATATGGATTTGGCGCAGCGGCAGTATTCGCTGCTTCGCCTGCCGGAAATGTCAGTTATCTTTAAACATCCATAAGAAAATGTGGACAAGATTTCGGTTTGTGCATTAACTCTTGGGTGAAAGTGATGTATGAGAATTTTTGATGGTTGTGTTTGAAGAAAAATGTTATTTTTGCAGTTGAAATAATCATTAGAAAATATAATGTCAGATGACCTATTTGAATCAATTTCACAAGGAGGCAGTGAAGAGGAAGTTGCGGAAAATATTAGAATCCGTGAAATTGCCGATGGACTCCGTAGATGCTGCCAACTACATGAAGCGCAATTTCGAAATGGCCAAGAAAATGTAAGCCCTTTTGAATTAGAACAGCGTTCGGCTGAAATTTATGCTAAAAGCAATGATCTGTGGATTCCTTTTTGTGATATTATGTCGTTGGGTGTCCCTGGACCGAGTGGTAATGAAAACGATCTTTACGTTTCAAACAACACAATATACAAAGTCAATAATTTGTTGAATTCAGGTGGAATTCTAGCCCTTTTTGACAGGATTATTGGGTATAACACACTTTTTTATGATACAGCATATACATTTTATGCTTTTACTGGCATAGAAGGAAGAACAATTATGCCTGTATTTACGCAAATGTTGGTAAAAGACGCTGTTCCTGCGACAATTGTCGAAATAGAGACTTATATGGCCGCTCTTGGATTCAGTAAAGTGAATTCAAATGGTCGTTATAAGAACTCGGAATATGAAGTTTGGGATTTGTTGCCCAGAAATGTCTTAAAAGACACAGATGGCGACATTTATATCATTGATGCAGAGATTAGAAGATTGTAGATTGTTATGTCATATACTGAAAAAGAAATAGGACAAATCGTCGCCACCCAACGCAACTTTTTTCGCACGGGTGCGACGTTGCCAGTGAAATGGAGAATAGAGCAGCTCAAGAAGCTGAAGGCGGCGGTCATCGCGCACGCCACCGAGTTTGAAGATGCGCTGACCGCAGACCTTGGTCGGAGCCGTGCAGAGGCTTTTCTCTGCGATGTGGGTCCTATTGTCGTGGAAATCAACGAGATGATTCGGGGGTTGCGGCGTTGGGCACGACCCGAAACTCACTTCAGTGGGCTGATGTGCTTCCCGAGCATCATCACGAAAGTCTATAAAATGCCATACGGCGTGACGTTGGTTATCAGCCCGTTCAACTTCCCGATTCTGCTTACTATCGGGGTGGTGGCGGCGGCGATGAGCGGCGGCAACACCGTAGTCATCAAGTCGAGCAGCAAGTCCGCGGCTTGCACCGAGGTTCTCAAACACTTCTTCGCGGATGTTTTCCCGCCTGAGTACGTCACCCTCATCGACGGCGGTCACGATGTGGCAGATCTATGCCTTGCGCAACGTTTCGACAAGATTTTCTATACAGGTTCGCCCTCCGTGGGCAAGCATGTGATGGCGGAGGCGGCAAAGAACCTCACGCCCGTAGCGTTGGAGTTGGGCGGCGAGACCGGCAACTGGTGTGTGGTGCGCAAGGATGCCGACCTCAAAGACGCAGCTCGCAAAATCGCATTCTTCAAGCTACTCAATGCTGGACAGATCTGCATCAATATCAATCAGATAGCCGTGGCAAAGGAGGTTGCGGAACCCTTCTTGGAGGAGCTGAAAAAGGCTTTTGTCAAGCAAATCGGCGCGAATCCGATTGCCAACGAAGAATATCCCAAACTCATTACGGAGGCCGCTTACGACAAGTGCGCGATGTTGGCGGACGAGTACCGTGACCGCATTGTTTATGGCGGCGTTGGCGACAGAGGGAACTGCAAGTACGCACCTACTATCATCTACCCTGTGAACCAAGACGAGCACATTGTGATGCATGAGCTTTTCTGTCCCTTGCTGCCCGTGGTGCCCTTCGCTGACGCGGAAATCGATGCGTTGATGGAGATGATTGCCGAGCGCGAGCATCCGTTGGCGATGTATCTGTTCACCAAGGATTTGCGCTGGGCGAACAGCACCATGCAGACCCAGCAATACGGCGGAGGCTGCATCAACGAGGTGTGTCTCCATCTCATGGTCAAGGGGGTCCCCTTCAACGGCACGGGCCATTCTGGTATGGGAGCCTACCACGGCGAGTGGGGGTTCCGCGAGTTCACGCACCCGCAAACCGTCCTCAAAGGCAGTACCCGCTTTAACCTCCCCCTGCGGGAACACCCGTATAGCGGTAAGGCTGGAGAATGGAAGATGAAATTGTTACGGTGGTTCGAGAGGTGATGTCGTTCATGGGCAAACCTCGAAAAAGTTGTGGTATAAATTCTGGAAAATTCTGAATTATTTTTGTATTTTCGCGGCTCTAATTCTAAAGAGTATGAAAAGACATATCATATATGTATTTTTGGGGCTTCTGTGTTGTTTGATTTCGACACAGAGAGTTGATGCTCAGCGGTTTATCGGTTCGGTCATCGCGGGAACAAACTTCTCTCAGATTGAGGGCGACGATGTGCACGGCTTCTACAAAGTCGGCTTCAACGGCGGACTTGGGCTGACTATCCCTTTGAACAGAAAGCAGACTTGGCAGGTCTCCTTCGAACTGCTATATTCTATGAAAGGCTCCAAAAAAAGTTGTGCGGCAGGCTATTTTGATACGATATATTATTCTCCTGCCATGTTTATGGATGTGGATCGAAGCGTGCCGTTTGATCCGACAACCAAGTGCAACATATCCCTGGATTATGTGCAGATTCCCTTGATGGTGCGCTATGAGGAGATGTATTCCGGCTGTACTTTCGCTTTGGGATTTGCTTGGGGGCGTTTGGTACGCGCTCATGAAGTCTATAACGGCTTTACCCGAACCACGAACGTGCGGTCTGGAACCTATAAGAGAAACGACTGGTCTGTGATTGCCGATGTCAATATCCGACTCTACAAGAACCTGTCCCTCAACATCAGGTATGAGTATTCGATGGTGCCTACCCGGCTGGCATACTATGAATACATGCGTACAGACGGATCGAGTGTCATAGAAACGCACAAATATTATAACCATCTGATTTCCACAAGGTTGGTTTATTATATTAACGAAAAATTTTATAAGAATACCCGCGTGAACAAATATGGTCAGACTATGGGTACCACATGGTTGCGCGAAATCCCAGAATATAACGAATAATTATGAAGAAGTTATTGATTTCCAGTTTGTTGGGTGCGATTGCCCTGATTTTTTTCCATCAATGCAAACCGTTGGACTTAACTGCTGATTATAAAGATATTACTATTTCATACGGCATCTTGAATGTTCGTGATGATGTTCATTATTTCAAGATTTATCATGGCTATTTAACAGAGGGGAACGCCTATCAGGCAGCAGGAGAGTGGGATAATCTTTATTATCCTATCGACTCCATTGAAGTGCGGTTTGAAGAATACAGGAACGGACAACTTACTCGTAGTGAAGTTCTTGACACTACGACGGTTGTCCCGAAGGACGACGGCTACTTCCATAATCCCAAACAGCTGCTCTATTATTCAAAATGGAAATTGGATGACGAGTGTAAGTATCGTTTGGTGATCCACCGGAATAGCACGGGTGAGGAGGTCTATGCGGAAACGATGATGGTGCACGGTTTTTCCATCAGTCGCCCGATGCTTTCATGGAATATGAACTTGACCAATCCCTATCCTATGCGTTTCTATTCTGCAGAGAATGCAGCCATGTATGATGTTTTCCTAACATTTTACTATATAGAAGTGGATAATGCGACGGGTGCGGTGGAGCATAAACAAATTACCCGTAAGATCAATGGTGACTACATTCGGGCCACTTCCGGCTCTGAGGTTACCTATTCAGGTTTCACACCGTCATCATTTTTCTCGACAATCATTCAGGGCATTGAAACCAATCCCAACGTTACTCGTTACATTGATTCTGTTGACGGCAAACCGTATCACTGTATGCGCTTGACAGTATGGGGTGGAGATAAGAACTACTTGACATACAGGGAAGTAGCGACACCAAGTAGCAGTATAGTGCAAAACAATTTGGAATATACCAACTTTGTCTCTAACGATGAGTCTGCCTACGGGTTGGTGGCATCACGCAACTATTCATACGTGAATCTAATGATGGACAACACCACAGGTCATAATGAAGATACATTGGTGTTGAGTCCGCGAACCCGCCGATTGAACTTCAACTATTATCGTTATTCACCCGAATTCCCTCCGCAATTGCCATGATGTTGGAAATGGTCATACGGTTGTTGGTGGCCACGGTCTTGGGGGCACTGATAGGCTTCGAGCGTGAGTATCACGCGAAAGAGGCTGGAGTGCGCACTCATCTGCTGGTGGCGTTAGGGGCTTGTTTGTTTATGATTCTTTCCATTTACGGTTTTGATTTCATGTTGGACAAAGATCATGTGAGCTTCGATCCTTCACGAATTGCCTCTCAGGTAGTTACAGGTATAGGTTTCATTGGGGCGGGTACAATTATCCTGCAGAAACAGATGGTTCGCGGATTGACGACCGCTGCCGGACTTTGGGTTACTGCCGCTATTGGACTGGCTTGCGGGACCGGAATGTATGTCATTGCCGGGATCACAACCGCCATCGTTCTCATATCGTTAGGCTTGATCAACGTTTTTGTGCCTTCTTTGTCGCAAAAAGAGCGCAATGTCACCTTTTTGGCAGAGGATTATGTCGTGATGACGGAGGTGTTGGATAACCTGCGCCGCGAGAAAATCACAGTGCTGAATTACGAGATGCATAAAGATGCCGATGAAAACAATGGCAAGATGTTGGTATCCTTGGAATTGCGGATGAAACGCTATGACAATGTCAAAGGAATTAGGTCTATACTGAACAATTTTGAGAAAGTGGAGATCGTGCAAGTTTCGTAAGGGTCAAGTTGTAATACTGAGCCTGAGGATGTCCAGTTAGCAGTGAGTAGTTAGCGGTTGGGTGGGGGACAACGGAATGGTGCCCCTCCATCCCGGACGGCAGCCCGGCTCCGACAGGGGCCAAAGCCCGGTAGGAACCGGAAGCGGCGCGGGGTTCCCGAAGCCCCTTCAGGGGCGGGGCACATCTCCGCGGATCGCACGGATCACACGGGTTTCCGCGGAGAGGGTCTGCGGGGTGCGGCGGGCGATATGGTCGGTGGCGGGTCATAGGCGAGGATTTGAGGGGGACAAAGATATAAAAAACAGGGTTCAGGTTGATGTCCAAAATTAAGCATTCATTATTCACTTTATTTCTGATTCTTCACATGCCTTTTGCCTTTTCTGTTTTTTATAACATTGGCTCTTTTCCCTCTCACCTTCACACTTAAAGGATGATCTCGAATGTATTTTTGATATTCTTCCTTGGTCTGAGAATCATCAGTAAAACACAAACCATAAATATCGTCGGTCAAAAAAATATCACATCCATATTCGACTTCGTTGAGTATAACATTGTTGTTGCCCGGCCAGCCAAAACTCCAATCACACGGCATAATCATATATGGGTCCATGGAATTCAAACTGCATAATGATACATTGATGATATCTCCAACAAAAACATTACGACAATCAGTTTCCACTTTTCTTGTAACAATTTTAAACTTTCTTTGTTCATTATAGGCACATATTACCATATAATCGTTAGTGGAATCTATTCGCTCAACAATCAGCTCACATTTTATACTTTCACAACCTGCAGGTACTTGTGCAAAACAATTGCTGAGAATTGAAAACAGAAATAAAAACTGAATAACATTTTTTTTTATCATTCTTCTATCAATATATTGTTGTCGTCTTTAGATTTTTTTCACGATCCCCGGATTTAACATTCCAATCTATCCATTTTGCACTATCACAATAATCGGTTGGGTTATCTTGTGAATCATAACAATGCCGGTAAATCGGCCCTGATTGAGGTATTGCACCGTTATGTGCTCTTTCAAACAATGGATTGTTAGATCCAGTTGCAGAAGAAATTACATTTTCTGACAATGCAATTCTTGCTCCCATGTAGGCTTCTGTGATTTCATGTAGACTTGATCTGCCGGATAATCCATAGAATTCATCCATTGCGTTTAATTCAGAGGGAATTACAGTCTGTTTCGCTGTCGCGAACTGAAAACTCCAATCTCCATCAGTTTGTTTGGGAATCAGTACGTTTCCGCCAAACGCACCACCAAACATGTAATCCGTAAATGTTCCTACTTCATCTTTTATGGCCTCAATGTTGACAGTTATATTGCCATCTTCAATTGCATTTAAAAATAGTTGGCCATGTTCTGAAATCGGCCCTTTCCCATTATATTTGGCACTCAGTTTACCGAATCTGTCCATTTTTACGGAAATACCTAGTGCTTTTGCACCTCTTTTCACTTCTCTAAAAAAAGCCCTCTTTGCCTTGCCATATATAAAAACTTCCTCCCCGTTCGGATCCACCAACCTCACCGGGTTGTCCGCACAGTAAACATACGGACTCAGCGAAGGATATTTGTCACTCATGGGGTCCACGCTCAGCCAGATGCTCAGGTCGCTGCTGTAATATCTTGATCCAAAGTAAGATAGGTCGGTTTCCGAGTCGCGTTCTTTGGCGGAGAAGGTGAAACAATGCACAATACATGATTCATAATTCATAATTGGTTTGGGGGCAACGGGATGCGTGGCAGTGATTCGGAGCGGCAGGCTTTCCCCGGTAGGGGATGAAGCGCGGTAGGACGGGGACACACCGCAGTCACCATGTCCCGCTGGGACAGAAGCCCGGTAGGAAACGGAAGCGGCGCGGGGGTCCCGAAGCCCCTTCAGGGGCGGGGCACATCTCCGCGGATCGCACGAATCACACGGATTTCCGCGGAGAGAATCTGCGGGAATCTGCGAGGTCGGCGGGCGATATGTTCGGCGGCGGTTCATTGGCGAAGCGTATCAATATCTTCTGGTTCCTCTTCTATCAGTTCGATAGACATCTTTTTATAATTGCAAAAGCAGTTCGAATCCAATTCTAAATTATACCAATCCTTAAAATCTTCCATAGTCCATGATTCATAAAGGTCTATACCACAAAAGTTTTTCTTAAACAGCCAGTGGTAATAGCAATCATTGAAAGAAAGCACGTTT
>Ga0310694_10001407_pt1 | contig 27455 bp, 17 predicted proteins | sample 174DNAGHGhighgp2_FD_203884 | JGI IMG/M metagenome (GOLD analysis project Ga0310694, IMG submission 203884) | Sheep rumen microbial communities from Palmerston North, Manawatu-Wanganui, New Zealand - 1742 DNA GHGhigh gp2 (v2) (version 2) | ecosystem: Host-associated > Mammals > Digestive system...
TACCATCCTGCTGACCCGTGATACCATAACCGAGACGGAGTTTGAGGTCATTAAGCCAGTTGACATCTTTCAAGAAGGTCTCTTTGATCTTCCAACCCACAGCAACAGAGGGGAACACACCCCAACGATGGTCTTTAGCGAAACGTGACGAACCGTCACCACGGACTGTAGCCGTGATCATCAATTGATTCCAACCGATATAGTTCAAACGACCGAAGAAGGAAACGAGGTAGTTCTCACCCTTACCTTGACCGATGTACGGATATGCGGGTCCACCGGGAACGCCGGAAGTACCTTGATAAGTCATGGGGTATGTACCACTACCCTCTCCTTTATATTCATTATAGAAGTGTTGCCACTCGTAACCGGCCATGATATCGAAGTGCTGTTGAGCTTGCTCCCAATCGTGACCGTATTGCGCAAAGGCGTTGAACTGCAGGTTGTATTTCATCTTCTGGTCGTAACCGTTCCAACCGGTATAGTGGTTAGCGGTACCGAGCGGATTGTTCACGTTGGTCTGTTTACCAAATGCGAAGTCTGCTCCAAAGTTAGCATGCAGGATAAGGTCTTCGAGACCGTGTACCTTATAAGTAGCCTCCAGGTTTCCAACGAATTGAGCAGCACGAGAGGTATTGGACTGATGCTTGAGTTGTGCAAGCGGGTTGGCTCCGGATTTGAGGCTGTACATCCAGTTAGGATCATCGTACGGGCCAAGTTCCGAAGAGGAAGTACCGAGCGGTTGGAAGAATCCATCCCAGTGAGCATCCAATTCGCTTTGGGTAAGATAGTAATAATTACCATTCGCTTCACCTGCGAGGATCGGGTCGCCATGAATATTGGTGAGGTCGCCCGTCGAATAAATCGGAGCGGTCGGATCCTTATCAAGATAAGCGCCGGCAACACCCGGCTCATAGCTATTATAGATATACATTCCCTTCGCGTTCAAGTTGAAAATCAAGTGATTATCCAAGAAGGAAGGATTGAGGTTCAAGGAAGCGGTAACACGTTGCATTTGTGAATTTTTAACGGCACCATTATTGAGGGTGTAACCCACCGATGCACGGTAAGGCATATCCGCAACGTCCGTTTTCACACCACCCATTAAGGAAATGTTATGGTCGGTAGAAACCGCGGTACGATAGATTTGGTTGAACCAATCGATATTGTCATTCATCAAATAAGCGTTGGACATATTCGATTGACCGGCTCCGGTAGCATACGCGCGGAGTTCGTCACCGGTGAAAACCTGAAGGTGCTTGAGTACGGTACCAAAGCTGACGTTACCGTCATAGTTGACTTTCATCTTGGAACCGGATTTACCTTTCTTGGTAGTAATGAGGATGACACCATTGGAAGCACGCGAACCGTAGATAGCGGTAGCGGAAGCATCTTTGAGGACGGTGAAAGTCTCGATATCATTCGGGTTAACCAACGAGAGGGGGTTCGAAACACCCTGAATACCATTGTTATCCATAGCGAGACCATCGATGACGATCAACGGGTCGTTGGAGGCGTTCAGAGATGAACCACCACGAATACGGATAGCTGCTCCACCACCCGGCGTACCACCATCGGTAGAGATGTTGACACCGGCGATTTTACCGGACAACATATCCGTAGCGGTAGTAGTGAGCGCCTTGTTCATGTCATCGGGTTTGATAGCCGTCACAGAACCGGTAGCATCGTTTTTCTTAACGACACCATAACCAACGACTACGACTTCTTCAAGGAGCTCAGAGTCCTCTCCCATACGAATGCTCATATTAGGAGCCGCTGCTAATTCCTGGGTTTTATAACCCATATAGGATATTTGGAGGGTAGCTCCGGTTTGTACAGTGAGATAGAAATTACCGTCAAAATCGGTAATGGTACCGTTGGTTGTACCGATCTCAAGGATCGAAGCACCAATAACCGGCTCACCGTTTGCAGCATCGACAACCGTTCCTTGGACCGTGAGCTGCGCAAAAGCAGCAACCGAACCCACCATTAAGAGGAGGGCGAGGGCGATTGTACGGAATATATTCAAGTTAGTCTTTTTCATTGTTTCGAATTATTAAAACGTTGATTTAAGGATTAAGGAAGGCGATGGAAAGAAGCGCCATTATACAAGAAACCGTCCGGTTTAGAAGCATCCCCCATTACGAATTTAGAGATGTTAAGCGGGTCTCCGTCAGTACCGGGAGTAGTGCTCAGGAATCCGATAGAGAAACGCGAATCCGAAGAAAAACCATCGATAAACCAGGTGCTATCATACTCCTTGATATTCACAGAAAGGGTATCGCGAGTACGGGTGGATTTATCGTATTTGGTACGAACCTCTCTACAATAGTAATGTCCGGTATTGGCGAAAGTAGTTGCATCGCGATTGAAATCAATGAGGTAATAACAGGTTGTGTCCGCCGAAACGGTATCCATTCTCTCAAATACCTGGATGGTATCGTAGACGAAAGTCATAGGCGGAATGAAGGTAACGCGAACAGAATCACGGAAGACGCTATCAAGCACGTATTCATCCTCAAAGAGACCTTCCCATTTGGTATTCGGGAGGTTGCTGATCACTTTGTCCATTTTCTCAACGCGAGCCACATTGTTAGTAGCTTCCCCACCGATGGTTTTGCCGTCCGGTGTAATGAAGGCATTTCCTCTGTAGATCAGCGTGTAAGGCTCTCCGTTAGCCGGAGTAACGTTGATGGTAAACTGGGTATTATGCTCTTGCCACTCTCCATAGGAATAGAGGAGTGTATCCACGGTTTTTGGAGTGTAAGAACCATCTCCAAAAGCAATGGTACGATAGAGCAACCGATTGTCGTTTACGCCGCCCACAAACTCGTACTCTTCGATTGAGAGGGAGTGATTGTCCAGCTTCACGAGACTACGTGGAGAGCTATGCAAACTCTCTTTGATCAAATCGGAGCACACAGCTGTGACGTCAGATTTGTTTTCGCAAGAGGTTAAAGCTACTAAAGCCAACCCCACCGCGAACGCACTTACAAGTAGTTTGTTTTTCATAATGTTATTAAATGTTAAATATTTGTTGCTGTTTGGGATCGACCAAAATTGGTCGATGGTATTTGAGGATCGACCAAGACTGGCCGATGGGTTATTCTTTCTCTTTGATTAAGAAGACACAAGCCGCTCCGCAAAGGAGGAGTATGCCCGCCAAAATCAACATACCGGCCTGCGGGTTCGCGGGCGTGTACGTGTACGCATAATTAAGGAGTGGCTTGCCGCTAAAGGATGCTACAATCTGCGGGATACAAATCGTGCAGTTGAACAATCCGAGAAGCGCACCCATGTACTTGCTACCGGAGATGGCGTTGGTAATGATAGTGAAAGGCAAAGCCAACATAGCCGCCCACGCCGCTCCGATGAGGAGGTAACTACCCCACACTACGTATTTGCTCTTGAGCAGAACGAGAGTAATGGTGGAAGTAGTAGCTACACCGTCCGTCACGATGGTAGCGTCATACTGAGGAGCCAAATCACCCACAAAATAAATCGAGATAAAACCAAGTGCTCCGACTACGAGGGAAACGGCATACGCTCCTTTATTGCCCAACCAATGTTCGAGTTTCGGGAGGAAAGCCGCCCATATAAGCGAACCGACAGCCTGCACGCAGAAGACGACTCCCACCCAGTTCCCTGCATCCTGGAAGGCGATATCTTTCGCATTGATACCATCCCATCCAAAGCAGTTGATTGCGAGTGCTCCGTTGGAGTACGTCCACATATAGAGGAAAGCCGCCCAGCAGAAGAACTGCACAAGACCGACTGTAATGAAAGCGCGAACGATTCTACCGGTATTCGCTGTATTTTCTTCCGTTTCCTCTTTCTTCTTATTCAATCCGTGGAACTCTGCATACTCCTTGGGATCCATCTCTCGAACGACCGCGAACGTATAGAGCGAACAAAGGATGAGGATCGCCGCTCCGCAATAGAAGGACCATTTCACGGAATCCGGAATGACTCCTTCGGGCGCTTCGTTCGCAATACCAATCCAGGTAAAGAAAATCGGGAAGAGGTATCCGACTACCGATCCGGCATTACAGAGAGCGGATTGAATAGCGTACGCTTTTCCTTTTTGCTCCTCGTTCACCATGTCGCCCACCATCATTTTGAAGGGCTGCATGGCTATATTAATAGAGGTATCGAGGAACATGAGGCTGAACAAGCCGAACCACATAGCGGAGTTCAGGCCCAACATCACCCGCTGCTCAAAGGTAAAATCTCCTGCATTAGGCAGAAGAACCATCACTACCACAGCGATGAGGGCTCCAACCAGAAGATAGAACTTACGGCGTCCGAAAATCTTACCAAACCAAGTTTTATCGGATAAGATACCAATAATCGGTTGTACGATCATTCCCATCAAAGGGGGTAAGAACCAGAAAAAGGATAATTGATGAGGGTCAGCGCCCAGCGTAGCAAAGATACGCGAGATATTCGCACTTTGCAGGGCATAAGCAATCTGTACCCCGAAGAATCCAAAGCTCAAATTAAAGAGCTGTGCAAAGGATAAATTACGTTTCTGCATGGTATAAAAAAGTTGATAATCTACAATTTACAATTGATAATTATACATATTTTTTGCAAATCTACAATACATTTTTACAAAATCGGGTACAAAATTACAACATTTTTTTGACATACGCAAGAGGAAAGTGTATTTTTTTGTAATTTTTATGTATTTTTTTGTTCGAAACGTATCGAAATATTTCAAAAGCAGAAATTCCGAGGCAGAAAAGCGTGGATTTTACGTCTCTTTTTTACGAAAAAAACGCACAAAAAGTATATATATACATAGTATATATATAGTAAAAGCACAAAAAAACGAAAAAATAGCGCTCATCCTATGGTGATCCTATGGTGATCTTATGGTGGTCTTATGGTTTAATATCTTGTAGTATATTACCAGGGGATGTTTTGGGTAGTTAGAGAGGGGCGGAAAGAGGTGGAGGAGAAGATGGGTAAATATTGTTTTTTTCAAAAAAAAATCGCAAGTACTTGCATATATAAAAAATTATTCGTATCTTTGTGCCCGATTTTGATAACCCCACCCCGACCCTCCCTATGAAGGGGAGGGAAAACCCCACCCCGACCCTCCCCACAAGGGAGGGAGGAAAAGCCCCTCCCGACCTCCCCATGGAGGGGAGGAAAAGCCCCTCCCGACCTCCCCATGGAGGGGAGGAGAAGCCCCTCCCGACCTCCCCATGAAGGGGAGGAGAAGGTGAGAGGGTGAGAGGATGAGTGGGTGAAGAATATATAATAAAAAGAATATATAAAAACAATATATGGAAGTAACACATGAGGAATTAGTGAATGCGTTACAGACCTATTTCGGGTTTGACACATTCAAAGGCAATCAGGAAGCTATCATCAGAAATGTGATAGAAGGGCATGACACATTCGTACTGATGCCAACCGGTGGAGGCAAAAGCCTTTGCTACCAATTACCATCGTTGATTATGGACGGTGTGGCAATCGTCATATCTCCGTTGATTGCGTTGATGAAGAACCAAGTGGATGCGATGCGTAACTACTCGGAAGAGGAAGGCGTGGCGCATTTCATCAATTCGAGTCTGAGTCGCGGAGAGATCAACGCGGTAAAAGAAGATATCGAGGCAGGCAAGACGAAGCTGCTGTATTTAGCGCCGGAGAGTCTGCAAAAGGCTGAAAACGTGGACTTTTTGCGTGGTGTGAAGATCAGTTTCTATGCGGTAGATGAGGCCCACTGTATTTCAGAATGGGGTCACGATTTTCGTCCGGAGTACAGCCAGATCCGCAGTATGGTACAACGAATCGGCAAGGCTCCTATCATCGCTTTGACCGCGACGGCTACTCCGAAAGTCCAAAAAGATATTCAGAAGAACTTAGGCATGCCGGATGCGACTGTTTTCAAGAGCAGTTTCAACCGTCCGAACTTGTATTACGAAGTACGTCCGAAGACCGAGAATGTCGATAAGGATTTGGTTCGTTTCATTCGCGGCATGGAAGGCAAGAGTGGAATTGTGTATTGCTTGGCGCGTAAGGAAGTGGAGGATTTGGCAGAGGTTTTGAAGGTGAACGGCATTAGTGCCCGTCCCTATCATGCCGGCATGGATGCTGCAACACGGTCCGCTAACCAGGATGCATTCCTCATGGAGGAAGTACAGGTGATCGTAGCGACGATTGCTTTCGGTATGGGAATCGACAAGCCGGATGTGCGTTTTGTGGTACACTATGATATTCCGAAGAGTTTGGAGGGATATTATCAGGAGACCGGTCGTGCGGGACGTGACGGCGGAGAAGGAATATGCTTGTGTTTCTACAGTCCGGACGATATAGAACGTTTGCGCCGTTTTCAGAAAGACAAGACTCCGAAAGAGATCGGTATCGGCAACCAGTTGTTGTTCGAGACGCAGAGTTATGCGGAGAGTACGATCTGCCGAAGGAAACTGCTGTTACACTATTTCGGCGAGGAGTACAACGAAGATAATTGCGGGAACTGCGACAACTGCCGCAAGACCTATAAGCAGGTGGACGCGCGCGAGCTACTACAGATCGCGTTGGAGACGATCCAACAGGTGAACGAGAAGCACAAAGCAGAGCATATCGTAGATATTCTGCACGGCAACCAGACGGCAGAAGTGATGAGTTATCACCACGACGAACTGGAGAACTTCGGAGCTGCGAGCGATGAGGACGAGAGTACACTGCATGCCATTCTCCGTCAGGCGTTGCTGGTGGGCATGATCAAGAAAGATGTGGACAGTTACGGCGATCTGAAGTTGACCAAAGACGGCACCAAGTTCATCCGCAAGCCGAGTAAGTTTGAGGTTCCGATAGAGATCCACGACGAGGACGACGATATCATGGACGGCATGGGAGCTACCTGCGCGGCAGCCGATGAGGTGTTGTTCTCGATCTTGAAAGATATCCGTCGTAAGACCGCGAAGAAGAACGATGTTCCTCCGTTCGTGATTTTCCAAGACCCGAGTCTGGAGGCGATGGCAACCACCTATCCTATCACGATGGAAGAGCTGCTGACGATACCGGGCGTGGGTGTAGCGAAAGCGAAACGTTACGGCGACGAGTTCCTGCGCGTTATTAAGGAGTACGTTGAGGAGAATGAGATCATACGTCCGGACGACATGCGCATTCGCACGGTTGCCAAGAAATCGACCCGAAAGAAACAGATCATACAGGCGATCGACCGCCGTGTGGATCTGGACGATTTGGCAGAGAGTTGCGGCATGAGCATGGAGGAGATGATGGACGAGCTGGAGGCAATCGTGTTCAGCGGCACAAAAATCAATATCAATTACTTCATCAAAGAGGTGGTAGATCCTGACGAAGAGGCAGATATATACGACTACTTCAAGAACGCCGAGGATGACAATATCAAGAAGGCCATGGAAGAGTTGGGCGAGGATTACTACGACGAGATGCATGTACGGTTGGTACGACTGAAGTTCCATTGCGATTTAGGGAATTAAAGAACCCCTCCCCGACCCTCCCCTCAAGGGAGGGAGAAGAAGTATGCAGAAAGGCGTAGTAGATTTTATAACGTTAGGGTGCTCGAAGAATCTGGTGGATGCAGAGCGAGTGATGCGGCAATTGGAGGCGGCAGGATGGCGTTGTGTACATGACGCAGAGGAACCGAAAGGGGAAGTGTGCGTGATCAATACATGCGGATTCATCGGCGACGCCAAAGAGGAAAGCATCAACATGATTCTGCAGATGGCGGAACGGAAGAAGAAAGGGAAACTGCGGAAGTTGATCGTCATGGGATGCCTGAGCGAACGATACCGGGCGGAATTAGAGGAAGAACTACCGGAAGTGGATGAGTACTACGGGAAGTTCGATTTTCTCAAAATAGTTGAAAGTTTAAAGTTGAAAGTTGAAAGAAGTTCGAGAGTTGAAAGTTGTAAGTGGATAGAGCGGAAGTTGACGACTCCGAAACATTATGCCTATTTGAAGATCTCGGAGGGATGCAACCGGATGTGCTCTTATTGCGCTATCCCGCTTATTACCGGCAGACATACCAGCCGACCGATGGAGGAGATATTGGACGAGGTACGATGGCTGGTACAACAGGGTGTCAAAGAGTTCAATGTGATTGCACAGGATCTGAGTAGTTATGGGATGGATCTAGTTAAGGGACAAAGGGACAATGTACAAAGTACAAAGAAGCATTTGTTGCCGGAATTGATAGACAAAATGGCGCAGATAGAGGGTGTGGAATGGATCCGACTGCATTACGCTTACCCGACGGATTTTCCGGAGGGGTTGTTGGAAGTGATGGCTAAACATCAGAATGTGTGCAAGTACTTAGATATCGCTTTGCAACATTGTACGGATCACATGTTGGGTTTGATGAGAAGGCATATCACCCGTGCTGAACAGGATGCGTTAATCCATAAGATCCGCGAACAAGTACCGGGAATCTGCATTCGGACGACGCTATTAGTGGGTCATCCGGGTGAGACGGAGGAAGATTTTGAGGAGTTGAAAACGTGGGTTAAGGAGATGCGTTTTGACCGAATGGGATGTTTTGCGTATTCGGACGAAGAAGGCACATACGCGAACCGGCATTACAAGGACGATATACCTCAGGAAACAAAGGACGCGCGCGTGGAAGAGTTGATGGCAATTCAACAACAGATAAGCGGCGAGTTGATGGCAGAGAAAGTGGGCAAGATAGAGCGGGTGATCATCGACCGGCAAGAAGGCGATTACTGGATTGGCAGAACGCAGTACGACAGCCCGGAAGTGGATTGCGAAGTCCTGATAAGCCATCAGCCATCAGCATTCAGCATTCAGACAGGGGATTTTTATGATGTGAAGATCACCAAAGCAGAAGAATTTGATTTATACGGAGAAATATGTTAACCAAAGATTTAATCAGCCTGATTGCAACCGAATCGGGTTTGACCAAAAAGGACGTAGAGCTCATGCTGTCCACGACGAATGCGATCGTGCGTGAGAATCTGATGGCGGGCAAAGCTATTCAGTTACAGGGTTTGGGTGCGCTTGAGATCAAAGAGAAACAAGCGCGCACCATCGTTCATCCCCGCACGGGCGTGAAAACGGTCGTTCCAAGTAAAAACCAACTGGTATTCAGACCTGTTGCAAACATGAAAGAAGAACTCAAACGAATCTAAGTTATGGCAGAGAGTAAATTGAGTTGGAGCGAGTTGCGTCGCGCTTTGATGGTACGCGCCGGTGTTAGCGAGAAAGATGCTACCGCATTTTTGAACGCATTCCAAAGTCAGTTGGTGGAGGCGTTAAAGAAAGACAAACAAGTGAAAGTCAATGGTTTAGGCACATTCAAGTTGCAAGGTGTAGCGCCTCGAAAGAGCGTGAATGTGACGACCGGCGAGGAGATCACGATAGAGGGTTACAACAAGATCGCTTTTGTACCTGAGGCGGGCGTGAAAGAGTTGGTGGAGAAGAGCCAGCCTTCCGTGGTCAGCAATCAGCCATCAGACGTCAGCCAACAGACAAAAGAGATTGATCCAATCCGGAAATTAGGCGAACAGGCCGAAGAGATCGTAGATATATTGGGCGAATTAGGACAAAGACCAGGGGATGTACAAAGGGACGATGTACAAAGTACAAAGGAGCCGAGTGATGTACAACCGGCTAAGGAGCCGGTTGATGTACAAAGGGACGATGTACAAAGTACAAAGGAGCCGAGTGATGTACAACCGGCTAAGGAGCCGGAGCCGGTTGTAGAGCCGATTAAGGAGCCGGAGACGGTTGTAGAGCCGGTTGTAGAGCCGGTTAAGCCGGTTAAGCCGGTAGAACCGGTACAACCTAAAAAGAAGGAGAAGAAATATCATTTCTTACGAGATATCATCATCTGCGTAGCAGTACTGTTAGTACTATTGATAGCAGGATTCTTTATTCTGCGCAATCAATTGAGCAACTGGATTGATGGAATGATTAACGGTCCAGAGCCGGTTGAGGTCATAGAGAATGTACAAAGGGACGATGTACAAAGGGACGATGTACAAAGGGACGATGTACAAAGGGACGATGTACAAAGTACAAAGGAAGGGGTAAAAGAGACCGTTTTGGGTTGGTATGAAGGCGCGAAAGAGTGGATCATGGGATACTTTGTATTCGGCGAAGTAGAGGTGGTTGAAGAAGGAGAAGAAAAACCAAGTGACGACATACCGAGTAAGGAAGTACCCAGTGAGGAAGTACCCAGTCTGACAGAGAGAGAGCCGATACAATATACTGATTTTCTGTTGACTGAAGAGCTGACAGAGGGCAGCCGTTTGGCTTGGGTTGCGAAGAAATACTATGGTGATATCGTGTATTGGCCGTATTTATATGATGCCAACCGCGACCAGATCAGCAATCCGAGCGATCTGCCGGTTGGTACACGTATTCGTGTTCCGAAGCTGACCGCCGCCCAACGCGATACGACGAGTGTCGCCTTCCAACAACTGAGAGAAGAGGCTTATAACGCAGCGCATTGAGAACGGATTGAGCGAGGAATATATTCATATTGAAGGAGCAGAGACCCACAACTTGAAACATGTGTCGGTATCGATACCGCGTAACGAGTTGGTGGTGGTCACCGGTGTGAGCGGGAGCGGCAAGAGTTCGCTCGCGTTCGACACATTGTATGCGGAGGGTCAGCGTCGTTACGTAGAGAGTCTGAGCGCATACGCGCGTCAGTTCATGGGGAGGATGCAGAAACCTGAGGTGGAGAAGATAGAAGGCATTCCCCCTGCGATCGCCATCCAACAGAAAGTGAGTAGTCGTAATCCCCGTTCGACGGTTGGAACCGTCACGGAGATTTATGACTATTTGAAATTATTGTACGCGCGCGTGGGTCACACGTACTCGCCCGTGAGCGGAGAGGAAGTGAAGCGCAATACGATCCGGGACGTAGTGGCATACATGGAAGAGCAGCCGATCGGAACCCGATTGTATCTGCTGAGTCCGATCAAATTGCCGGAAGGCAGAACGCTTCAGGAGCAGTTGGCATTATGGCAAAGCCAGGGTTTCAGCCGTTTGATGATCGACGGGGATGCCGTTCGTTTGGACGATCAAACCTGGGAAAAAGCAGATGGTCACGAGTCCTATCTGTTGGTTGACCGTATTGTGGTAGATAAAGAGCCGGCGACCAGCAATCGTTTTGCCGATAGCGTCCAGACAGCGTTTTTTGAGGGGCAAGGCGAATGCCAAGTATATGTGCAGAGGAACAATGTGCCCCGAATCAAAGTGTTCTCGGAGCGTTTTGAGGCGGACGGAATACAGTTCTTAGAGCCAAGCGAGCATTTATTTGATTTTAATAACCCGGTGGGCGCTTGTCCTGAATGTAAGGGTGTCGGGGTAGTAATGGGTATCGATGCCGATTTGGTAGTACCTGATAAATCGAAATCGATCTACGAACAAGCGATCGTATGTTGGCAAAGCCCACAAATGCAGGAATGGAATAATGAGTTGATTTATAATGCCGGCAAGTTCGATTTTCCGATTCACACGCCTTTCTATGCCTTGACGCCGGAACAGAAACATCTGATCTGGACCGGAAACAAATGGTTCCGGGGACTGAATGCGTTCTTCCATGAGTTGGAGGAAAAACAATACAACAAGATCCAATATAGGGTCATGTTAGCGCGGTTTAAGGGCAAGACGACTTGTCCGAAATGCCACGGATTACATCTGCGTCAAGAGGCTGAGTATGTGTTGGTTAACGGCAAAAGTATTCAGCAGTTATGCACGATGCCAATATCGGAATTGCAGGAATGGTTCGCCCATATCGAATTGAACGAGATAGAGCAAAAGACCTGCGAGATCCTTCTGCAAGAGATCAACAGCCGGTTGCAGTTCATGCAAGATGTGGGTTTGAGTTATTTGACCTTGAACCGGCAGAGCAATACGCTGTCAGGCGGTGAGAGTCAGCGAATTAACTTAGCGAAGAGTTTAGGCAGCAGTTTGGTGGGATCGCTGTATGTATTAGACGAGCCTTCCATCGGATTGCATCCCCGTGACACAGAGCGCCTGATTCGCGTGCTGAAAGAGTTGCGGGATTTAGGCAACACTATCGTGGTAGTGGAACATGACGAGGATATCATCGAGGCGGCGGATCATATTATTGAGATCGGTCCACAGGCCGGTCGTCACGGCGGCGAGGTGGTGTATGAAGGCAAGCCTCGTCCTGAATTAGTGAAATACGAGATTCCGACGCAGCGTCGTCATTGGAATAATTATATTGAGATAGAAGGAGCGTGCGAGAATAACTTGAAGAACCTGAGCGTACGTTTTCCGCTTCATGTCATGACGGTTGTGACGGGAGTGAGCGGAAGCGGCAAGTCGAGTCTGGTGAGCCGTGTACTCTACCCTGCCCTGAAGAAACATTACGGCGGCAGTTTTGCGGAACATACCGGCGATTTCGGTCATTTACACGGGAGTCTTCATCTGATGAAAGATATTGAGTATGTGGATCAAAATCCGCTGAGTAAAAGCAGTCGAAGCAATCCTGTGACCTATCTGAAAGCGTACGACGAGATCCGTCGGTTGTATGCCGAGCAGCCTTTGTCGAAACAGTTGGGTTTGACCCCTGCGCATTTCAGTTTCAACACGCCGGGCGGTCGTTGTGAGACCTGCGAGGGCGAAGGAACGATTACTATCGAAATGCAGTTTATGGCGGACTTGGTATTGGAATGCGAACAATGTCACGGCAAGCGGTTCAAGCAAGATATATTGGACGTTCATTACCGCGGCAAATCCATCTACGATGTGCTGTGCATGACTGTTAATCAGGCCGTTGAGTTTTTCAGCGAAGATCCGGAGTGCGCCAAGATCGTCCGTCGATTGAAGCCGTTACAGGACGTTGGAATCGGCTATGTCCAGTTGGGTCAGAGCAGCAGTACGCTGTCCGGCGGCGAGAGTCAGCGCGTCAAGTTGGCGTCTTTTATTGCGCAAGAACAAAGCAATCCGACAATATTTGTGTTTGACGAACCGACCACGGGTCTGCATCATCGCGATATAGAAGTACTGCTCAAAGCGTTGAACCGCCTGATCAGTAAAGGTCATACAGTAATTATCATCGAGCATAATCCTGCGGTCATTTTAGCGGCGGATCATGTAATCGATTTAGGTCCCGAAGGCGGCAAAGAAGGCGGACAGATTGTCTGCACGGGAACGCCGGAGGAGATAGCCCAATGCAAAGAGAGTTACACAGGCAAATACCTTGCCCAAATATTAGCAAACAATGAAAACAGATAATATCAGTTACTTACCTCGTTGGGGTGTTTTACTAACGGATATGCTGCTATGCTGCATCGCCTTTTGGCTGAGTGTATGGGTTGGAAGCGGCTTTTTCCATTACTTAGATTTGAGCCAACAGCCGGTCAGTATCGGATGGCAGTTTGTGATCGTGTTAGGCATCCAGTTGGCGGCCTTTTTAGCGTTCCGGACGTATTCCGGTATTTTGCGCTATTCAACCTTTATCGACGTATCCAAGGTGCTACTATCCAATATCATTGCCGGATTGGCACTCTTCGCATTCAATCTGGTCATGGACGACATCCAAGGGCAGCATTATATATTGAATACGGTATTGGCGATTTACATCCCGACGAGTTTTGTATTGCTGTTTGCGTTGCGCGTCGGAGTGAAGACCCTTAGCGAGACATTGGAGCAGAATCAAAGCAACCCTCGTGTCATGATATACGGCACACAATCAGCAGGTTTGGCGATTGCCAAGATGCTTCGTTCGGCAGGTAATTCTCCTTATCGTCCGATGGGATTCATAGCGGGCAAGGGGGAGCGATACCATTATGATTTGGCGGGTTTGCGTGTACGGGCATTGAATGAGGAATTGTTTGAATGGATGAAATCGCATAATGTCCACCATGTGATCATTTCTCCAATCAAGATGCGTGAGATTGATTCGACGAAGGATTTGCAGATTTTCATTGACCATAATATCCGATTGTTGACCACTCCGTACTTTACGCAATACGACAGCACGGATGAGATGGACACACAACGTATCGGCCGCATCGATTCGATCCGTATCGAGGATCTGTTAGAGCGCCCAAAAATAGATATTGACACGAATAATGTGCGGCAGATTCTCCAAGGTCAGGTAGTGTTGGTGAGCGGGGCAGCAGGCAGTATCGGAAGCGAGTTAGTCCGCCAGATACAATGCTATTCTCCACAGGCGACGATCCTGTTAGATATCGCCGAGTCGCCGCTTCATGATTTGATATTGGAATTGCAACATCAATTCCCGAACGGTCGATTGATACCGGTGATTGCGGACGTGCGTAACCGAGCACGTATGGAGCAGGTTTTCAACGAGATGCGTCCGGATGTAGTCTATCATGCGGCGGCGTATAAGCATGTACCTCTCATGGAGAGTTACCCCAACGAAGCGATTCAGGCAAACGTATTGGGCACTAAAAACATGGCGGATATGGCTGTTCAATACAAGGTAAAACGGTTTGTGATGATCTCGACGGACAAGGCCGTCAATCCGACTAATATCATGGGGGCGAGCAAGCGTATCGCGGAGATCTATGTACAGTCCTTGTTCCGCAAACTGCATGCCGAAGACAAAGAATGCACGAAGTTTATCACGACCCGTTTCGGCAATGTATTGGGCAGTAACGGATCCGTGATTCCGTATTTCCGCAAGCAGATTGCAGCCGGCGGTCCGCTGACGGTGACTCATCCGGATATTATCCGCTATTTCATGACCATTCCGGAGGCATGCTGCCTGGTTATGGAGGCCAGTACATTAGGCGAAGGCGGTGAGATCTTTGTCTTCGATATGGGCAAGCCGGTGAAGATATTGGATTTGGCGCGCAACATGATCCGTTTGGCAGGTTACACACCGGAGAAGGATATACCTATCGTTTTCACGGGATTGCGACCCGGCGAGAAATTGTATGAGGAACTGCTGAACCAGAAAGAGACCACGATGCCGACCACGAATGAGAAGATCATGGTGGCGCGTGTGCGAGAATTCGACTATGACCAAATCAAAGGCAAGGTAGATAAACTAATCACCACCAGCCGTCTCGGCAAACCGTTCACCACGGTTAAATTGATGAAACAATTAGTACCCGAATATATCAGTAACAACTCTATTTACGAGCAATTAGACCCGCAATGATAAAAACATTTTTTATAGAACACAGTTATTTAATCGGTATCGTCAGCTTCTTATTCGGCTTGATCAGTATGCCCATCGTTATTCGTATTGCGAAAACGAAGGGTTTGGTCGTTCGTCCGAACAAGCGAATGAGCCATACAGGAGCAGTCCCCAATATCGGAGGCCTCGATATTTATTTCAGCGTCATGCTTACATACCTGCTCTTTGATTTTGACCAAATCGCTCATAATCAGTTCTTTTTGATAGGCGTTGCAGCCATTATGGCGGTGGGATTCATAGACGATATTTTGGTATTGACCCCTCTTGCCAAATTATTCGGCGAAACCTTAGCAGGCATTGCGCTGATCGGTTTTGGCGATTTGCGTTTGGAACATCTGCATGGTATTTTCGGCATAGACGGGATTGGCCTGATACCGAGTTATCTGCTATCGTTGTTTGTACTGATAGCCATCATCAACGCCATCAATCTGATAGACGGGATAGACGGTTTGGCGAGCGGTTTGGGTATCTTGTATTGCTTGTTTTTCGCGATTTATTACCATTTGGTGGGCTCAACGAGTTGGTCTATATTAGCAATTTGCATGATCGGCGCGTTAGCTGTATTTTTCATCTATAATGTGTTCGGAAACAGAGAAAAGATCTTCATGGGCGACTCCGGTAGTTTGCTATTAGGGTATCTACTGACTGCCTTTATTTTCCGTTTTTGCGAGCAGAATGCTACGCATTGTATTCCGGAGGAGTATCAGATGAGTGCCGCTCCGGCGGTAGCTATTTGCGTGCTGACGGTTCCTATTTTCGACACCATCCGCGTCAGTCTGACCCGTATCAAACAAGGTCGTAACCCCTTCCAACCGGACAAGAACCATATCCATCATCTGTTGTTACGCACGGGCTTGAACCATATCCAAACGACCTGCGTTCTACTGAGCGTGAGCGTGCTGTTTATCGGTTTGGCGCTCTTGGGCAGAAACTGGAATATATGGTTGTTATTAGGAGTAGATTTTGCATTAGCTACGGCGTTAACGATGCTGTTATGGCATATTTTGAACAAGAAACAGGCAAAAGAGCATGCTAACCATTGATCATATCAGTATGGAGTTTTCGTCCCGCCCTGTGTTGGACGACGTCTCTTTTCTCGTCAACCGAAAGGAGCGCATTGCGTTAGTGGGCAAGAACGGAGCCGGCAAGACCACACTGCTTCGTCTGATCGCCGGCGAGTACCAGCCCACAAGCGGCAGAATCGCACGCGAGGCGGACATAACGATCGGCTATTTGCCGCAAGTAATGCTGTTTCATGACAATCGCACGCTCCGCGAAGAAGTAATGAGTATCTGTACAAAGGAACAAAGTACAATGTACAAAGGGGAAAGCGATGAAGCTCGGTTCATTGCCGAAATGGATCGCACAATCATCGGTTTGGGATTTGAGCGGAAAGATTTTGATAGACCGTGTACGGAGTTTTCCGGAGGATGGCGAATGCGTATTGAGTTGGCGAAGATCCTTCTGAGTCATCCGGATCTACTGCTGTTGGACGAGCCGACGAACCATCTGGACATTGAGTCGATCCAATGGTTAGAAGAATTCCTGAAAACCAGCCAGAGTGCCGTACTGATGGTCAGTCACGACCGCGCGTTCATTGATAATACCTGCACGCGCACGATAGAGATTACGTTGGGGAGAATATATGATTACAATGTTAATTATTCTCGCTTTGTTGAGCTTCGTAAGGAAAGGCACGAACAACAAGTCCGAGCGTACCAGAACCAACAAAAAATGATTCAAGAAACCGAGGATTTCATTGAGCGATTCCGATACAAAGCCACCAAAGCAGTACAAGTACAAAGCCGTATCAAACAGTTGGAGAAATTAGAGCGTTTGGAGGTGGATTTGGAAGATACAAGCCGGCTGAATCTGCGTTTTCCACCCGCTCCGAGAAGCGGAGATTTTCCACTGATCGTAGAAGATCTGAGGAAAGATTTTGGGGAGCACAATGTATTCCATGACGTCACTTTTACGATTCGCCGGGGAGAGAAAGTGGCATTTGTGGGTAAGAACGGCGAAGGAAAATCGACCTTGGTGAAATGTATCATGGGTCAATTGGATTATTTAGGCACTCTGAAGATCGGCCACAATGTCAAAATCGGCTATTTTGCACAAAATCAGGCGGCATTACTGGATGAGAACCTGACGGTCTTTGAGACGATTGACAATGTGGCGGTGGGCGATATACGTACCAAGATCCGCGATATATTAGGCGCATTCATGTTCGGCGGAGAAGCGAGCGAGAAGAAAGTGAAAGTATTAAGCGGGGGCGAAAGAAGTCGTTTGGCGATGATCCGATTGCTGTTAGAGCCATGCAATCTGCTGATTTTAGACGAGCCGACGAATCACTTGGATATGCCGTCCAAAGATGTGTTAAAAGCGGCATTGCAAGATTTCAACGGGACATTGATTTGCGTCAGTCACGACCGTGATTTTCTGAACGGATTAGTGAGCAAAGTATATGAGTTCGGCGGCGGAAGAGTGAAAGAGCATTTAGGCGGAATCTATGATTTTCTGCGGGCTAAGAAGATAGACAGTTTGCAGGAGTTGGAGAAGAAAAAGCCATCAGCCAACAATAGTCAGCCATCTGCCGACAGTTCCTCCAAACTGGATTACGCAGCTCAGAAAGCCGCCGCCGCAGAGAAGCGCAAAAAAGAGCGTCAGATTGCGCAAACGGAAGAAGAGATAGCCGCATTGGAGGCCGAACAAGCCCAAATAGAGCAAGCTCTGGCTTTGCCTGAAAATCAGACACAGGAGCTTTTCCAAAAATACGAACATGTTAAACATATGATAGAACAGAAACTATACGAATGGGAAATTCTAAACGAAAATTAGACGAGATCGTCCGGTACATCCTGAGCTGGTTGTGCTATGGAGACGAGGAGGCCGCGGCTCGCGTCGCTTACACGGATGACGAGCAAGCTTTAGCGGATCACGACGTGATCATTATACCCAACGGGCGTTTGGGGAATAGTATTGTGTTGCCCGATATGGGGCCCGTACAGACGGAGCAGCCGTCTAAAGGGAAGACAATCATCCGCACGGATATCGTCTATAACACTTTCTTTTTCATTTCGCGGGCGGAGGAGACCTTTAACACCGAGCGTGACGAACACAATCGTTTCCTAGCCAAGTATTCCATTTTGGGTCATAGCAGCCGAATGCAGATTCCGATGTTGGACGAACATGCCCGGATGCTGATGAAGCAGTTAGGTTTGCCCTTACCCACCCCGGGATTTGAGCATATCTACCTGACTCACGATATTGATGCTATCTCGCAATACCGCTCTTTGCGCGGGGCTATCGGAGGTATCAAACGCGGGGAGATCAAACAAGTTTGGGCAGCGTTGCGGGACATCCATAACGACCCACTGTACACTTTCCCGTGGTTAGTGGAACAGGACGCTCAAGTACCCCATGCAGAGACGATTTACTTCGTCAAACACACCTCCGGTCGCGGCTACGATTACCCGCAATACCGGTTGTACGGCAAGGACTACAAGCGTCTAAAAAAACTCCTGCGTAACAGCAATGCGTATATGGGTATCCACGGCAGTTACTACGGCGATATCCCGAAAGTCAAATACAGCAAGATGTTTCGTACCCACTATCTGCGTATGTCTATACGACAAATGCAGGCATTGGAGAAAGCCGGCTACACCGATGATTTTACGATGGGCTATGCAGACGAAGCAGGATTCCGATTGCAAACAACTCGCGCCGTACGATGGATCAATCCCAGTACAATGCGACTGACCAATTTAGTCATGCATCCTTTGATGATCATGGACACGACCTTAAGCAGCGAAAAATACATGAATCTGAGCGAAGACGAGGCGTATTTCCTCTGCGAACGGCTGATTGAGAAAGTAAGGATGCATCACGGCGACCTTTGTTTACTATGGCACAATAGCAATATCAACGACGAGAGTTACCATAAGACCCTTTATCCGAAGATTTTAGCGTTGCTCAAAAATTGAAGGCTGAAAAGAACATATTAGTGATCTGCGATCCGCCGGCCCCCCCCGGATACTTGCCCAGAGTGCGGTATTTATGCGAGTACTTGGTACGTAAGGGGCATCGTGTGACTATGCTCTGTGAGCAATATCAAGCGTTGGATTTTGCGCATAACTACCCTATTGAGACCATCCGGATGTACACGGGAGGAACGTGGGACTGGTTCGTCAAAACGATTTGGACATTGCTGACGGATTGGCATAACCGAGCCTTTGCCAGAAAGAGCCTTCGGCATTCAGCCATCAGCCATCAGAACTATGATCTGGTCATCTGTTCGGCGTTCAGCGATTTTCCTTTGGGAGCAGCGTTGCTCATAGCCCGCCATCTGCGCGTTCCGCTCATCTGCGACATACGCGATTTGGACGAACAAGTAGATGACTCGCGATACCAATACCGCCATCAGTCTGTATGGTTGATGCCATTCCGCCGCCTTTATCGCGCAATACATATACGCAGGAGAAATAAAGTATTGCGCGCAGCGCACGCGATCACAACCGTTTCGTTCTGGCACGCGGAATGGATACAAACGATCTGCCAACGACCATCCGCTGTACACGTCGTTTACAACGGGTTTGACGAAAAGCAGTTTTACCCCGAGAACATTTCCACAGAGCAATTCACAATCCGCTATATCGGCAGCCTTTTTCCGTGGCAAGAACCGGGGTTAGAAAGAGTGAAACAAGCGGTGAAGGAATCCGGACTTCCTATCCTATTGGATGTCCATACGCCGAAAGCGAATCCGATATCGCATGAACGGTTAGGTGACGCAATCCGTAGAAGCGGGATCATGATCGTCCTGACGAGTCCTCACACGCACGGCATGCTTACGACGAAGTTCTACGAAGCTTTGGGATGCGAGAAACCGGTTCTTTGCGTACCGTCCGACCAAGGGAGTTTAGCGGAACTGATCCGATACACCAACGCCGGTATAGCCACCGATGACCTCGAGGAGATCAAAGCTTTTATCACAGAGAAATACAACGAATGGCGCCAAAACGGTTTTACCCGCCAGGCAACCCGACATAGAAACGAATTTACCCGCGAAGCCCAATATGATCAGTTTTATAATACCCATATATAATACCGAATCGTACCTGGCCGGCTGCATCGAGAGTCTGATGGCGCAAACGGAGAAGGAGTTGCAGATCATCCTGGTGGACGACGAAAGCACGGATGACAGTTTGGCAATCGCGAACCGCTATAAGACGCAGGACAAGCGTGTGGAGGTCTATACACAATCCCACGCCGGGCAGTCGGCTGCACGCAACGAGGGTTTGAGGCATGCTAAAGGAGAGTTCGTCGCTTTCGTGGATGCCGATGATACCATCGAGCCCGACTGGTGTGAACAGCATCTCGCGGCGATTGAGGGAGTGGACTATGTGCAGAGCGGCTATGAACGCAATACCAAACGGCAATCGCCACACAACCCTTATCAATTCACTTCTCCTTGTATGCGGCTATACCGACGAGAGGCGATAAAAGCGTTGCGTTTTCAGGAAGGGATGATCTATGAAGATGTGCTTTGGTCTGTGGATTTATGGCTGAGCGGAGCGACATGCCGACTTATCGGGAATACCGGATACCACTATACCGTTAACCCGCATAGCACGACTTCAAGCCCGCATCCCGAGGCACAAAAGAAAGTGCTCAATGAATTGAGAAAACGACTGAATACCGCTCCTTGGAGCAAAAAATATATTGTCCTTTATACCATCATACGATTAAAATTTCATTTTTGGAAATCATGAAAAAGTTATACACCACTTTGATATTTTGTAGTTTGTCACTTTGCCACTTCGCTGCGACCTATTATGCCTCGCCGGATGGCATAGGGGATGGTAGTTCATATTTCACCCCCACTACTTTTAGCACCGGAGTCGCCAAACTAAGTCAGCCGGGTGACACGCTTTACCTCAAAGAAGGGACATACTACTTCACGGATAAGTTCTCCATCAATAAACAGGGTTCCAAATCCAAGAACATCGTCATTTCCGGCTATCCGGGTGACAAAGCAATCTTGGATTTTCGCCAAGTGGCGTACGGCACACGCGGTATTACTATTCACGAGAACTCGCTTTACGTGCATATCAAAGACCTCTCCATCGCCTATTCGGGCAAGAACAATCTTTATTGCGAGGGTAGTTATTGCCTTTTTGAGCGATTGGATATATACGGTTCTGCCGACACGGGATGCCAGATGAAGAAAGGGGGTAACAATACCATCCTGAATGTGGACAGCCACGATAATTTCGACTACAAAACGATGTCCGGTTCACAAGCGAACTTCGGCGGTAATGCGGATGGTTTTGCCGACAAGCAGTTCACCGGAGCAGGCAATCACTATATCGGTTGCCGCGCATGGAATAACTCCGATGACGGATGGGATTTCTTCCAAAGGGTGAGTAACTCCAACACGATTATCGAGCATTGTGTATGCTATCAGAACGGTCCTGCATACTATGACATGTCCCGTAACCCGCGCGCTATGGGAGTCGATAAAGCGTGGTTCGATTCGAAGGTCGGGACGCAGATGACCGACCGGTATGGCAACACAATCACCATTACTCTGGATCGCTATCCTTGCCAAGGAAACGGAAACGGATTCAAGATGGGAGGCCAATACACGGATCACAAGATCCTCATTCACCATTGCCTCGCGGTATCCAATAACGCTCGCGGTTTTGACCAGAACAACAACGGCGGCACAATGTGGGTTTATAACAATACCGGTTATGAGAATGGCGTGAACTTCGGCTTCACAACGGCTTACGGCACAAACTACATGCGTAATAATATCAGCCTGTCAGGAAGAGCCGCAGACCAACCGCAATCCAAGAACGTAGCAGCCAATGAGTACAATACATGGAATAGCGGTTTTAGTTGTTCCACGGCGGATTTTCAGTCCTTGGATACGACCTCTATTCTGGCTCCACGGGCGGAAGATGGATCCTTGTTGGAAAGCACTTGCCTCCGACTTGCCTCCGGTTCGCCTCTGATTGACAGAGGTATAGATGTCAATTTAGGCTATAACGGCAATGCGCCGGATTTAGGTTGCTACGAGACACCGGGTGAGCGCCATGATCCGGAACCCGAAGGAGGAGATACAATCCCTTCCGTTCAACCCGAAGGCACACACGCGGTGGCTTATGTGACCCTTCCGGGGGCGAGTGAAGACAAACCGCTGCTCAAATACCTGCGTGCAAACGACAGTTTATGGGTCGTGGAGACCGATGCAACCGATCCGGAAATCGATTACAGTACGTACGAAGTGATCGTTTTAGGTTCGAAACCGAATAGCGGAGCCATAGGTTTTGCGTCCCTCAAAGGCTATGACAAACCGATGGTTCTGCTCAAGCCCTTCCTGCTTAAAAACACGGTTTGGAATTGGGGAACAGCGGTGAATACGCAGGATCTATCTGTCTCTGTCACAGATCCGTCCCATCCGCTTTTTGAAGGAGTGACGATTACCGAGGGGCAAGTCCAACTCTTCGCGCAATGCAATACCAACGCGGTTACAGCCATCTCCACATGGACCCATACAGAGGGTTATGATCTGCTGGCTTCACCAGTGTCTCAACCGACCTATACCACGATGGCTTATTTTCCGAAAGAGACCGTTTGCAATGGTACTACGCTACCTCAACCGATGTACATGATCGGCGTGAGCGAGTACTCCACAGCATCCCTCACAACGGACGGCAAACGGATCATTGAGAACGCGATTTGCCTTCTCATTGGCACTACAAACGCCCATCCGATGGGCCTCGAAACAATCGTAAATCATCAATCGTCAAATCGTAAATATCTATATGATGGCAAACTATTTATCCAAGTTGGCGAGCAGATATATGACGCTGCTGGCCGCCGTATTGATCGTTAATGGAGCACATGCCGTGGATGCGCAATATCAAGATGTGCATTATGCGGTAGATGAGATCACGCTGACCGCAGAGGTCATCCTGAATCCACGCGCTTCGGGAGAACTATTCATACCGGAGCAGATCGTTGTGGGGCAGGACCGATATACCGTTGTGGCGATCGGTGACAAAGCATTTAAGGGCTGCAAAAACCTCACGGCGATTGTGCTGCCAAAGAGTATTGAGCGCGTTTATCGCTCCGCTTTCGAAGGAACCGGTATCATGCTCAATAAAAACAACTGGTCTAACGGATGTCTTTGGATAGATAGTATTCTGATCGCAACGGACAAGAATATCAAACCGCGTTTTGTGGTTCCGGAAGGCACACGTTTGATAGCCGCCGGAGCTTTCGCGGGCAATAAGACCCTGGAGCGAATCGAACTGCCGGATTGTATCACCCGTATTGACCATGAGACCTTCCGCGAATGCAAAAACCTGCAAAAGATCATCATCCCCGCGACGGTTACGTCCATCGGTGAGGATGCTTTTACAGGAAGCGGGTTGTATCTGAATGAGAATAAATGGAAAAAGGGGGCGTTTATTATTGACGATTGTCTGATCGCCACGAATAACGACCTGCCTGCCAAGTATATCTTCAAAAACAAGATTCCTATCCGCCTGATCGCAGAACGCGCTTTTGCCAATAGAAAAAATCTGAAGAGCGTGGAGATACCGGCTACCGTCACCATGATTCCGACCGCCGCATTCTACGGATGTGAGGCGTTGACCGAAGCGATCATTCCGAGTACGGTACGAGAAGTGGGTAATTTTGCGTTCTATAATTGCACCTCGCTCAAGAAAGCGACCCTGCCTGCCGATTTAGAGCGTTTGGGCATGGGTGCATTCTACGGTTGCGGCAATCTGACCGAACAGGTATTAAGCGATAAACTGGAGGTTCTGGAGCAAGCTACCTTCCTTATGTGCCGCAGTATCAAGCATTTGACCTTACCGGCTCATCTGCGTCGCATTGACGCCGGTGTGTTTGCGGGATGCGCCGCGCTGGACGAGATCGTTCTACCGCCCACCCTCACTTATATAGGCGACCAGGCTTTTGCAGGATGCACTACTTTGCGCAAAATAGTCATTCCTGAAGGCGTCAACTCGCTGCCCAAACAGGCATTCCAAGGCTGTACACGATTGTACCGCGTGGATTTACCGGACGGCATCTATGCCATCGGCGACGAGGCATTGGACGGTTGCGTCGCGCTGGAGAGGATCAATATACCGATGAGCACCTTCCGTATTGGAGCACACGCCTTCCGTAATTGCCAACAGTTGAGCGGAATCGCGTTGGTGGACCATATACACGTGATCGAAGAAGGGGCATTCATGGAGTGCAAGATGTTGCAGGAAGTGGTTCTACCGGCTTCGCTGCAACGATTGCAACGCGGCGCTTTCTCGCAATGTATCAGTTTGCAGAAAGTGACCCTCAATGCCTCTCTCAAGAAGATCGATGCAGGAGCCTTCTGTCAATGTCGCAGCCTCAGAGAAGTGGAATGGAACGACTCTATACAGGCCATCGGACCGGAAGCATTCTTGGAATGCAAAAACCTCCGGATTCCTGTTTTGGACCCGGAGGTGGAGATTGGCAAGAATGCCTTTAAGGGATGTAAAAATCAATAGTTGATATAGTGATAGATCGCATTCTCTCCCATTTGGACAGTCATGAACGACTGTCCATTTTCTTTATCTTTGGTAGCGTCTAAAACCAAGTAGTTCACATTGCGGAAAATAACCGACTGACGTGCATGCTGATGACCACACCAAACATAGTCCACTCCGTATTGGGAGAAAAGACTCGCCAACTCATACGTCTCTTCCTGATTGAAATTGGAGGCCGTCAACTGCGAACAATCCAGTTTCCAGAAATGTGTATGAGTAAAGACGATGATACGACGATAACCCGCTTTGGATTTACTCTCAAGCAAGTTTCTGAGCCATTTCGTCTGCTCGACACCCAATGTACCTTCTCCGCTGTCCAGACAGATATACAGATCCAGCGGTTTGGAACCGTTATTGGTATCAAACCAGTAACAAGACGAATGGAAATACGAGCGGTAGATCGGCCATTGTTTGAAATAAATATCGTGGTTACCCAACGTCATAAACAGCGGTGCATTCGCCAAACCAAGGATACTGTCGGCGCAAGGGAAATTCTTCTGCGCATCAATCAAATCGCCTAAATGGATCGCTATTTTCGGAGCTGTCTCAGCATTGTATTCCGCGATAAACTTATCCAGATTCTTATGACTTTTTCGCGTAATATGGCTATCGGAGCAGACATAGACCATATACTCATCCGTAGCTAAGTCGAGATGTATTTCGCCCACACTGTCGTTATACAGCATCGATTGTGCAAAACGGGTATCTACCGGTTCACCGTTTGGCGAAAACATACCAACTATATCCAAGCGACTATCATCGCTACATGCCGTCATCAGAACGGCAAAGGCTATATAAAGAATCTTTTTCATACTCAAAAACGATAACTGAATCCTGTTTTGAAAGTAGCGCCATAGAACGTGGCATCCAGATTAAACATACCGGCGGGTTTGCATTGCACGCCGAAATTCAAGCGCCAATGGTCCGTCACGTTATACCATGCTCCTATGCCAAAAAGCGGTTGCCACATACGCTCCCACAAATAATCATCGGCATCGGTGATCAGAAAAGAGAGGTTCCACGGATTATCCTGCGGACGGCAGAACACTTCAATACGGTATAGCAGATTAAAGGGCTCCACCACAAAGGTCTCGTTCGAATACCAAGACCTTGTCCAATCGTCCAACACACGACCGAAGACTCCCAACGTTACCGACACGTGGTCCATTCGGTAACCCAAAGCCAGGGCGGCTGTGATATCACCGATCCGGTTACGAGCGATCGCACGATACATGACGTCGGTCTCTAAGAACATTTCTCCCACCGGCAATTCAAACTTAGGACGGAACTGAACCGCCCCGGTATAAACATTCGCGGTGGAGAACTGCAACTTCGCTTCCATCTCGAAATGCGGATTGAAAGGCATCAATCCCTGTACATCGAAATTGCCATGATGCCCATAGGCGGTGTTGTAACTATACTCCACCATGCCCGTGATCGTATACTTACGTTCACCGAATCCCGACCTTTTAACCGCTGAAACAATCACAAATGGACATACCACCAAGCACAAAACACAAAGGAACTTTTTCATATATATGAATCTCAAATGTCAAATCATAAAGCCACAATCGTCAATCCCGCTCCGCCATGATTCACATCTCCGTCTCCGAAATCGAGTGCCACTTGTCCTCTTTTACGGCGTTGGCGGTTTAGGTCATTCAAATAATCCCGCGTAAGCTGCTTGAGCGCACCGGTTCCCGTTCCGTGAAGAATAGTCACCTCTCCGGCTCCCACCATCAACGCATCGTCCATATAGGCAATCAGTTTCTCCAAAGCCTCATCCGCACGACACCCCCGCAGATCCAAGGTGCGCTCGAACGCCAAAGTACGCTGACGAACCGTCGAACGAATAGTAATATTGTTTTTCGGCGGCGTGTCGTTATTCATCGACTTGCTCAGTTTGCGCAATTCGCTAAAATCATGCAGTACACGCCCGGTGGGAAGTTTCTCTATTTGATTCTTCTTTTTGTCCGCTTTCGGTTCGGCTACTTTCTGCTTGAGGTGCTCTACCCTTTCACGCGCTTTTTTGGTTTTTTCCTTATCGGCTTTTGCTTCCTTGATCTCGCGGATAGTACGTTCGATGGTGGCATTGGATTGTTGCAATAATTGCTCGGCTTGTTGACGCGCCTCTTCCAACATCTCTTTCTTCTTGGCTTTGATGCCGCTCATCTGTTCGTCGTATTGGGCAATCCGTTCCTCCAACGCTTTCTCCTTCTGACGAATCGATTGCCGTTTGTTCTCCCAATAACGTTTGTCACGGGCTATATCTTGCAGTTGTTTATCGTAATCGATATGCTCTTCACCCACCAAATCCGTAGCATAAGCAATGATCGATTCGCTCAAACCCGTTTGTCGTGCTATCTCGATGGCAAAACTGCTACCCGCCTGACCGATAGACAATTGGAAGAGCGGACGCATGGCTCCTCGGTCGTACAACATCGCCCCATTGACCACACCATCCGTTTGTTCCGCAAAATGCTTGAGATTCGTATAATGGGTGGTAATGACGCCTATCGACTGACGCTGAACCAACTCGCGCAAGATAGCTTCCGCGATCGCTCCGCCAAGGAGCGGTTCCGTTCCCGTTCCCATCTCGTCGATGAGCAGCAACGTACGCTCGTTCGCATAGCGAAGGAAATACTTCATATTCCTCAAATGGCTCGAATAAGTGGACAACTCGTCCTGGA
>Ga0310694_10001410_pt1 | contig 27395 bp, 20 predicted proteins | sample 174DNAGHGhighgp2_FD_203884 | JGI IMG/M metagenome (GOLD analysis project Ga0310694, IMG submission 203884) | Sheep rumen microbial communities from Palmerston North, Manawatu-Wanganui, New Zealand - 1742 DNA GHGhigh gp2 (v2) (version 2) | ecosystem: Host-associated > Mammals > Digestive system...
TTCGCAAATCTCTACAAGTCGGTTCTGGTATTTCCATTGGGAATAAGACAAATATTGCATTTTGTACCGCAAGAGCAAGGTGCATTGGCATAGGGGATCATTGAATGAAAGGAAGGAACGCTTGTATCTTTCCCCGATTTTAACGGGATAGCGTATTTCAGGAAAAGGATAATATTGGAGAAGGCCAAAACCGTGCGTTCTAGGGGGATGAATCCACAAAAGTTTGCTGTTTTCCAAAATCTCCGTAGTCTCAATGAAACCGTTTTGGTCAATCGAAGAGGTCGAATCCAATGCTGCGGGATCATCAGGCAGGGAGTCGTAATAATCATACGTGATCACCCCTTGATGGTACATTTCCTTGTCCAAAACACGCATGACGATATAGTAGGAATGGTTTATGTTCTTGGAAACAGAGTCCACTTTTGCTTCAAATATAAAGATGTTTCCAGGTTTGTATATGGTATCGTAATCATCCATAGCAATATCAGAGGCGATTATCCTTATGGGAATAGTAAAGAGAATGGCTGTGACACAAATGCTATGGAACGTCACTGTTTTTTCTTTTGTCTGATATGGTTTCTTTTTCATAAATATGATTTTAGAATAAGTCCACAAAATAAATATTTCCTATTATCATCAGCAAACAAAAATACCGCCGTGAATCCGCGTCATAGGGCATCTCCACAGCGGCATTTTCAAACGTCTTACGTCCAACGTCTCAAGTCTAACGTCTCACGTCTCACGTCTTTATTATCCTATCACCTTCTCCGTCAATCTCATCAATCTCTTTTCAATACGGTCGGCTTTCACCACATAGTCGTGCGCCTTGTTGATCATCATCTCGGCCCACTCTTTGTCTTTCAGCGAGGAGGCGTTGATTTTGACGTTGAGATAGGCGCCGTGGACAGCCGCGCGAGCGCAGAGCACACCCACTCCGGCATCGGAAACAGAAGCTGGGTTGCCCTTCTTGATCATCGCCTCGCAAATCTCGAACACCTTGAAGGAGTTCTCAATGGTGCGCATCGGCACTTCGGTGGCGTATTTGGTGGCATCCTGGATGGCCTGCGAACGTGCTTCTTTCTCCTCGGGTGTGCCCTTCGGCATACCAAAGGCGTTCATAATCACATTGAAAGCATTAGTGTCCTCATCCACAAGGGCGAGCAGCGTGTCTTTCAATGCCTGACCTTTCTCAGCCCATTTGGAATAAAACTCCCACTTGGCATCCCAGCCGGGTTTGTGGGAGGAGAGGTTGGCAACCATCGTGCCGAGAGCGGCGCCGAGGGAGCCCATGTAAGCGGAGATGGAACCGCCGCCGGGAGCCGGACTCTCAGAGGCAGTCTCGTTGGCGAATCCTGTGCAGGTCATATCCACCAATTTCGGTGTAGTGTCTTCTTTCTCAAGAAGATACTCTATCACCTTTTCTTCAGCGTTAAAGGGTTTCAGATCATCCAAACCCATGGATTTGATGGCGATTTTCACCTTTTCTTTCTCATCGATACCTAACGAGCGGTGCTGTTTGGCCAGATAGTAATTGGCTGCATCGATCAGCGTTTTCTTGGGCACCAGACCCACGATTTCAGCACCTGTGACACGCACGCCGCGCTTGGCGGCCTTGTCGCAGACCTCATCAAAGGCCACATGCAGCGGGGTGAGGTTGGTGTTGGTGATATTCATGGAAACTTGGGCGATACCGTATTCGGCAATGTACCAACCGATGGCTTTTGTACCTTTGAGCGTACCCGGAAGCATCACAGGTTTGCCGTCCTTGTCGAGCACTTTCTTGCCAGTGATAGGATTGCCCTCTCTCTTCGGGCGGCCTTTTTCACGCACATCGAAAGCGATGGCGTTGGCGCGACGGGTGGAGGTTGTGTTCAGGTTATAGTTCACGGCGATGAGGAAATCGCGGGCTCCGATGGCGGTGGCGCCGCTCTTGGCCACGCTTTCCGTGAACTTGTTCGGACCAAAATCGGGTTTCCACTCCTTGGTCGTGATGCGTTCTTTCAGCGCTTCGTATTCGCCCTGACGGCAGTTGGCGAGGTTGCGGCGTTTCTCCTCAAAAGCGGCGTTTTCATAGCAGAACACAGGGATGTTCAGTTCCTCACCCACTTTCTTGGCCAACTTACGGGCATATTCCGCTGTTTCTTCCATCGTGATATTGGCCACCGGCACAAACGGGCACACATCCGTGGCGCCGAAGCGCGGGTGATCGCCATGATGATAGCGCATGTCAATGAGTTCCTGACACTTGGCAATAAGTTGGAAGGCGGCATCCACCACCGCGTCGGGGGTGCCCACAAAAGTAACCACCGTGCGGTTGGTGGTCGCACCTGGATCCACATCCAACAGGGTTACACCTTCTGCCTGACGAATAACATCGGCCACTTGATTGATAATTTCAGGATTTCTTCCCTCACTGAAATTGGGAACGCATTCGATTAATTGTTTCATATTTATAAATTATTGATTGTTAATTATTTGCAAAAACATATTCTGGGATTGCAAAGATAGGAAAAATAAGGGTACGAAAAATATCTTCCGTTCTTCTTTGTTTATGAGTTAATCCCCCCTCTCGGAGAAAGCAGTGCCCCCGAAGATAAAATTCCCCACATCGCGCACTACACCATTGACACCATACCCTACGGAACAGTGGTGACGGATTTCACTGCCAACAGGATAACGGTTAGTGGCAAGAAGTGAGTTTCGCCATTACACAACATCCGCATCGACAGCGAGAAGTGCGACGACGGTCTCTTCTCGCTGGTCGGGATTATTCCGGTGAGGAAGAAATTCTCATCCCCGTTAGGGGTCGCATATTTCCCGCTCCTCGCCATTCATCGTCCAAAAATTTGACACCTCCGTCTCATTTTTGGACACAATGCATCTTTTCGTTTCCTGGCAACACCCTGTTATGGTTATATTTTCTATTTTTGGCGCGATTTTTGGAACGATAAAGAAAAACTGAACCGATGCTCAACACCATCCTCATCGTCGATGACAACCGCAACGTGCTCGCCGCGCTCAAGCTGCTGCTGGATCGCGAGTTTCGGCAGGTGGTCGCGCTGCCGTCGCCCAACACCCTGCTGCGGCAGATCGAGCAGTGCCGGCCCGACGTCGTGCTGCTCGACATGAACTTCTCCGCCGGACTCAACACCGGCAACGAGGGCCTCTTCTGGCTCCGCGAGATCAAACGGCTCTACCCGCAGCTCCCCGTGGTGCTCTTCACCGCCTACGCCGACATCGAGCTGGCAGTGGCGGGCATGAAGGAGGGCGCATCCGATTTTGTGGTGAAGCCGTGGGACAACGACCGCCTCATCGCTACCCTCATCCGCACCTGTACTCCCGAAAAGGGAACCCTAAAACGGAAATCGCAGAACGAAAGCGCCCTGTTCTGGAGTGACAGTCCGGCGATGCGGGAACTTCGACTGATGGTGGAAAAGATCGCCCCCACGGACGCCGCTATTCTCATCACGGGCGAGAACGGAACTGGCAAAACATTGCTGGCTAAAGAGATACACCGACTCTCCGCCCGCACCGACAAACCCTTCATGACTGTGGATTTGGGTGCGCTAACCGAAACGCTTTTCGAAAGCGAGCTGTTCGGGCACATGAAAGGCGCGTTCACAGACGCGAAGAGCGATCGCGCGGGCAAAATAGAGGAGGCCGCCGGCGGTACCCTTTTCCTCGACGAGATTGGCAACCTCGCCTTCCCGCAGCAGGCCAAGCTGCTGACGGTCATCCAGCAGCGCACGGTCTCCCGCGTAGGCAGTAACAAAGCTGTCCCCGTCGATTTCCGGCTCATCAGTGCCACCAACCAGAAGCTTGACGAGAAAGTGCTTCGCGGCGAGTTCCGAGAGGACCTCTACTACCGCATCAACACCATCCACCTGGAAATTCCGCCCCTGCGCGAGCGCCGCGAGGACATCCTACCCTTCGCGGAGCGTTTCCTGACCGTCTTTGCTGAAAAATACCACAAACCCACCCTCAAACTGAGTCCCGATGCTGCGCGTAAACTGATGGGACACCCTTGGTACGGCAACATCCGCGAGTTGGAACACGCCGTGGAGCATGCGGTCATCGTCAGCGACGGCCCTGAATTACAAGCGCGGGATTTCAAACTCACGCCCCCGATGGCGAAAGACAACGCGCAGAAAATCACCACGTTGGAGGAAATGGAAGCCGAGTTAATCCGCAAATGCATCGCCAAATGCGGCAGCAACCTCACCACCGTGGCCGCCACGCTAGGCATTACTCGGCAGACCCTCTATAACAAGATGAAGAAATACGGAATATAAGGCAAAAGGCAATAGAAATAGTTGTGGTCGAAAAAGAACAAATATATAAAACATATTCCTTAAGCAGCCTCGAAGAGGCAAGACGCGCGATAGCGCAATTAACCCCACACAAGCGAAGTGCAGTGTGGGGTAGTAACGAACAGATATGATAGTAATAACGATAATAATAGTAATCTCCTGGGCCGCCACCACGTGGCTCCTCATCCGGCGCAACAGGCGCAACACTGGCCGCATCAAGTTCCTGTCGGAGGCAGTGGCAGGCGGCGACTTCAGCTTCACCTTCCCCGAGGGTAACCGCCGGCGCAGCGACCGTGAGCTGGCCGCGTCGCTGAACCGCATCCGCGACATGCTCAGTCGTACCCGTCAGGAAACCATTGACAAAGAACGCTACTACGCCCAAATTCTCGAAAACGTACGCACCGGCATCGTGGCGTATGACGAACAGGGGTTCGTCACGCAGACTAACCGGGCAGCCGCGGAACTTTTCGGGCTGCCCGTGCTAACCCACATCCGTCAGCTCGACCGCGTGAGTGGCGGTCTGGCGGACATGCTGCTCGTGGCGGCGGTCGGTGATACCCGCACGCTCACCCTCCATGACGTCGAAAGCACCCGCCAACTCTCCCTCCAGGTCTCCCAAAGCCGCATCCGCGACCGCAACCTCCGCATCTTGGTTGTCAACGACATACACAACGAATTGGATAACAAGGAGATTGACTCGTGGATCTCGCTCACCCGCGTACTCACGCACGAGATTATGAACTCCGTAAGTCCCATCACCTCGCTGAGCGAAAGTCTGCGTACGCTGGTTCCCGATACTTCGTCGGAACTCTACAAGGGACTGGATGTTATCCACTCCACGGGCAGAGGCATTGAGGGCTTTGTGGAGTCGTACCGGCAGTTCACGCACATCCCAACGCCCGCGCCGACACTCTTCTATGTCCGCGGACTAGTGGAACGTGCAGTGCAATTGGTGCAGTCCGTGCCGGAGAACACCCGCATCGACTTCCGCTGGTCGGTGGAGCCCGGCGACATGCTGCTCCACGCCGACGAGAACCTTGTCGGGCGCGTACTCAACAACCTGCTGAAGAACGCCGTGGAGGCAATAGGGCAGGAGAACGACGGCTGGGTGGAGGTCCGGGGATTCCTCAACGAAAGAGGGGATGTGGTCATGGAGGTCAGCGACAGCGGCGGCCCGATTCCGCCGGAGGTCGAGGAGCGTATTTTTATTCCCTTCTTCACTACTAAAACCGATGGATCCGGCATCGGACTGAGCATCTCCCGCCAGATCATGCGGCTTTCGGGCGGCACCCTCACGCTGCGGACGCGCCCGAATACTACGTTCGTGATGACTTTCGTCCGGTAGGTTGAGATTTTCAATGTATTTAAAGTAGAGAGGTGTTGATATTACAGTCCTGTTGCATAAAATTGTCTATTTTTTACACACCGTTGTCCCAAAAATTGACGCTTTTCGAATGTGATTATATATGTAGCTGTTTGAAAATCAGTTGTTTTTGTGTTTTGGCATGGTTTTGGGAATTAAACTCCTACCTTGAGCAGCCCCGGAGGGGCAAGAGCTCGGTAGGGGTACGGATGGGGGAGATGAAACGATGATGCGATGATGTGATGATACGATGATATTAGAACGAAACAACGAAACAATGATACGATTAGAGAACATCAGCAAAAGCTTTCGCTCCGAAACGGTGGAGACGAAAGCGCTACAGCAAGTAAATATGGAGGTCCGGAAGGGCGAGTTCATAGCCATCATGGGCCCTTCCGGTTGCGGCAAGACCACCTTGCTCAACATCCTCGGCCTCCTCAACACCCCCGACTCGGGCCGCTATTTCCTTGACGGCCGCGACGTGAGCGGTTTGAAAGAGCGCGACCGGCTGAAGCTGCGGCGCGGGGTCATCGGTTTCGTCTTCCAGAGCTTCAACCTTATCGACGATATGAACGTTTTCGAGAACGTGGAGCTGCCGTTGCGCTATCTCGGCCTCAGCAAGTCGGAGCGCAAGGCGAAGGTCAACGAGGTGCTGGACCGCATGAGCATCATCCACCGGGCGAGCCACTATCCGCAGCAGCTCTCCGGTGGGCAGCAGCAGCGTGTCGCCGTGGCCCGGGCGGTCGTCTCCAACCCGCAGCTCATCCTCTGCGACGAGCCCACCGGCAACCTCGACAGCCACAACGGTCTCGACGTCATGCACCTGCTCTGCGACCTCAACGCCGCAGGCACCACCATCGTCATGGTCACCCACTCCGCTCACGACGCCGGGTTCGCGCACCGGATCGTGAAGATGCAAGACGGAACGATTGAACGATGATGCGTGCTCTTGCGAGTAGGAGGTTCTGGCCTCCTATCGTCGGCCGGAATGGTGCAGCGATAAATGATGATGTCTCGGTGACGCACCGCCTCGGAGATGCGACCCGCGCGAAGCGCAATTAACCCCATACAAGCGAAGCGCAGTGTGGGGATCACACAAGAACCAAAAACCCAAGAATATGAAACACACCCCAACCCGCACCGCAACGGTGCTCAACATCCTCGGCCTCGCCGTGGCAATCGCAGCCTTCATGGTGGTGGCGATGGTAAGATACTATGACCTCCGGTACGACAAGTCCTATCCCGGCGCCGACCGCATCTATTCGGTGTGGCTCATGAAAACCATGTACCTCGGCAACGATACGATAGTGAGCTCTGTACGATCCGGCGATGCAGATTATCAGCTGCTTACAGGATTTCCTATGAAATGTAACAGCCAAATCCAATCCTCGGAGCAACCTTTAGAAGAGATTGAGGATGTCTGCACATTGAGCGGTTACGGCTATGGTTGGCAGCGGGTGGCCGCGGAGAATAGCACCGCACCCGACACCATCTCTAAGATACAAATGACCATTCCGTCTTTCTTTCCCTTCTTTGGTGTTGAAATTAAAGAGGGAAATTTGGAGAAGTTTACCGATTTTAGAAATGCGGTGATTTCCAGCCGATTAGCAAAGATTCTGTTCCCGCACGGAAGCGCTGTCGGACAACGGATTATCTTAAGTCAGAATGATGGTCAAGAACGTTCAGTGCGAGATCTCGATACACTTACGGTGATAGCTGTTTTCAAAGACCTGCCGCAAAATAGTTCTCTGCATGATTACGAGGTGGTTCGTCACTATCCACCTGGCATCTTTTACGGTAATTTATATGTAAAAGTGAAAGATACAACGATGGTTAATATCTTGAAGAAAAAGATGTTGGATCGTTATCAAACAGCATATCACGCTTATTGGGACAATGTTGACACCACCGGCGACGAGGCATTAAGCCATGTGGAATATAAGCTAAAGTATAAAGATGCGCCGCAGGAAATCGACAATGTGATGATGAACTCTTTGCATGACAACTATTCTTCGCCCAACAATTTCTGGAATTTGGAAGCAAAGCGGTTCACTACGGTTTCCAAAGTGCTGAGCGTGTTTGGAATCGTGCTGTTGCTGCTCGCCTTCCTGAACTTCACCAACTACGCGGTGGCTACGGTGCCGCTCTATCTGCGCAAGACGAACATCCGAAAGATAGAGGGCTGTTCTAATACGCAGCTGCGATGGGAGATGTTCGGACGTTTCTTGCTCTCCGCCGTAATCGCGTTCCTCATTGCGTTAGTCATCGTGGAGGTGTGCGCCCGCACGAAGGTGATCCCGTTCGTGGAAATCAGTCTGAAATTGGCGGACAACCTACCTGTGGTGTGGATTTCCGCCGCCGTCACCCTCTTGGTGGCCGTGGTCGCCTCGCTGTATCCGGTATTCTACACCACCGCCGCTGCTAACGTGGAATCGGCGTTGAAGAGTCAGCTCGCCACCCCCGAGAAATACGGCAAGTGGCGCAAACTGTTGCTTCGTATGCAGACCACCCCGGCCTCTGTTGTGCAGTTTTTCGCCTCTTTCGCCATCATTCTCTTCATGACATTGGTTTTTGTACAGAACCATCAGATGAAGACCGCCGATGTGGGCTTTGAAACGGATAACATCTATGTATCTCAATTTCAGAAGTCAGCTCCAAACACTACGAATCCTGCTCTCAAAGGGTATCAGGAAGATTTTCAGTGTAAGACTTTGGACTCTTTGAAAGGCGAATGGAAAAAGTTAGGGGAAATTGCGGATGTTACTTGGGCGGAGAATCCCATACTGGGACAAGGGGCCTCCTACGGCATGGTGACGCTTAAAGCCGGAGATGAAATGGTGTCGATTTGCGACCGCACGGTTTCAGCCAATTTCTTCCGATTCTTTGGTATCAAAATGCTGGAAGGCAAAGACTTTGAAGAGGTTTGTAATGCATCGCGTAATGGCAGAATCCTTAACAAGTCGGCTCTGAAATTGACAAAGCAGTGGGAAATAGACTCGAATCGGCGCAATTCAGGCATTGATGGTGTTGTGCAAGATTTTCATAATATGCCACTCATCAATGAGATTGAACCTTGTATCTATTTTGCGAAGGTCAATGACGAACTCGTGTGGAATGATCCGTATATTTACATCAAACTGAAAGATGCTGGCAAACAAAAAGTTGACGTGTCTTTAGTAAGCCAAATGGACGCCGTTTGCGCCCACATGGGACAGTTATGCCCGTTCACCTCGCTGAAGGATGCCATCGACAAGGAGTATGAGAAAGAGGATGACTTCGCCAAGCTGATGGTCCTTTTCGGGGCGGTCACGTTGTTCGTCACGCTCACCGGCTTGCTCGGCATGGTGATGCTCGACAGCCACTACCGTCGGCGGGAGATGAGTCTGCGCCGCGTGTATGGTGCCTCCAAGGAGAATCTCCTGTGGCAGGTGGTCCGCAACATCCTCATCATCTGCATGTTGTGCTTCGCCGCCGCTGCGCCCTTGGCCGTCAGCCTCTTCCGCAAATGGCAACAACATTTCGCCTACAAAGCCGACATCCCCGTCTGGGTCTTCCTCGCCGTCTTCCTCTCCATCACCCTCCTCGCGCTGGCCATCACCGCCTGGCAGACGCTACGGACGTTGCAGGAGAATCCTGCGGAGGTGATACAATGATACGATGATGCGTGCTCTTGCGAGTAGGAGATTCCGGCCTCCTATCGTCGGCCGGAATGGTGCAACGATGAATGATGATGTCTCGGTGACGCATAGCCTCGGAGAGGCGACACGCGCGAAGCGCAATTAACCCCATACAAACGAAGCGCAGTGTGGGGGTCACACAAGAACCAAAAACCCAAGAAATATGAAACACACCCCAAAAATCCTCAACCTCCTCGGCCTCGCCACCGCCCTGGCCGTCTTCATGATCCTAATGGCGCAGGTCCGCTACGACCGCCGCTACAACCGCTGCCTCGCGGACTCCGAACGGATGTACCGCGTGGAGGAGAACGATGTCGGACAAGGATTCTCCGATTACGTCATCCAAGACAATCTTGCTGCATTCCTCAACAGTCAGGATGAGGTGGAGGCGTTAACATCGTTCCACAACCTGTACGGTTACGATTACTATATGCTACACAATCCGGTAGAAGACCTTTCCGATGTCTCTTTCATCCGAATCTATGACACGGATTTCTTCGCGTTTTTCGGGCTCAAGTGTGTGGCGGGCGACTTTGCCCATTTGGATACGGACCACGAGGCCGTTCTGCCGAAATCGTTGGCCGACAAACTTTTTCCAAAAGGGAATGCCATTGGCGACTATCTTGAGATGGAATATCGCGACAAAAAAGTTTTGGAGCCCGAAGAAGACACTCTTCTGCGGTATCGGGTGGTGGCGGTGTATCAGGACCTGCCCGAAAACAACTCTATTGGGAATCCCGTGATTTTCTTCGATCCGCCTCGCCTGAATTACGAGATTGTCAGTGTCAACAGGGACTCCCTAAATGCGAAGTGGCCGTGGCCGGAACCGTTCTATTATTGGGTCTTCACCACTCGAATGGAAACCGACACGCTGTTCACAAGGCTACATCTGCGCAGCGAAACCGAGAAAAAGGAGGAACCATTTCTCATTGCCGGGTCAAATATAAACATGAGAACAAAGGCTGGGCATACGAAGATGCTGAGACTCAGGGCTTCCACTGACTCTGCCGACCATACGCCTGTGCTGGTGAAGGCCAAGATGGAGAAACCAGATCCGATGGGATGCTTCTATGTGAAGTTGAAACCAGGCACGTCGGAGGATACGATAGCGGCACGAATCACAGCCCAATACGAGTGTTTTCAGAAGGCACAGGCACGGACCGGTGCGCCGGTGGTACGCTTAGTGGCGGCCAAGGATATCCGCTTCGAGACGGATGTGGAATCTGATTATGGAACGGTGAGCCGCTTCGTGACGAACTGTCTGGCCGGCATCGCGTGGGCGGTGCTGCTCATCGCCTTCCTCAACTTTGCCAACTTCGCCATCGCGGAGGCGCCCCTGCGGATGCGCCGTATTAACACCCGCAAGGTGCTTGGCGAGTCGGACTGCGGAATATGGTGGTCGATGGCGAAAGGCTATATCACCCTGTCGCTCGTGGCCTTCCTCATCGCTTTCGTCCTCTTCCTGCTTTGCACCCGCCTACCCGAAATCCCCATGCTGTCCAACCCCGTCACCTTGTCCGGCAATGTCCCTATCATCCTGACTACCTTATTGTTGTCCATCTTTGTCGGAGTTATCGTTTCCATTTACCCAACGCGAATGGTCACCGCCGTGTCGCCGGATGTCGCGTTGAAGGGCAATTACGGCTTCTCCAAGACGGGGATTCGGCTGCGCACATGCTTCATCGGGTTACAATTCTTGCTCGCCTCTGTCATACTGACCTGCACACTGTACGTTGCTGTCCAAAACCGTTACCTCAAACAGTATGACATGGGCTATCAGACGCACAATATCCTGAATTACAGCTCGGATATCCGATACCAAAAGACAGACGAATTTGTTGCTGCGCTGAAAAAACTACCCGACGTAAGCGATGTGACGTTTGCTTCGCACAACATTCTCCGTCAGGGCTATTCGATATTCGGGCGCCCGATGTGGACGGCCGATGGTGATTCCGCCACGAATGCGATCTTCAACGTGATGAGCGTGGCACCGAATTTCTTGACCTTTTTCGGTATTAAGATGGCCGACGGAATCCCGTTTGAGAAGTGCGATACGGCTGATACACTGCGTTATGTGATTTTCAACCGAAAAGCGCAGGAACAGTATCATCTGCAGTTGAACTGGTATTACAATTTTTCCGACGGGATGATGAAGACCCAGATTGTGGGCTTCTCCCACGACTTCCACTTCCGACCGCTCTACGACACCATCCAGCCGATGGCATTGGAGCTCGTCAGTGAGCTTGGGATGATGACGGGGCACTTCTTCGTGAAGTACAACGACGGGGCCGACACTGCTGCCCTGGTGCAGGGCATCCGCAGATTAGCCCACGATTTCGGGGATGATGGCGAGTTGAAAGTCAGCACCTTGGAGGATGATCTGGAAGGGCTCTACTCCAAGGAGGCCGGCCTATCAAAAGGGTTGTTCATCCTATGCGGAGTGGCGGTTTTGCTCGCGCTGATGGGTGTGGCGGGGATGCTGCTGTTGGAGATGACCTACCGCCGTCCCGAGTTGGGCTTGCGGCAGATCTTCGGCTCCTCCACGGGACAGCTGCTCGCCCGCACCAACGGCAAGTACGCCCTCCTCTGCACCGTCGCCTTCCCGCTCTCCGTGCCCGTCAGCCTCCTGCTGCTCCGCCAATGGCTGAAGCTGTTCGTCGCCCACGCGCCCATCGCCGTCTGGATCTTCCTCCTCGCGTACGTCATCCTATTGGCACTCACGGCGTTAGTCGTCACGGTACAGTCAGCGCTGTCGCTGCGGTTCGAGCCGGTGGATACGGTGCGGACGTGACATCATCCCCGATAGGGGATCCATATTTGTAGCCGGAAACGCGCACGACCCGTCACAAACCCGTTAGGGGTTGCATGTCAACGGATTACGATAAAACAACGGTTTTTTGATGAATCCCCCTGACGGGGATTTTGGAAACCGTGCGGGCATCCGTTTTTCTACAGATAGGTGTCCCCTAACGGGGACGGGAGAATGTCGGAAGTCATACACAAGACAGCGTGGGGGCGTATCGCATACGCCCGATGAAATAAACGCATACCCCGAAGATAAAAACATCCTCCCACCCAAGATTCTCCCCATAAATCTCGTTATTACATATAGAAACCTATCCAAAACCTTAACCGTTATGAGAAAATTAACCTTAACCATCCTATTGGTTGTTGCAGTGGCGGCGACCTGGGCGCAGAAGCCCGACAAGAAAACCGTAAAATTGGAGAAACAGCTCGTGGGGACTTTCGTGGAAATTCCCTCGGTGCATTACACCGAGTACATCCGCGACACGAACATGGAAGTGTACGCGTCTCAGGAAATCACGCTGGCGGGATTCCGCATGTTGGAAACGGAGGTGTCCAACAAGGTGTATGACGCCTTTCTGGAGGATTTGAAAGCACAGGGCCGGATAAAGGATTACGAGTCGGCCCGGGTCCATAACGAGGGCTGGGCTCCCTATTTGGACAGACCTGTTGACGAGTTCCTGCAAGATCCGAACCTGTCTTATGCCAATTACCCGGTGGTGAACATCAGCTACGAAAGCGCACAACTGTTTTGCCAGTGGCTGAATGAGAAAATAGCAAGTCCGGAGTGGGAATATATGCTGCCTACTCGAGAACAATGGCGGGGTGCGGCAAGTTGTGGTGACCCTAATGCATCCTATTCTAATGGTTCTCCATTTCTTGAAACCATTGCTAACAAACCCAGATATAACTATTGGCATGTCCCCGAAATGTATATCTCCCGCACGGACGATGGGTATAAAGTGATGGATCTTTGGTCTGTAAAATATCATATTCCCCCTACAGTGCCGGTGAAGACATACTACCGTAACGCCTACGGTCTTTACAATATGAGCGGCAATGTGGCGGAGATGGTGTATGAGCAGGGTGTCGCGTTCGGCGGCAGCTGGTACGACCCCGGCTACGACATCCGCATCGACAGCGAGAAGCGCTACGACGGTCCCTCCCCGCTGGTCGGCTTCAGGGTGATTGCGGTGAGGAAGAAGCAATTATGAATGCTGAATGTTGAATTATGAATGCTGAATATAGAATGTAAAATTAAGAATGAAAAACATCATCTTGTTACTTCTCGGATGTACGCTTTTCCTCGTCACATCCGCACAGGCCCAAAACACGGAGTATTCGCGAAGCGGCGGGAAATTCTTGGAAATGGTCGCTCTCTATCGGCAGCCAGTGGGGTGACGAGCGCTGGAAAACCTGGACCGGCGGCATCGTCAACAAGTACAAATACAAAATCACCGACACGGATTGCGAGGTCGTCACGCCCGTGGGCGCGCTTTCGTGCGTAAAGGTGGAGGCCGTGGCCAAAAGTCGCATCGGAAAGACCTACCTCACGGCCTATTACAACGATACCTATGGTTTTGTGAAAATGGACAACACCAACATTGACGGGTCGCGGTTGCTGGTCGATTTGGTGGGGACGAATTTCTGAGGTGTTTTTTTCCTCTCACGCAATATCTTTCCCGCGAAACACGTTGGTCTTTATAATATTGTTCACCAACACTTTAACCGTTATGAGAAAAACCATCTTGACCATTCTTTTGCTCGCCGCAATATTTTCTATTATAGGTTGTTGCAACTCTCAAACGCATGCTGAAGAGATTGATGAGATTCAAATTATTGAACCAGTGGATACCCTCGCAAATATACCTATGACTATTAAGTTTACATCCGTTTACATCCCTTGTACCGTTAATGGCAAAACCAAATTGTTTATTCTGGACCCTGAATGGAAACACAATTGCATAGAAAAGAGGTTTATATCAGAATTATACGACACTACAGGAACGTTGCGCACTTCATTTAAGGATGGATACTCTACTGTTTTAAGTATTCATACACTACAATACACCATCGGAAATCAAAATTTCATGCTGGATACGTCTCAGGTGATTTCGCACAACGACAGTGACTGGTACGGATATATTGGGAAACCATTATTCAACGAGAAGGTTGTTTGTATAAATTTTGACGAAAAAGAGATGTATATAACGAACAAAGTGCCTGACAGCATCCCTGGTTATATTCAAAAGGATTACATGGTTAATAAGAAAGGACATCGTGTCATTACCGTAAATTTTCCAACATCTGAAGGTGATAAAAAATACAATTTGATTGTTGACTTTGGCGCCCCCACCTCTAATCTCGACAATGATTTAAAAGAAATTATCACCATAAATGATAATAAGCCAAATCCTACTGATATTGCGCAAATGCTAATAACTTTTTGCAATAGTATTCGTAATCGGAACCAAACCCATTGGACAAATACGCAAACCGGACAACCAGATGACCCCTATAAACGTTGGGGTTGTGATGGTTCAATTGGATTGGACATCATATCCCTCTATAATTGGATAATCGACTATCGTAACGACAAAATCTACTACACACCAAACGAACATTACAAAAAAAAGACGAAGCAATGAAAAAACACCTCATTTTCATCGGAATTTTAGGAGGTCTGCTGTCGTGCACCGGTCAACCGAGTGGCGGTGATGCCGACAGCCGTTTCGTTCAAAAATACCCCTACCGTTTCCATACCTTCACTCCGCACATCTACGTGGATGCATTCCTGAACGACAGCTTGCCCGTCAAGTTGGTTTACGATTGCGCCGCTCCTTTCGTGTGGTTGGACAGCACGTTTGTAGATAACCACTACGGTTACGAAAGCAAGCAGACAATGGCATTTGAGGGAATCGGTACGGAAAGGCGGCAGGTGGTGAAGGCGTTTCAGGATTGGAACATCACGATTGCAGAAAAGCGGGAAGAGTTCCCGATTCGGTGCGGAAAAACTGGCACGCCCTGAAACTGTTTTATCGGGACAAGGACTATTATTTCGAGGCACCAGCCACGCTTTTTATGACGGACAGCGTAAAAATTTCGGGAAAATTGCTATTTGATTCGGGCATGGGTACAGATGTTAGCCTTTTCGCTGATGTAGCGCGGAAATTGAATATTGGCAGTTTGGATATAGCCAAAATTTCAAGGACAACCCAAGGAGCTTCGGGCAGTAGCACCAATGAAGTTTTTGACGCGAAACGCCTCGTGATGCCGAACTTTGTGGTGGATTCCGTACGCACGTGGGCAAATACGGACGCTGCCGGCCACGCCAGCAAAACCCCTTTCAAGGATGTAATAGGATATTTTGGCTTTGGTCTGTTGCAACGTATGGGCGAAGTGGTGATAGATTTCCCGAATCAGGTGGTATATTTTAAGCCGAAGGGGGCGGAATGAGAAAATAACATCCTCCCACCCAAGATTCTCCCCATAAATAACGTTATTACTTATAGAAACCTATCCAAAACCTTAACCGCTATGAGAAAAATAACCCTGATCATTCTTTTCATCGCCGCAGTGGCGGCAACTTGGGCGCAGAAGCCTGACAAGAAAACCGTGAAATTGGAGAAACAGCTTGTGGGGACTTTCGTGGAGGTGCCGGCGGGACATTACACGATTCGCAACAGTAACGGGGACACTACAAAGGTGACCATAGCGGGATTCCGAATGTTAGCGACGGAGGTGACCAACGCGTCGTACAATCTCTTTTTGGAAGACCTTAAGGCGCAGGGACGAACGGCTGACTACGAGAAGGCCAGGATTGACACTGCCCAAGCGATTTTGGTAACTCATTACGGTACCCATCCAGCATTCCCGCCATTACCTACATATCCCGTCTCCTGTATCAGCCATGGGGGCGCGATGCTGTTTTGCCGCTGGCTTACGGAAAAAATGGGCGGCGACGAGTGGGTATACACCCTGCCTACCACAGACCAGTGGAAACACGCCGCTCATGGTGGTTTAATCTATAACACATACCCAATAGGGGGACCATATCTCACCAACCGTAATGGGGAACCTTTATACAACTTTTTAAGAGTCGGTGAAGAAAGTATCACCATTCAGGATGGAAAGTATGTCGTCGTGATAAACTATGATCCTTTTCATCATATTGATAACCTTCCGGATCCAGCCAAATCGCATCGCCCCAATAATTACGGTCTGTACAATATGAGCGGCAACGTGGCGGAGATGGTGTATGAGCGAGGCATCGCATACGGCGGCAGCTACCTCGACCCCGGCTACGACATCCGCATCGACAGCGAGAAGCGCTACGACGGTCCCTCCCCGCTGATCGGCTTCCGGGTGATTGCGGTGCGGAAGAAACATTGATTTTTTTTTTTTGCAATGAAATTGTATTGAACAATTCAAATAATTGTATATCTTCGCGACAGAAAATAAAATAGGAAAAATGGCAAAGGATTATTCTACAGAAGACACTATGAAACAAGAGGTTAACGAGCCTCAAACTCATTATATTGCCTCTCCTCATATTACTTTTCGCACAGTTGATGAAAACGAACTGGCGGAATGTATCACGCTTGAGGAATGGGAATCCGAATTGACGACAATCATCCATGAACACTATCAATCCAACCATGAAAATCATAGTCAGTCCCATTGTAAGAATTAAAATCAACGAATTCTATAAAGCCGCTATGCGGAATCATCCGTCTATCAGTGAAGAGACTGTGTTGAAAAAAGCGGATCGAATGTTCAAAGGTTTGCAAATTCTAAGCTTGACTCAAGGATTCTCGGAAGCAAGGTTACACCAAGAATGGAGAGACAATGGTTGGCGCGAATTGGTGATAGAAGATTTTCACTTCGCATTCGAAGTAGTTGACAATGTTAACGGCGAGCGAATAGTGGTCGTTCGTGATGCCATACACAGTTTGCTGTACCATTGAATTTGCTCTCCTCCCTCCCAAGATTCTCTCATTGAAAAAGGATTGCACCTTTTTTTGTATTTTTGCCCCGTATCTTATAATGGGTAAAAATACGCTTTAACATATTATGAAAATCGGACTTATCAGAGAGACAAAAGTTCCCGAGGACAATCGCGTAGCGCTGACACCCAGCCATTTAGCCGAACTGCAACGCAGTTTTCCGCAGGATGAGTTTGTCGTGCAGTCGAGTGACATACGCGCGTATTCCGACGAGACCTACCGAAAGGCAGGGGTGCGGGTAACGGACAATGTGGACGATTGCGATATCCTGTTCGGCATTAAGGAGGCGGACATCCGCACGCTCATCCCGAACAAGCACTACTTCTTCTTCGGGCATATCGCCAAGATGCAGGCGTACAACCGTCCGCTGCTGCAGACCCTGATGGCCAAGCGCATCACCTTCTCGGACTACGAGTATTTGGTTGATGATGACAACCGGCGCGTGTGTGCGTTCGGCTGGTGGGCGGGCATCGTGGGCACTTATTACACGCTGCGCGGCTATGGCCTCCGGCATCATCTCTATGAGCTGCCCAAGCCCGACAAGCACTTCACCTTGGAAAAACTCACCCATGCACTGAAATCCGTGAAACTACCGAGCATCAAGATTTTGGTGACCGGCAACGGGCGTGTCTCGCACGGCGCACAGCACATCCTTGAAACCATTGGAGCCGCCCGCCTCACAGAAGAGCAGTTCCTCGCAGACGGACCCGTCAGCGCACTCTCGTTCTGCCCGGCAGATGCCGACCGCCTCGTGGCCCGCAACGACGGTGGAGAGTTCTCCTGGGACGATTTCATCCACCACCCCACCGCCTATCGCAGCGACTTCATGCGCTGGGCCCGCAAAGCCGATGTTTTGGTTTCCGCCCACTTCTGGGCTCCGGAGGCACCCGTTTACCTCAGCCAAGAGAACCTGGCCGACCCCACTCTGCGCATCCGTTTCATCGGCGACATCACCTGCGACATACAGGGCAGCATCCAAAGCACCCTGCGCGCCTCCACCCACAATGAGCCCTTTTACGACTACAACCCGCAAACCGGCAAAGAGGAACCGGCGTTCTCCAACGATAGCAACATTTCGGTTATGGCCGTGGACACCTGCCCCAACGCACTAGCCCTCGACACCAGTGCCTATTTCGGCGACATGCTGATGCAGCATGTGCTCGTCCCATTGCTCAAACGCGAGCACTCCAACATCATCCAGCGCGCCACCATCCTCGAAGACGGGAAACTGACCCCACATTTCGCCTATTTGGAACCGTTTGCAAAAGGGGATAAATAACAAGACTCTAAAACAATGGCTGATAGCGATTTAAAACAGAAGACCATCTCCGGAATGCTGTGGAGCGGCATCGGACGGATCGGCACGGTGGGAATATCCTTCCTCTCCAACATCGTGCTCGCCCGCCTGCTCATGCCCGACGACTTCGGCTGCATCGGAATGCTCTATGTCTTCATCGCCATCTCCAGCATCTTCATCAGCGGCGGCTTGGGCCAAGCCCTCATCCAAAAGAAAGAACCCACCCATATCGACTACACCACCGTCTTCTACTGGAACCTGGTGATGTCCGTCATCTTCTACATCATCCTGTTCTTCTCAGCTCCCGCCATCGCCCAATTCTACGAAATCCCGCTACTGAAGGATGTTCTGCGAGTGCAGAGTATCGTCCTGTTCATCCAGTCGTTCGCCATTGTCCAATCCAACCAGCTGCAAAAGCAATTGCGCTTCAAGGAGCTCTCCGTTCGGAACATCGTTTCCACTCTGTGCGGCGTGATTGTGGCCATTATCATGGCCTTTATGGGCTATGGCGTGTGGAGTCTCGTGGCCTCCGCCCTCGTCACCGCATTAGTGAGCGTGGCTTTGCTCTGGAAAATGAGCACCTGGCGGCCCTCCTTGGAGTTCAGCTTCCAATCACTGAAAGAACTCTTCAGCTTCGGCGGACTGATGCTGCTCTCTTCCTTGGTGGAAACCATCTATACCAACCTGCAAAGTCTCATCATCGGTAAATTCTACTCTGCCAAGGACTTAGGTTATTTCACACAAGCCAAAAAATTGGAGGAAGTGCCTACCAACTCACTGTCCGCCATCGTCAACGAGGTCTCCTTCCCCGTATTTTCGGCCTTGCAAGACGATAAGGAGAAACTGTTGGCCGGTGTGCGCAAAAACATCAAAGCCATCACCTACCTCAACTTTCCGCTCATGGTACTGATGATGGTCATTGCGCATCCGCTCATCACGCTCTTGTACGGCGCCAAATGGGAAACCGCCGCCCCCTACTTCCAGATCCTGTGCGTCTCCAGCATGATTTACACACTTAACACATTAAATACCAATGTGATAAAATCATTGGGAAAGAGCACTATCTATTTCATTATCCAACTCACCAAACGGCTCATCGGCATCGGACTTATCGTGGCCGGATTCCAATTCGGCATCTACGGACTATTGTGGGCAATCGCCTCCGTTGGATATATCTCTTTCATTATCAATGCTATAGTTAACGGAAAATTGATTGGATACGGACTGTTCAAACAGATTAAGGATGTGGGTGTTTGCTATTTATGCGTCGCTATGATAGGCATCGGCCTTTATGTTCTCGGTTTGCATATTCCCTGGCACCCGTATTGGGTGATGCTTATCCAAATCATCCTGTTTGTCGCCCTTTACTGGCTGGCTTCCGTCTTCTTCAAAATGGAAGGATACTTGACCTATAAAGAAATCATTTTAAGTAAAATCAAAAAATGAATCATATAAAACTCTTTTTCCATATCCTCTTCAAAACCAACCTCATCAAAACCTTGTGGTTGAATTTCAAGATGCTGCCCTTCAAACAGGCGATAAAATTGCCTTTGTATGTTTATGGGCGGGCCGAATTCAGGAGGATGAAAGGGGAAATCATTCTCGACACACCAAACATCCATTCCGGGATGGTGAAAATCGGGAAACGGGATTATTATGTGGCCACGGCGGTGCAGAAGTGCATCTGGACCATTTCGGGCACGCTGATCATTCACGGACCTATCAAGTTCATGCAGGGCTCCTACTTGCTTATTGCCGACAACGGCACACTTGAAATCGGCGGACTTGACGGCATTTTCGGCACCAACATCCGTATCTTCTGCTTTGACCGCATTACCATCGGGCGCAATGTGCGCATGGCGTGGGACATCCAGATCATGGATTCCTCCTTCCACTACATCGAACTCACCCACAAGGACAACCAAGTGCCCCCGCTCACCAAACCCATCGTGCTGGGCGACAACATCTGGGTGGGCAATCGAACCACAATCTCCAAAGGCGCCGTCATTCCCAACCAAACCGTCATTGCCTCCAACAGCTTGATTAACAAAGATTTTTCCAATATTGAACCCGACTCCTTACTTGCCGGCGCGCCCGCCTCTGTGAAAGCGACCGGCTGCCATAGAATCTTTGATGTGCGACGGGAACAAGAGTTGGACAAACAATACGGATATTCCAGAACCCACTTGTAAAATCATGATACTAAATACAATAACTCAAAAAATCAAGCATCTTCGCAACTGCCTGCACGCGTATCCTGCAAACAAGCGACTGGCTGTTTTGTGCGATTATTTCCGTCTTCACCGGAAAAGAGGCATCACATTGGAAGAGTACGACCAATTTGCCCTGTACAACCGGAGCGACATTTTCCGCAAACAATTCTTAGGTATCAACGAGCAACGCTATTATTTGGATTATCTCAACCCCAACAAATACTACATCTTTTCACGCAACAAATATGTGGCACACACTTTAATGCAGAATGCCGGCATACGCACTTCCGAATTATACGCCTACTACCAACCGGAAGGTGCCGCTGAATCTGATATTGTATCTACCTCAAAATCATGTATTTGCAAAATCCTGCAGGATAAGAGGGTACAGGAATGCGTGATTAAAACCACGGAAAGCTCACACGGGGACAATGTATTGGTCGTCACCTCCATTGAATACAAGGAAGAGGACGCTTTGCTGCATCTTTTCAATGGAACTGTGAAAAGATTGTCTGAGGTATTGGCTGGCGAGCCGCTGATTTTTGAAAGCCGGGTGCGGCAAACCGACCAGATGGCCTCCCTGAACGCAAGTTCCGTGAACACCGTGCGTTTCATGACCACCTTGTATCCTGACGGGGAGGCGCGCATCATCGCCACTTTCATCAAGATTGGGCGGGCCGGCAAGTGCGTGGACAATGCGGGCGGCGGCGGCAATGTGGATGCCTGCATTGATACGGAAACCGGAACACTGCAATACGCCATCCAGTATGACGGCTGGCGCAACATCAAAGAAATTGAAAAACACCCCGACAGCGGCAACCCTGTCAATGGTGTGCAAATCCACCACTGGGACAGCATCAAAGCGCAAGTGCTGAAATTCCAACAGGCGCTGCCCTTCATCAAAGCCGCCGGATGGGACATCGCCATCACCGACGAAGGTCCGGTGGTCATCGAGGTCAACGACTTTTGGGACCGCACCGGACAATATTTCATCCGGAAAGGATGGCGCGAGGAAATCCGCGACTGCTATTTTGCCTGGAAAAAAACCGGGAAAAAGTATGATTTCGGGCGTTATCCTCACACATTGTCCTTAAAACATCTCCAAAAAATCATCCACCACGAATAAACTCTACTATCATGCTCATGGATTTATACAAACGCTGCTTTGCCAAGATTACAAAAAGAATATCCATACACTCCTTCGTATCGGAACTTACCGGTAAGTACCGGAAACTGCAAGTGCGCCGAAAACTGACACGGGCGCAAAAAAGGGAAATTCAATCCTATTACAAGGGCCTGACAGGACACCGCGTGCCGCTGATATGGCATAAGTTCCTGTATTCCAGGACAAACGAATACTCCAAGAAATACATTCCGCTCAGTTTGTACCGCACTGAACTCATCGGACGCATGAACCAATATTGGATGATGGACGCCTACGCTGACAAGAATGTCTCCGACATGCTGTTTCCCGATGTGGCGCAACCTGTCACCTTCGTTAAAAACATCAATGGATACTATTACGCTGACGATAAGGCCATTACCAAAGAGGAAGCGGAGCGTATCTGTCAAAATCTGGACGCTGCCGTCATCAAACCCTCGCGCGAGTCACGAGGCCACGGAGTGCGCCGGTTGCATGTGGAAAACGGGAGCACCAACCTTGACGGCAAACGAATCGGGGAAGTGTTCGACACTTACGGACGGGACTTCCTCGTGCAAAAGTTCATTGAGCAGCACCCTGCCATGAGCGCGCTTAACCCAACCTCCGCCAATACCATACGACTCCTCACCTACCGGTCAGGCATGGAAGTCATACTCATCTATGCCGTAATCCGCATCGGTCAAAAGGGACAAGTTATTGACAATGAGAGCTCTGGCGGCATCAGCGCACGCATCAACCCAGACGGCACGCTGGCCAAATACGCCTACGGAGCACCAGGTAACGACATGGTGGAAAAAACCGATGTGGGCGTCACGCTGGAAGGTTATGAGATCCCGAGTTTCCAAAGCGTGGTGGAAACCGCCAAACGGCTTCACTACCGTCTGCCCTACTTCAACATCGCCGCTTGGGACTTTTCCGTCGGCCAAGACGGCACGCCCATCCTCATTGAGTGGAACGCCAACCCCGACCTTAGCCAATCTGCCTACGGGCCCGCCTTTGGAGATCTCACCGAACGCATCATCCAAGAGTGCTATCAGAATAAAAACACAAGAAACGAATACTGGTAAACATTTCTAAATCAATATACTATGGAATTCCGATCCAGAACAAACCTCGCCTTCCGATATCTGTTGACGACGCTTTCACCAAAACTGAGTGTACGCACCCTTTTCCGAATCTACCATCATCGGAAATTGGATCTTGACAATCCTCAAACTTTGGATGAAAAGATCCAATGGATGAAACTCCATTATTACAAAGACAACAAACTGGTGGAACAATGCGCCGACAAATTCCGCGTTCGCGAATATGTGAAAGAGTGCGGATTGGAACATATCCTTAACCCGTTAATCAAAACTTATCATCATGCGGATGAGATTGATTGGAGCGAATTGCCCGAAAAGTTTGTGTTGAAATGGAACTTCGGCTGCGGAGGCAATGTCATCTGCCCTGACAAATCCAAGTTGGACATTCCGGCTACCAAACGGGATTTGGACCGTTTTGAAAAGATAAAATTCCATCTCATCGCCGCCGAGCCACAATATGACTTTAAGGAGAAACTTATTCTCTGTGAACAATTTATAGAGACCGAAGACAGCCGCTCGCCCGTGGATTACAAGTTTTACTGTTTCAATGGGGAGGCCAAATATGTCTTGTGCTGCATTGGCAGAGGCACACAAGAAAAACCGGATTTCTACTTTTTTGACCGGAATTGGCAGTTGCAAAGGCTGAACAAACAAGGCAAAGCGGCTCCTGAAGGGTTCACGCTGCCCAAACCGGAAGGCATGGACCAACTCTTCGACTATGCGGAAAAACTCTCCAAACCCTTCCCGTTCGTGCGCGCCGATTTCTATTGGGAAAAAGGCAAAGCTTATTTCGGCGAGCTCACCTTCACCCCTGGCGGCGGTTTTGACCGCGGACGACTGCCCGAAACCGACCTGCTTTTCGGCCAGATGGTGAACCTCCAACCCAATCGTTAACGCCCAATCACCAAACTTATGAAAAAGAAAATAGCGCAATATCTGCTCTTCGCCACCTTGGCCATGGTGGCCGCCTCCTACCTGCCATGGATATATTTGACCAAGGTTTACTACATCCTTCGATACTTCATCATGGCTTGCATGGGCGCGTCGGTGCTGCTCACCTTCTCCATTGACAAATACTGCTCCGAACGGTTCATGCGACTGTTTCTGCTTACCATATTGCTCGTGGGAATTGAGTTTGTGTGCTTCCATCTTTTCGGACACCGTTACCGACCTGCCGACTTGAGCCAACTTATTATTGCTTTTCTCTGCATCGGAATCGGCATGGGCCTTGAGCAAGACATGCGAACATGGGCCAACATCACCTATTACTATACGCTTGGATTGGTCATCATGACGCTCATCAACTGCTTCTACTGGGCAGGAGATCTGATCATTCCGGAGCATTACATGCTGGATGAAGGCAAAAACCAGATTGGCGGCATGTTGGCCATCGGCGCCGCCGCCACTTTTTTCTTCGGAATAAAAATAAAAGAACAGCGCACCGCCTTCATGATTGTGTTCGCCTTGGCGTTTCTCGCCCTGCTGCTCATCCGCGCGCGCTCCGACTTTTTCGCCGTCTTGGCGGCCGTTATCTTCCTATCCATCAAGGATTTTGAATGGAAGTGGCATTGGAGTTTGAAAACTATACTTACCATTTTGGGAATCCTAGTCATCGGCTACATCCTATATGTGGGCTTCATTGGCGATGAACTGGCGCGTTTTATGATTGGCGGCAAATCTTCCTCCGACCTTGATGTGCTGACCTCCAACCGATGGGAGCGCAACCAGCAAGGATTGGAAGTGCTCATAAACGACCCGCTGGGCGAATCTGAGGAGGCATCCAAGATTTTATTGATACACAACTACATACTGCTCCGACTTGTACGATATGGCATTTGGTCCATTCCGTTAGTGGGATTCTATATCTACTTCGGCATACGCACTATTGTGGCTCTTTTCCGCGAGCGCAATACCGACATCCGTGACGCGGGGTTCGTGGCGTGCATCGTGCCGCTGCTGGTAAGTTTTGTGGAACCCAACTTCCCATACGGGCCCGGTTCCGTGCAAATGCTGGCGTTTCTGCTGCTGGGTGCGACATTTCACGCCCGCAACATCCCGCCCACGCGCGTGCTATCCGCCGAAGATTCCGACAAACATAAAGTGCTACATATCTGCAACGATTTCACATACAGCAAAGTACACACGGAACTCTATCAGCAATTGGACCAACTCGGTGTGCGCCAAATCATCTATTCCCCCATACGGAATCCGGAATTGGAAGGAAAAAACCATTTTGACGGCCAGAACACCGAAATCATCTATTCCAACATCCTGAAACCGCTTCACAAGCTCTTTTTCAACCTTAAAATTGACAAAATCGGAAAAGACATTGCAAAAAAGGTTGATTTGTCGCAAGTATCTTACATTCACGCCACCAACCTGTTCAGTGACGGAGCCACCGCTTTGTATCTGAAAAAACACTATGGGATTCCGTACATTGTGGCCGTGCGCAACGCCGACATGAACGCGTTTCTCAAATATGCGCCACTGCTTTGGTGGGTGCACCGCACCGTCATCAAAGAGGCCGACCAGGTGATTTCCATCTCGCCCGCGCTGCAAAAACGGCTGAACAAGCATTGGACGCTGTGCGGCATGCGCGACATTGTGAAGTCGAAAAACACCATCATCCACAACGGGATTAACGACTACTGGCTCCAACATCTGAACTCCGAAAATGCTCAACACTGCCAGAACCACAATGTTCTCTATGTGGGCAACTTCGACAGCAATAAGAATGTGGTGCGCCTGATTGAAGCCGTGCTTACGCTAAAAAAGGAGATTCCGGATATTCACTTGGACTTGGTGGGCGGAACGGGCAATATGGAAAGCAAAGTTTTGGAGTTGGTAAAACAACACCCCGACACATTGCGCTATCGGGGGAAAATTTATGATAAAGCCGAGTTGCAGAAAGTGTATCTCGAAAACAGCATTTTCGCCATGCCTTCCAAAACGGAGACTTTCGGGTTGGTTTATATTGAGGCGCTTTCGCAAGGATTGGCGGTTCTTTACACCAAAGGAGAAGGCATAGACGGACTTTTTGAAGAAAAAATAGGTGAAAGCGTGCATCCCACTTCCCTGACGGACATTGAAAATGCCTTACGGGAAATGCTTTTGCATCCGGAAGCGTATCAAAATCTTGATAAAGAACGTTTCGAGTCCTTCAATTGGAAGATTATTGCAGGAAATTATCAGAAAATATACCAAAACAACGCATAAATCCAACATTATGATATCCATCGTCTGTCCTGTCTATAACGAAGAAAAGCACATTGCCGGATGTTTAGATTCCATTATACGGCAAGATTACCCGCACGACCAGATGGAAGTTCTGATTGTGGATGGCATGAGCACCGACCGCACGCGCGAAATCGTGCAACAATACACGGAGCAGTATCCCTTTATTTTCCTGCTGAACAATCCGAAAAAAATTGTGCCTGTAGGACTTAACATTGCCATCCGTGTGGCCAAAGGCGATGTCATCATCCGAATGGATGCCCATGCGAGTTATCCGGACAACTATTTTTCCGTGTTGGAGAAAAAACTCTACGAGCTGAATGCCGACAATGTTGGCGGGCGCTGCCGCACGCTTCCTGCGAAGCAAACACCTGTGTGCGAGGCCATTGCCGCCGCGCTCAGTTCACCGTTCGGCATGGGCGACTCGCACTTCCGTATCGGCACTGACAAGGAGATGCAGGTGGATACCGTGCCTTTCGGTTGTTTCCGGCGCGATGTGTTCGAGCGCATCGGCTACTTTGATGAAGAACTGGTTCGCAATCAGGATGATGAGTTCAACGGGCGCATTATCAAATATGGCGGACGCATTTATCTTATCCCGTCGGTAGTCATCGACTATTACGCACGAGACACCATCGGCAAAGTATCCAAGATGTTTTACCAATACGGACTTTTCAAACCATTGGTCAGCAAAAAATTGGGTAATCCTGCCACGGTGCGCCAATTTTTCCCGCCTCTGTTCGTCCTCGGGTTGATTGTCGGATTGCTGCTTAGTATCTTCTCCCCCATTTGCCGCATTCTGTATGTGGCCGTGCTTGTTCTCTATCTGTTTTTAGCCGTCTATTTCAGCGTCAAGCAGTTCAAAAACATCAAAAAGATATTTCTGCTGATTGCCACTTTTGTGACCATCCATGTCAGTTACGGATGGGGGTATCTATGCGGTTTCATGAAAATGATAATGAAACGGAACCTTACGGCTGAGTCCAACCACTAATCCGTTGTCCTAATCACAACCAAAAATTTGCCGGTTCCTTTTTTCACCCCATCTCTCCTTCCACCGCCTCGTAGCCGCCGGTCTTGTTGAAACCAACATGCCGGATGAGTCCCTGCTTCTTAAGTTTGGCGATATATTTGGCCACGGAACTGCGGGACAGGCTGGTGTGTTGCATGATATCCTTTTCGGAACAACCGGGATTGTCCGTAATAAAAGTTTGTATGAGGGTCTGCTGTCGGTTGTTTTTTC
>Ga0310694_10001411_pt1 | contig 27377 bp, 23 predicted proteins | sample 174DNAGHGhighgp2_FD_203884 | JGI IMG/M metagenome (GOLD analysis project Ga0310694, IMG submission 203884) | Sheep rumen microbial communities from Palmerston North, Manawatu-Wanganui, New Zealand - 1742 DNA GHGhigh gp2 (v2) (version 2) | ecosystem: Host-associated > Mammals > Digestive system...
TCAGGCGTTTATTTTTACGCAATAGTTATTTAATAAGGAGTAAAATTATGAAAAAAAATAAATTATCAATTTTAGCATTAACTCTTCTATTTACAGGCGCATTAGCATCATGTAATATAAATAAAAATAATAATTCTACTACTATTGACGATACAAATCCTACAATTACAACAGAAAGCGGTAATAATACTACAAATGATAATGGCCAATATATTCCATTTGATGGAAATTTAATTCCAGTATCAAATAAAGAAGAACATGGAATTGAATTAGATGATTCAAAAACTATTGCTTATACTGAAGGAGCATCTGTTGAATTCAATGTCTCAAACGGAAAAACTTCATCTGATTATGATATTTCGTATACATATGATGATAAACAATATATTCCTGTTGATAAGGAATTATTAAGAATTAATGGTACTAATGCTAGATTAGATATTTTAGGTCTTACAAAAGCAAGATATAAAATAAAAATAGTTGATAATAAAACAAATGATTATGCAATAACAAAAACTATTGATGTTATTGAAGATGATAGATCTGGTTATGCTCATTTCAATAATAAAAATGGTGTAGGTGCATATAAAAATGATGGTACACTAAAAGATAATGCAGTTATTGTATATGTAACAGATGAAACTAAAAACACTGTTAGTGTAACTATTGATGGAGTTAAATATACAGGTCTATCTAATATTATTAAAGCTTGTGATGGTACTAATGTACCTGGTGCTACTTCTATGGCATCTACTCCATTAGATATAAGAATTATTGGAGAAATTAAAACTACACAGTGGAATAAAATAAATTCATATGGAGAAGCTTCTACAGAAGCTAGAATAAATAATCTAAATGAAGCATTTGATAGTGTAGATTGGAATTTAACTACGCAAAATGAATTATCAAATCCTGGAATGGCTAAATCTGATAATTATTATAAAATCTCTGAACCAGATATTATTAAATATGGAATTAATTCAATGTCTGAAGATGAAAACAAAGGTATCACAAAACTAAACGGATTAACAAACAATATATTAAAGGATATTAATCCTTCTAAATCAGGATATCTGGAATATGATTCATATTATAATGAATTAGATGTTAAATTTCGTGAAAACATTACTATTGAAGGCGTTGGTAATGATGCTAAAATATTCCAATGGGGATTTTGTTTTAATCAATGTAATTCAATAGAGGTTAAAAATATTGAATTTAGTAATTATACTGAAGATGCAATAGGTATTCAAGGTAGTAGTGGTGATATAACAAAATATAGTGATTATTGGATTCACAATTGTACATTTAATAGTGGTAAAAACAATTGGGATGTTTCTTTTGAAAATGATAAAAAAGAAGGAGATGGCTCAACTGATTTTAAATCTGCACATGATTTAACTATTTCTTATTGTAGATATAATAAAACTCATAAAACAGCATTAGTTGGTTCTGGTTCTACTAGCTACCAATATAATATTACATTCCATCATAATTTTTATAACGAATGTGGATCTAGATTACCATTTACAAGAAATTCTAATTTCCATATTTATAATTGTTATTATCTAAAATCAACTGGAACTAATATGCAAATTGAATCAAACGCATATGCATTTATAGAACAATGTTATTTTGATAATACAAATAAAACATTCACTAACAATGGTGGAGTTATAAAATTATATAAAAATATTATAACAGGTGAAAAATCAACATCTACAACAGGAACAAATATAAATTATGTAGATAATCGTACTACTCCAGTTACTAATAATTGTAAGGCTGATAAAGTAACTGATTATTCTACATTTGATACTAATAAAGACTTATTCTATTATGATGATGTTAATAACATTTCAAAAGTAGATTTAATGCTAAAAGCAAGTGATGTTAAATCTTATATTCCTACTATTGCAGGAGCTGGTTTATTAAATACAATTGATTATTCTAAAAATTATAAAGAAAATAATAGCGAATATGTTGAACCTACAGTAACAGGAATAAATTATACATCTGGTATTCCTACATCTTCTGGTTGGTATGGTAATATTCAAGAATACCCTCTAAAAAGTGATGGAAAACCTGATACAGCAAATGGTAAAGATGTAGAATACTCTAAAGATGCAGTTGTAAGTGAAAATGAAGGTAAAATAACATTAACTGATACTTCTTCTACAAAAACAACATTTGCATATTATATTTTTGATGAAACTTATACAACAGGTAAACATACTTATACAATTAACATTTCATTAGGAAATAATGTTGGATCTAAGTGGAGTCTAATACAATTTTTAGATGGTGATAAGAATTTATCTATTAGAGATTGTGGAATTGATTCAAATAATAAAAATAAATGGGGTTATTCTCTAGATGGAGGACAAACTGAGGTTGCATCAGAATTAGCTGTAGAAAAAGAAAAGACATATAATATAGTATTAACAATTGATTATACAAATGAAACTGCAGAAGTTTCAATTAACGATACTAAAATTACAATTACAAATTGGAACTTCAGTGAAATTAAAGGTATTCAATTTATGACTGCAGCAAGTGCTCAAGATAGATCATTTACCGTTAATAAAGTAGAAATAGAGTAATTATAAATGCCATATTTCATATGGCGTTTATTTTTTTATAATTTATGCTTTTTTTATTGTAGAAAACGCTTTACTAAGCCATTTTTTAATGCTATAATTAGTCTAGATTGTTATTAAAATAACATAAAAAGAATTAAGGAGAAATAAGAGAATGAAAAAAAGAAAATTATTATTTGGTGTTCTTTTAGCTTCTGCTGCATTTAGCTTAGCAGCTTGTACAGCTAAAGATAATAAAACATCAACAAATGAAGAAAAGACTTCTGAAACAACACCTACTACTCCAACAACTACACCAGTTGAATCAACTGAAGAATCTAAACCAGTTGAATCAACTCCAGAAGTAGAAAAAGTAACAGTATGTTTCTATGAAGTAGTTGGATCAAAGGCTACTGAACTTACTGATTTAGAAATGCAAATTGATAAAGGTTCTAAAGTAACATTACCTGATGCATCAAAGCTTGCTAAAGAAGGATACAAGATTATTGGATATTATACATCTAAAGGTGCTCAAACAGCATTCAACTTTGATAAGGCTGTAGAAGATGATTGTGATATCTATATTAAATATGAAGAAAAAGGTGAATATGATACATACGCTGATGATGTACATAAGGTATGCGCATTTGACTTCAATACAGGTTCTATGAATACAGGTAGTATTGAATTTGGTGCTCAAACTCCTACATATTCAACAAATGAGGCTGCTGATGCTAAGATTTCAGGCGGCGAAGTAACACTTACTAAAAATACATTCATCGTTGACCCAGCTCAAGAAATGGGAACTGGTATCATTACAATGTATTTTGAATTAACATTTAATGGCGTTGCTAATAAAGAAGCATTCGTACAAATCGTTGGTACTTCTGCAACTAAGACAAAGACAGAAGTTATTGGTCTTAGATCAGATACAAATTCAAAGTTTGCATATAGATTAGATCAATCTTCTACTGATATTACATTTGGTACTGAATCAATTAAAACAGCTACTAAATATAAATTCGTAGTTAAGATTGATACTGCTGATGCAAAATTAAATATTGACCTTAATGGTGAAAACGTAGTTAAAGATGTTGAAATTTCTGTAGATATGGTTAAGGGATTAAAATTCACTGCTAAATCTAATGGTTCAACTGAAAAAGTAATTGATAATGTTGCAATTCTATTTGAAGCTAAGAATCCAAGTCCAATTGTTAGTGCTAAGAAACAAGCATTATCTAATATTAATACATATTTAGCAAGCGAAACAGTTAAAGCATATGATGAAGTAATTCAAAATATGATTACTGATAAAGCAAATAACTTCAAGACTCAAATTGCTGCTGCTACTACTAAAGAAGATGTAGAAGCTATTGAAGCAAATTGGAATACATTCAAGACAACTGAAAAGTATTTAGTAACAGTTAATCCATATACTGCTGCAAATACTGCAGAAACAGCTATAGCTCCATTCAAGATTGCAGCACTTGCTGGTGAAACTCCAGACTTAAGCGTTGTAGAATATTCATTATATGAAGTTGGTGAATTCTATAGCGATGCTGCATTAACAACTGCTTATACTCCTGCTGCAGTTAATGCAAATACTCCATTATATGTAAAAGTAACTAAGTGTGAAGCTAAATCAACTTATTCATTCAAAGCATCTGATTTAACAGCTACTGCAGATAATGAAAAATTCGCTGCAGGTTCATATTTACTTGGTACAGATAAATTCTTCACATTAGTATCAAATGGTACTGCTGTTAAGAGATATAAAGAAGAGGCAGTATATGCAATTGAATTAGAAAAGAGCTTCAATAACTACATTATGATTACAACAACTGGTGCTTGTACAATTAAGATGCATGCTGGTTCTACAAGTTCATCAAATACAACATCAGGATTTGGTGTATATACAGATAAGGGTAAAACTGTTGCTTCTGGAACAAGTGCTAAAACAGCAGAAAAGACTACAGATACTGAATTAGTATTCAATATTAGTGCCGCTGGTACATATTACATTGGTTATACTGAATCAGGTAGAGCTGGTAGAATCTTATCTATCGATGTTATATATCCTGAAGTATCATAATTAAATATATAAACCCAACAAATTGTTGGGTTTTTCTTTTGCTTATAAAATTAAAAGGGAATCAGTTTGGATTCCCTTTTATCTACTCATTAACATGTTCCCATACAGATTTAATTGATAAGCTTACATGATCATCATCTAAAGAATAGAATACTTCTTTTCCTTCTTTTCTACTTTTAATTAATCTTAGATTTTTTAAATATGATAATTGATGTGATACTGCAGATTTAGTCATACCTATATTTGCCGCAATATCATTAACACATAATTCTTTATCTGATATAGATAAAACTATTTTTAATCTTGTAGGGTCTGATAATGCTTTAAAAAAATCAGACATTTCATTGATTTTTTCTATATTTTCTTTAATATTAATATCCATAACATTACTCCACAATTTTATTATCTATTATAAATGATACACCAATATCTTCATTTACAACATGTAAATTCATATTAAAATAATCTACTGTTTTTTGAACTATAGACATTCCCAAACCAAATTGACCTTTACTACCTTTTTCATATGGTTTAAAGGCTTTATCTATGAATTTATCTTCAATATGATCTCCATCATTATAAATTCTTAGTCTATTTTCTTTTAAAACAATCTTAATTTCTGTTTTAGCATATCTTCTAGCATTATCTATAATATTATCTACTACAGTATACCAATTCTCGCTAAAACCCTTAAAAGTAACATTCTCATCTAAATCTAAAATAAAATTAATATTTTCAACCTGATGTTTATAATTAATTACTATATCATTAATGATATCATACATTCTAACATCTTCAAAATTCTTTTCAGTATTAAAATATTCTAATCTATTATATTGAATCAATCTATTAACCTTTTTCTTTAATATTTCTGATTGTTCAATAATCTTATTTGCAGATACATTATTATCTTCAACACCATCTTGGATTGCTTCAGCATATGTTTTAATAACAGCTATCGGTGTTTTAAAATCATGACTTAAATTATGAAGCATTTCTTGTTTTATCTTCTCATTTTCGTATAATTCTTCTCTCATTACCTCAATTGATTTAGATAAATCTCCAACTTCATCTTCATATGTATCAATATAAGAATTTTCATAATTATTTTTAGGTAATTCTAATACATGATTTTTTATTCTTTTTAATCTTTTTGCTACATTATTACTCCAAATATAAATGATAATTACAGCAAGTAAAATGATTAATAAGAATAATCCATTAACTTTAATAGAAATATCTCTAATTAATGCTTGAGCATATCTATTATCAGTAAATACTATTGAATAAGTATCCATATTATCTTTTGTATATGCTACAAAAACATATCTTTTATTATTAATTTTAATTACTGCCTGACCAATATATTCTACTTCATCAGTATTATTTTTTTCTTTTATTGATGCTGCAGCATTTAAAATGTCTGATATTTCTAAATAATCTTCCATATTTTTAAAATGACTATATTCACTATCTGAAGTCTTAATATAATATCCAACATTCATATCTCGAAAATTATATGGATTTTTAGGGTCTGTATCAGTGTTTACTAACAAAACGTAAGTAGATAATCTATTAAACATTTCTTTTTCAGCAATGCTGTTAGCAAAATTTATTGTTGTTACTGAAAAGGCAAAAACTGCAATTAATATTATTGAAAAGAAAAGTAATATTAATTGACTTGATATATCTAATTTTTTCATACTAGTAATCTATAACCAAAGCCATAAATTGTTTCAACAGATAATCTTGGCATCTTTTGACGTAATCTTCTCATTAAGTCATCAACTACTCTATCACTACCAAAATAATCACTACCCCAAACATTATCTAATATTTGGTCTCTAGAAAAGGCTTTTGTTTTATTTTTTAATAAGAATAATAATAAATCATATTCCTTTGATGTTAAATTTATATTAACATCATTTTCAGTAACAATTCTTTTATCGTAATCAATTGTATATCCATTAAAGCTTTCAGTATTTGATACTTTAGTTTCATAATTAGAATATACTCTATTTAATATATTTTTAACTCTAAGAACGAGCTCACGATTAGAATATGGCTTAGCTAAATAATCATCGCTTCCCATTCCTAATCCTGTTATTCTATCAAATTCTTCTACTCTAGCACTAGTAAAAATTACAGGAGTTATTTTATTCTTTTCCTTAATAATTTTAATTAAGTCATATCCAGAAATATCACCAGGAAGCATAATATCTAATATCCATAGATCAAAATTACTATTTAATGCCTTTATGGCATCCTCTCCGTTATCAAATGTTATTACTTCATAGCCTTCCTTTTCTAAATACTTTTTAGTTAAGGCTGATAAATTAGTTTCATCTTCTACGATTGCAATTTTATACATAAAAAAGCCTCCTTTTTTAAATTATACCCCATAAAATGATAAAGAACAACCACTGCCGGCTGTTCTTTATACAATTGAAAGAGTTATAAGTCTCTTATGAAAAAGATATCTATAATAGGGAGTAATAGATATTAGTCTTTTCTATAAGACAACTATAGTATACTCTTTGATTTCTGTAATTTTATCTTAGAATTATGGGAAATATTGGATTAGTTATCCTCATACATGTCTTCATAATCATCCATGTATTTATTATACTTATCCTCTTTGAAGTCATCTTCATCATCAAGATCATCGTCATCAAGATCTTCTTCTAGATCATCATCTTCATCATCAGAAGAATCATCATCGTCATCTTCCTCTTCATCCTCATCAGAAGAATCATCATCTTCGTCTTCATCTTCATCGTCAAGGTCTTCATCATCAAGATCTTCATCATCTTCATAGCCTGAAGTCTCTTCTGGTTCATCCTCAACATAATCTTCTTTAGAGTTAAAGTCAGAACCATCCTTATCAAATTCATCTAATGATTGGTTAAGCTTTAAATCCCAATTAGATTCACCCATATATACGAACTTTGAACTTGTAGTTATATCAACATATAATCTTGCAGTTAAAGTTTTATTTTCATCATCTGTTAATCCTTTACGATTAAATACTTCTTCAATTAAATCATAAATATTAATAGGAGCTTTCTTTTCCTCTAATATTTTTACAGCAACTTCTAATAATGATAACTCAGAATAGTTTTCCATGTTTATCCTCCAAAAATAAAATGCTATTATATTTTACTTAAAATATTAACAATTTTCAAGTGTTTAATCAAACAATATCCACATTTTATGCTCATTAATCTTATCATTTTCCATAAATAACGAATAAGATGCATATAATAATCCACTATTTATTGATAAATCAGTAGTTAATGTATAAAAATTAAATTCTAATCCTAGGTTATTTTTATAATAACCTGATGTTTTTATACCATTAGCTAAAAATATTTCCATATTAGTATTTCCTAATCTTTTTATAGTAACTGTAGATGCATCTATAGTAATATAAATCATTGTGTTTTCTGTAGCTAAATCCTTAAATGAATATGTATTATTTTTATATTCACAAATAGAATCAAATTCAGTTAAATTACCTTCTTTATCTATGCTTTTAAAATGTGCAATCATTAATATTCTCTTCTTCCTTCAAAAGCTTTAAGAACTGTCATTTCATCAGCATATGATAAATCTCCTCCAACAGGAAGTCCATGAGCAATTCTTGTAATTTTTATTGGATATTTATTCAATAATTCTTTAATATATCTTGCAGTAGTTTCACCCTCAATAGTAGCATTTGTTGCAATAATAAGCTCATCAACACTACCATTTTTAACCTTTTCTATTAAAGAATCTATATTTAAATCATCAATACCAATTCCTTTAGAAAAACTTATTGCACCATTTAATACATGATATATTCCTCTAAATTCATTAACTTTTTCAATAGTTAATAAATCTTTAATAGATTCTACTACTATTATTTGTCTTTTATTTCTAGTTTCATCAGCACAAATACTACATAAAGATGACTCAGTAATATTTCCACATGATGGGCAGATATGAATATCCTTTCTTAAGCTAATTAAAGCATTAGTAAAATCAACTATATCAGCCTCATCCATACTAAATAAAGTATATAATGCATATCTTTCAGCTGTTTTTTTACCAACTGAAGGAAGCTTTGAATAGCAATCAATTAAATTTTCTAAAGCTTTAGGATATTTATTCATTAGAATAATCCCATGCCTCCGCCAAAGCCGCCTAATAATTTTTGACTTTCTTCTTCAATTTTCTTATTTGCATCATTAATTGCTAAAACAACCATATCTTGAACCATTTCTAAGTCATCAGCTGCTGCCTCAGGATCAATTTTAATTGATACAACCTCATGGTTTCCTTTTACTTCAGCAACAACTACTCCTCCACCTGCAGTACCAGAAAATACTGTAGCTTCAAGCTTTTCTTGTGCTTCCATCATTTGTTTTTGCATTTTTCTTAATTTCATCATTTGTTGTTGATTCATTTTTTTAATCCTCCGTAATTTTTAATGTATTTTCATCAAATAATGAAGATATTTTATCTTCTATTGTTTCTTCTTTTGCTTCATTTTTAGGTTCTACTCTTCTTTTTACACCAATTCTAATATCATCTAGTTTTGGGTTAGGGTTTGACACTTTATTATATTTTGATTTGTAATCTTTTATAATTTGTGACCAAACAGTTGAAGGTAGACAAATATAATCTTTAATTGCAACTCCTGCATCACTAAAGACTTCAATTATCCTTTGATAATTTTCATAAGACATTACTCTATTACAGAATCCTACATCCTGTAATTCTACAATGAATGCATCATCAGATACTGCAACTATTTTTCCTCTAACTAATATTTGGATAGCAAATACATTAGATTGTTCTGAAATAATTGGCCATACATTCATTAAGGCTTCCTTTTTAGATTTAGATGCCTTATTAATAATATTTTCAATGTCTCTAACATTTATTTCATCAGGATATGCTTCACTTACAGGTATAGAATTTGTAACAACATTTTGTTGTGGTTGTGAAACACTGATTGGTGTTTGTTCATTAACAACATTTTGTTCTAAATTTTCTATTTTTGTTTCTTTTACATCTGTATTCTCGATTTGTTCGATTTTTTCAGGTATTTTTTCTATATTTTCAGTCGTATATTGGCTTCTTGGTTGATTTTGTTGTCTCATTGACTCAATCTCTGAAGCACTAGGAATACTTGGTGTAAAAGATTGATAATTTTGCTTATATTGATTTTTAGATTGAGCCTGTAACTGGTTAGATAATAAATTAACAGTTTTTTCTAAGCTTTCAATTCTATCTACCATATCAGCTTCAGTATTTAATTTAACATCATTCATCTTTAATATAGCTAATTCTAAGAATGCTCTTTTTTGAGTAGAGAATCTCATTTGATTTAAAGAATCATTTAATATATCTAACCATTGATATATTATAGGTCTTGATAAATTATTAGCTAAACTAATGAATGCATCATTTTTAAACATTAATTTATCTTCAATGATAGCATTATTTTTAAATAGAAGTACATCTCTTAAAAATAGAATAGTATCATTTACGATTCTAGGTACCTCTTTACCTTCCTTTATGATATTATTTAATATCATAACAGCATTAGTTTCATCTTCAGATCTACATGCATTTAATAATTCTATAATCTTTATATAATTGATATTACCTGATACAGCTAATACATCATCTAAATTAATTTCATCATTAACAGAATAACTAATACACTGATCAAATAATGATAAAGCATCACGCATTCCGCCCTCAGCAGAAGAAGCAATTTGAACTAAAGCCTCATCATTTATTTTTATATTTTCTTCATTAGCAACTATTCTTAATCTTTTTAAAATATCATTAATTGATATTCCTTGGAAATCAAATCTTTGACATCTAGATAAAATAGTATTTGGTAATTTATAAGGCTCAGTAGTAGCTAATATAAATATTACATGCTTTGGTGGCTCCTCTAATGTTTTTAACAAAGCATTAAAAGCAGCAGGAGATAACATATGTACCTCATCTATAATATAAACCTTATATTTACCTATTGCAGGTAAAAATTTTACAGTTTCTCTTAATGCTCTAATATCATCAGCACCATTATTAGATGCAGCATCTATTTCAATAACATCAGAAATAGTACCTTTAGCAATTCCTGTACATATTTCACATTGACAACAAGGATCAGGTGTAGGTCCATTTTTACAATTCATGGCTTTAGCCATGATTTTAGCTAAGGTAGTTTTTCCTGTACCACGTGGACCACAAAATAGGTATGCATGAGCAACTTTATTTAATTTTATAGCATTTTTTAATGTTTTTATAATATGTTCTTGTCCTACAACCTCATTAAAGTTTTGAGGTCTATAAGCACGATAAAGTGCCACGTATGCCATATTTTTACCTCCTAATCTAAATAATAAATATATTTAACATCATCTTTATAAACATGATAATAACTTATATAACAATCACTTGATGATATTAAATCATAAATAGTAGTAGCAAATCCATCTTTATTTAGATTTATTCCTACTTCCTTAAAAGATTTTGAAATAATATCACTACAATATGATTTATTTACTGTATCAAAAATAAATGAATAATTATATGGATCACCAAGTCTTGATGTAATTAAAGAATTAACCTCTCTACGCTTTTCATCTGACATTTTTACTCTTAATCCTATAACTTCATTATATGTATAATTATCTGCCCAATAATCAGAAAAAAATACTTCAGAAACATTTTCTCCATCATTTAGGCCTGTAGCTTCAATAGTAGTAGTATTAGGATAAATTATATCAGTATTATAATCTCCATAATCACCATTTATATATGCAGCATGACCACCAACTAAAAAGGTAATACTATTTCTAATAACCTCAGGTCCTAAAAGAGCTTCTTTAGTGACTAAAATATCTGATTCATAACCAGGATATATTATACCATCTTCCTCATAGAATGCTTTTTTAGTCTCATTAGATTTTATTTTATAATATTTAACAGAAGCAGTAGATTTATCCTCCTCAAAAACTGCTTTTGATTTAAAATTTTCAACTAAAATTACTTCATGAATGTTTTTACAGATGGTAATAGTTCCACCCCATATTAAAATAAATAATAAAATACTTCTAATTGCAATAAAAGCAAGTTTTAAAATACGCTTCATAGAAGTATTTTACCATATTTATGGTAATAAGTGAATAAAAAGCACTTTAAAAAAATTTCATTTAAATAAAAAAAACTCATAAATTGTTAAACAATCTATAAGTTTTAATTTTTTTATTTATTTTCGTTATTTTTTGGTTTAATAACGATTGCTCTTTCTTCGCCTTCACCCTCAGATTCAGTATAAACATCATGCCAATCACTTAATTTTTCATGGATAACACGACGTTCAAATGAATTCATATGTGGAAGTTTAACCTCAACCTTAGTTTTAGCTACCTCTTTAGCAGTTTTAGTTGCTAGAATTTCTAGCTGACGTGCACGATTTGCACGATATCCACCAATATCTAATGTAACAATAATATGGTCTTTAGTATAAGAAGAAATAAGACTTCTTAATAACATTTGAATAGCCTCAAGAGTTTTACCCTTAATACCAATTAATAAAGAATTTTCATATGAATCAATCATATAATGAATTTCAGATTCATTATTAATGCTTCTAGCTTCAATTTGATATCCAATACCCATTGCTTTTAACATACTTTCAAGATATTTTTTACCTTCTAAAGTTAAATTAATATCAACAACTGCTTCACAGTTTAATCCTTCAGGTAATTCACCTAAAACATTAACAAATATTTTATCACTTGATATATGTAGTTTTTCTACAGCGATTGCTTGAGCCTCTTCTTGTGTCTTTGCAATAAATTCTACCTTTTTTTGCATAGTTAATCACCCTATTATATCATTTCTTTTGTGCTTTTCGTAATTTCTTTCATTTATCATTCTACCAATTTGTGATTGGCCTATTTGATAAACACCACCAATTAACCAATAAATACCTAAAGAAGTACTAGATAGTGACATAAATACGAACATAACATTCATAATTATCATCATCCACTTCATTTGGTTTTGTTGATCAGTTTGCTTCTTATTTTTTGCATCATTGTATTTCTTTTGATATTTAAGTGGTCTTTGACCTAACTTTTGTTGTAAGAAAGTTACACCACCAAATAATAATGCTACAACTAAACCAAAAATCTTATCTTTAACATCTGTTGCATTAAAGAAAGAAGTAGTCATTTCAAAAGTACCAAATACCTTAGTATTACTTAACGCAAAATCACCAGCCATAGTAACACCTACTGCACCATTTACATTTTGTGTTGAAGTAGCGTTAACTCTTTGAACAACCTCATACATTGACATAAATATTGGGAATTGTAGGAACATAGTAGTAACACAACCGATTGGATTTACTTTATTTTTCTTGTAAACCTGCATCATTTCTTGTTGCATCATTTGTTGACTTCTTTGATCAGTTCTACCTGCATATTTTCTTTGAATCTTAGCTATCTCTGGTTGCATTAATTGCATCTTTAAGCTCATTCCATTTTGTTTAGAATAAATTGGCCATGCAGCTGTTCTTACTATAATAGTAGTAAAGAAAATACCCCAAAAATAAGAATTGCCTAATGCTTTACCAATATTTGAACATAACCAAGCTATTGGGTAAGATAAAATATTAATTGGCCATCCCCAAAGTGTATTCCAAAATCCTTTTCCATTAGCCCATAAATCAATCCACTCTTGTGCATATGATGTATATGGCTTAGAATACCAGTTTTTAGAATCCATTCTACAGCTAGTCAAAGTTATCAACAATATTCCTAAAAATAATACAAGCACAAATCTATATCTGTTCTTATATAAAAATTTAGTCATTTTTGTCTCCTTGTAGTAATCTTTGCTTATTAAATAGATATTCTAATTGCTTTTTCATATTAACGAAATCTAATTCATTAACCTTTGATCTTACAATTACAAAAACATCTGTGTTAGAATTTAAATTAATATTTAGATTATCTATAATTGCAGTAACCTGTCTTTTAATTTTATTTCTAACAACAGCGTTACCTATTTTTTTTCCTACACTAATCGCATATCTAAAGTTGCTGGTTTCTGGATTTATTCTTTTATATACTGCAAAATATGAATTTGCAGAATATTTTTTATTTTTTAAAATTAATTCAATTTCTTGATTTTTCTTTACGCGATACTGTTTTTTCATAGAATATCCTTATTGAATAAAAAATACGACCAAAAAAAATTATTATTGTTCTGGTCGTACTAGTTATCAATATAAGTTATTTAATTATTAAGCAGTTAAATGTTTTCTGCCTTTTTTACGTCTAGCAGCTATAACTTTTCTTCCGTTTTTAGTAGCCATACGAGCACGGAAGCCATGAGTTACTTTTCTTTTACGCTTATTAGGTTGATAAGTTCTTTTCATAGATTACATACCGCCTTTCTTAGAAACCATGCTGTTTTATTTTATCAAAAAGATTTGTAACTGTCAACCAAAAAATATCTATTATTTTTAAATAAAATTATTATAAATTTTTTATTAAAAAAAATATAAAAAAAATGTTAATATTTTTATGCTAAATTGTGGATAACTTATGAACCTAGTTTTCAACATGTGAATATGTGAATATGACCTATTTTTCTTGATTTTTAGCCACTTTTTTAGCAAGTTATCCACATTTTTAGGTGTTTCTTTTTCCAATTTTCATTAAACTTATCCACATTTTTGGTGGAAAACTTTATGTTGAAAGATAAATTATTTATGATATTATAAGTGAGAATTGAGGGTGGGATTATGATAGAATACCAGGATATCTGGAATAATATTAGGGATGAGTTAGAAACAAATCTTTCTGAACAAACATTTAACCAGACATTTGGTGATGTTAAGAAAGTTATTAAATATGAAAATGGTATAATTTATGTTTTAACACCATCTCCTTATGCAAGAAGAAACATTAATAAATTATATTATAAAACTATTAATGAGATGGTAAAAAGCTACGCAAAAGAGAATTTGAAATTTAAATTCGTATCAGAAGATGAAATAAAATTAGATAAAAAGCCTACAGTAATAAAACAACTTACTAAAACTGATTTAAATCCAAACTTTACTTTTGAATCATTTGTAGTAGGTGATTCAAATAGAATGGCAGTATTAACAGCACTTAAAGTAGCTGATAATCCTGGTGTAATTTATAACCCACTTTATATCTTTGGTGGAGTAGGACTTGGAAAAACTCACTTAATGCACGCAATTGGTAATTATATTTCTGAACAAAATTTAGATAATAAAATATTATATGTTCAAGCAAATGATTACTTATCTGATTATACTAGAGCATTAAGAGATAATAATATTGCCGGATTTGAAGAAAAATATGATAATATTGATGTTTTATTAATCGATGATATTCAAATGCTTACAGATAAAAATCAAACACAACAACAATTTTTTAAATTATTTAATTACTTAGACAATAATAATAAACAAATAGTAATAACATCAGATAGACCAGCAGCTAAATTAAATGGCTTTATGGATAGATTAACATCTAGATTTGAAAAAGGTGGAGTTGTAGATATAAATCACCCTGATTTTGCTCAAAGATTTAATATTTTAAAGAAAAAAGCTCAAGAATTATCAGAATCTCCTATTCCTGATGAAATATTAACATATATCGCAGAAAACTTTACTGATAATGTAAGAGAATTAGAGGGTGCATTAAATAGAATATTATTATATTCTGAAATGTATTCTAATATGCCACTTACATTAACATTAGCTAAAGATGCACTTGAAGTATTATTAAAGAATAAAATTGTTAATCCTGAATCAAATTATGATGACCTATTAAGCGTTATTGCAGGAATGTATTCTATAACTGTAGCTGATATATTAGGATCATCAAGAAATTCTAAATATACATTACCACGTCAAATTGCTATGTATATTTTAAAAACAAGATATAATCTTACTTATAAAAAAATTGGTAATATTTTAAATGGTAGAGATCATACAACTGTCATGTCTGGATATAATAAAATTTGTGATGATATAAAAACAAATGAAGAATTAAAAATGGCAGTAGATGCTATACTTAAAAAAGTATAATACTATGTGGATAATTCTTTATTTTCCACATTTATTATGATATAATAATATGCGTATTATAAGCGTTTTTTAGACTTATCCACAAATACACATTCTATATAATAATAACTAAAAAATATTATTTAATTTTTTATGGAGGAAATTATGAATCTAACAATTGATAGAGAAATCTTACTTGAAAATTTAAACACAATATCTAGAGGCTTACCTGTTAAATCACCAATGCCAATTTTAACTGGTATTAAATTATATGCTACAGATACTGATTTATTTATGACATCATCTAATACAGATATTTCTGTTGAAGTTAGAATTAATGATACATCACTTGATATTAAAGAAGCAGGTCAAACAGTAGTACCTGGTAGATTCTTTATTGATATAATAAGAAAAATTAATGCTAAAAAGGTTAGCTTATATCTATCAGAAGATAAAATATTAATTATTAAAGCTGATAGAGTTGAATATAAATTATATATAATGGATTCTCTAGATTATCCTAAGATGGATTTCGTATCTCAAGAAAATCCATTAGTATTACATTCTGATTTAATTAAAGAAATTGTAAGAGAAACAGTATTTGCAACAGCACAAACAGAAAAGAAACCTATTTTAACAGGTGTTAATTTTAATCATGTAAATGGTAAATTAGTTATAACAGCAACTGATTCATTTAGATTATCTCAAAAAATAATTTCTATTCCTTCATATAAGGATTTCAATATAACAATTCCATCTAAATCATTAGATGAATTATCTAAATCAATTGATAGCTATGCAGGAGATATTAATATTTATTTATCTGTAAACAAAATGCTTGTTACATTTAAAAATATTTGTTTCCAAACAAGATTATTAGATGGTAATTATCCTGAAACATCAAGATTAATTCCTCAAGAATTCCCAATTGTTTTAAAATTTAATAAAGATGAATTAGCACAAGCTGTAGAAAGAGTTTCTCTACTTTCACCTAGAGATAGTGCTAAAGATAAAGAAATAACATATAGTATTATTAAATTATCAATTAAAAAAGATAGAATTATTGAAATATCAACTAATAATTTAACATTAGGTGATGCTAAAGAAGAATTAATTCCAACATCTATAGAAGCATCTAATCCAATAACAATTGGTTTTAGTTCTAGATATTTATTAGATTCTTTAAAGAGTTTAATTTCAACTGAAATATCTTTAAATTTATCTGGTGAAGTAAGACCATTTATTATTAGAGGAGATAATGATATTAATCTTACTCAATTAATATTACCAGTTAGAATGGAAAACTAATAAAAGCCCTATGGGCTTTTTTTAATAGAAAGGAAATATATATGAATAATAAATTAAAGGAATTAAAAGAAATATTAAAAAAAGCTAAAATATATTCACACGCAATAAATATTATGTATTTTGACCTAGAAACAACTGCTCCTAAGGATGCACTAAATGATCAAAATAATACAATTAATTATTTTACAAATGAATTATTTAAATTATTACATAATGATAATGTAAATAAATTAGTTATTGATTTAGATAAAGAAAAAGATAATTTAGATTATTATGATAAATTATTAATTGAAAAAATGTATGAATCATATTTAAAACAAAAAAATATAACTCCAGAATTTGATTTAAAAAGAAATCAAATATATTCTAATGCTTATGTAGCATGGTTAAATGCTAAAGAAAAGAAAGATTATAATTTATTTAAAGATTCTTTTAAGGATGTTATTAATATTCAAAGAGAAGAAATAAATTTAAGAGATAATAAATTACCTATTTTTTATGATAATTTATTAGATGACTGTGAAAAGGGTGTATTATCTTTTGAATTAGATATATTCTTTAATGATTTAAAAATAGGTTTAATAGATTTATTAAATAAAATTAAATCATCGAAACATCAAATTAGAGATGATTTTTTAAATAGAGAAGTTCCAATATATAAACAAGAAGAATTTTCTAATTATTTATTAAAATTAAATGGTTATGATTTAAATAAGGGTGTATTAAGAACTACAGAGCACCCATTCACATCAGAAATAGCAGAATATGATTCACGTGTAACAACACATTATTTTAAAGATAATGTGTTATCTAATATTTATTCAGTAATTCATGAGGGTGGTCATGCAATATTTATGCAAAATGAACCAAAAGAAGATCACGAGCATTTTATTAATGATTATATTACTAATGGTATGCATGAATCTGTATCTAGATTTTACGAAAATGTAATAGGTAGATCAAAAGAATATATTCATTTAATTTATCCTAAATTTATTGAAACATTTAGTGAATTTAATGATATTTCTGAACAAGAATTATATGAAGCTATAAATATAGTAAAGCCAAGCTTAATTAGAACAGAAGCAGATGAGGTTACTTATGGATTACATATTATAATTCGTTATGAAATGGAAAAGATGATTTCAAATAATGAAATATCATTTGATGATGTTTCTAAAAAATGGAATGAATTATATTATAAATATCTAGGTGTAAAGCCTAATAATGATTCAGAAGGTGTTTTACAAGATGTACATTGGTCTGGTGGATTTGGATATTTTCCAAGCTATGCAATTGGAAATTGTTATAACGCAATGTATGTTAAAGAAATGAATAAAGTAATCAATTTAAAAGAATCTATTTTAAATGGTGATTTTAATACAATTAATAATTGGATGAAAGAAAATATTTTTAAAGAAGCAAATCATTTAACACCAAAAGAATGGATTAAAAATATTTGTAATAAATCATTAAAAGCTAGTGATTTTTTAGAATATTTGAATAAAAAATATAGTGATATTTATAAATTCTAATTTGAATTAAAATATTAATATCAAATAAAATATATCAAAAATGCCTTTTATGGCGTTTTTTTATTTTATAGTAATTATTTACTTATCATATTAGAAAAATAAAAATAAAGCCAATTTTATGTTAATTTAATTGAAAATGTTTTATCTATATGATATAATCATATAGAAAGCAGGTATTTTTTTATGAAGCCTATAAAGATTACAACTGAATATATTGAGCTTCAGATGTTATTAAAATTAGAATCAATAATTTCATCTGGTGGTCAAGCAAAATATTTCTTGGCAGAAAATCTTGTTTATGTAAATGGAGAGTTAGAACAAAGAAGAGGAAAAAAATTATATCCTGGAGATAAAATCAAGGTTTTAGATCAAGAATTTATTATTGAAAAATAATGATAAAGGAAATTAGATTAAAAAATTTTAGAATATTTGATGATATTAAATTTGATACATCTAATTCATTAGTAATTTTTAGTGGTAAAAATGCAGTAGGTAAAACTTCTATTTTAGAAGCTATATATTTAGCATCAACATCTAAAAGTCATAGAACTAATGATATTGAATCGATTATTAAATCAAATAAAGAATTTGCATCAAGTGAAATAATTTCAAATAAGAATTATAAAGTTGTAATATCAAATGATAAAAAAACATATTTTATAAATAAGGCTGAATATAAAAGAGTATCAGATTTTATTGGTGAATTAAAGGTAGTTATGTATTCACCATTTGATTTAAATTTAATAGATGGAGCTAAAAATATTAGAAGAAGATTTCTTGATTTAGAAATATCTTTAAATGATAAAGAATATTTAAGAAATTTATCTATTTATAAAAAGCTTCTAAATGAAAGAAATGAATTATTAAAAACAAATAAATTAGATAAGACATTATTAAATGTGTTAACTAAAGAATTGATAAAATATGTTGATTTAATTTATAAAAAGAGAATTAGTTTTATAAATGCATTAAATGATAATTTATTAGAGATTTCTAAGAATTTAAATTTCTTAGATATCAAATTAGAATATGAATCAACATATGATCCAATAAATATTGAATATAGTTTTAATTCTAAATTAGAAAGAGATATATTTACTAAAACAACAAATATAGGTCCTCATAGAGATGACTTTAAAATATTTATAAATAATCATCTAGCTTTAGAATATGCATCTAATGGTGAAAAGCATTTAATTTGTATAGCAATTAAAATAGCTTTAAAGGAGTATATCAAAACAAAATGTAATGATGAACCAATATTACTTTTAGATGATTTATTTGTAGCATTAGATAAAGATAAGATAAAAAAGATAACAGAATATGTTAAAAAATCTAAACAAGCTTTTATTACTACCACATCAATATTAGATATTCCTGATGAAATATTAAAAGATGCGTTAGTATTAAGAATATAAAAAAGAAAAAGGAGAAATTATGGAAAAGGATATTAAAGTAGAAGAATTAAATGAAGCAGATGATATGACTACAGGCAATCCAGATGCTGAAGGCTATGATTCAGGTAAAATTAAAATCCTAAAGGGATTAGAGCCAGTAAGAGAGCGTCCTGGTATGTATATTGGATCTACTGGTGTTGTAGGTTTACATCATTTAGTATGGGAAATTGTAGATAACTCTGTAGATGAGGCTTTAGCAGGTTATGCAAAGCATATTGTTGTTGAAATATTACCAGATAATATTATTAGCGTAACAGATGATGGTCGTGGTATGCCAGTTGACTTACACCCAGAGACAAAGCGTCCAGCACTTGAAGCTATTTTTACAGTATTACATGCTGGTGGTAAATTTGATGATGAAAATGGTGAGGGAGCATATAAGGTATCAGGAGGATTACATGGTGTAGGTGCATCTGTAGTTAATGCCTTATCTGAATGGCTTGAGGTTACTGTATTAAGAAATGGTAAGCAATATACTGAAAGATTTGAACGTGGTAAAGTAATTGGTGATTTACTTGAGCATGATACATCTAGTCATACAGGTACAATTGTTACATTTAAGCCAGATTATGAAATATTCCATGATACATTAGTATTTGATTATGAAACTATTAGAAAAAGAATGCAACAAACTGCATTTTTAAATAGTATTTTAACAATTACAGTAAATGATAAAAGAGATCCTGAAAATATAATTTCTAATACATACCATTATGATGGTGGTGTAAAGGAATATGTACAATTCTTAAATGAAGGAAAGACTGTAGTTAATCCTAATATTGTTTATTGTAAGAATGTAGGATCATATAAAGAATTAAATAGCGATGGAAATGAAGTTGTAAGAAAAATAGATATTGAAGTTGCTATGCAATATAATGATGGATACAATCAAACAATTTTCTCCTTTGTAAATAACGTAAATACTCATGAGGGTGGTTATCATGAAGAAGGCTTCAAGATGGCACTAGCTAGAGTATTAAAGAAATATGCAGATGATAACAAGCTTTTAAAGAAGGATGAGGAAATGTCTAGAGAGGATACTCTTGAAGGACTTGTAGCTATTATTTCAATTAAGCATCCAAATCCAGAATTTGAAGGTCAAACAAAGACAAAGCTTGGAAATACTGAGGTTAGAGCTTTAGTAAGCCAAGCATTTGGTGAAGCATTAGATAGATATTTAAATGAAAATCCAGCAGTTGCTAAGACTATTATTGATAAATGCTTACTTGCTGCAAGAGCAAGAATTAATGCAAGAAAAGCAAGAGAAGCAACAAGAAGAAAATCTCCACTAGATTCATTAATGTTTTCTAAGCTTGCTGATTGTAGATGTAAAGATCCATCTAAATCAGAAATGTATTTAGTAGAGGGTGATTCTGCCGGTGGTTCTGCAAAATCTGGTAGAAATTCTAATTATCAAGCAATATTACCTTTACGTGGTAAGGTATTAAATGTACAAAAGGTACAATTATCTCGTGCTTTAGAAAATAATGAAATTTTATCAATGATTCAAGCTATTGGTACAGGTATTGGTGAAGAATTTGATATCACAAAGGCTAGATATCATAAAATTGTAATCATGACCGATGCCGATGTCGATGGTGAGCATATTTGTATATTATTATTAACATTCTTCTATAGATTTATGAGAGGCTTAATTGAAGCTGGATATATTTATGTAGCTAAGCCACCTCTATATAGAATTCAATATGGTAAGCAATTAGATTATGTATATTCAGATGAAGAGCTTGAGCAATATAAGGCTTCTAAATATGCAAATAAGAAATATGATGTTCAAAGATACAAAGGTTTAGGTGAAATGGACCCTGCACAACTTTGGGAAACAACAATGGATCCAAAGGTTAGAACATTAGTTCAAGTACACTTAGATGATGCAGTAGTTGCAGATCAAACATTTGAAATGCTAATGGGTGAAGAGGTAGAGCCTCGTAAGGATTTCATTCAAGCAAATGCACACTTTGCAGATAATCTAGATATTTAAGGAGTATTGTATGGCACAAAACGAGAAAGATTTAGAATTTGAAAGAGCTCTAGAAGAAAGAAAAGATGAAGCTATAGAGCAATTAGATGTTAATAATAAAATGAAAACATCATTCCTAAATTATGCGATGTCTGTTATTATTGCTCGTGCATTACCTGATGCAAGAGATGGACTAAAGCCAGTTCAACGTCGTATTTTATATGGAATGAATGAATTAAAAGTATTTTCTAATGTTCAACATAAAAAATCAGCAAGAATCGTCGGTGACGTAATGGGTAAGTATCACCCACATGGTGACTCATCTATTTATGAAGCAATGGTAAGAATGGCTCAAGATTTTAGCTATAGATATCCACTTGTTGATGGACATGGTAACTTTGGTAATATCGATGGTGATGGCGCAGCTGCAATGCGTTATACAGAAGCTAGATTATCAAAAATAGCTATGGAAATGTTAAGAGATATTGATAAAGATACTGTTAATTTTGTTGAAAACTATGATGCAACTGAAATAGAACCAAATCTATTACCAGCAAGAATTCCTAACCTATTAGTTAACGGTACAACAGGTATTGCAGTAGGTATGGCAACAAATATTCCACCACATAATTTAGGTGAAGTAATTGATGGATGTGTTGCATTAATTAGAAACCCTGGTTTAACATCAGAAGATTTAATGGAATATATTAAAGGTCCTGATTTCCCTACAGGTGGTTTAATCTTAGGTAAAGAAGGCTTAAGAAATGCTTATTGTACAGGTAATGGTACAATAATTATTAGAAGTAAAGCTCATATTGATGAAATGGAAAATGGTAAGCATGAAATTGTTGTTACTGAAATTCCATATGGTATCAATAAGCAAAGAATTTTAGAGCGTATTGCTCAAGTTGCAAAAGATAAAATTATTGATGGTATTACAGATTTAAGAGATGAATCTTCAATGGCTGGTTTAAAGATAGTTATTGAATTAAGAAGAGATGTAACACCAGAAGTAATTTTAAATAGCTTATATAAATATACACAGCTTCAATCAAGCTATGGTATGAATATGGTATGCTTAGTAGATAATAGACCTGTCGCTATTACATTACATGATGCCTTAGATGTATATATTAAGCACCAAATTGATGTTATTACAAGAAGAACTGAATTTGACTTAAAGAAAGATCTAGATAGAATTCATATTATTGAGGGCTTATTAATAGCTCATGATAATATTGATGAAGTAATCCATTTAATTAGAAATACTAAAGATGGAACTGAAAAAGAAAAATTAATGACTAGATTCAATTTAGATGACATTCAAGCACAAGCAATATTAGATATGCGTCTACAAAGATTATCTGGTATGAATTATGGTAAGCTTGTTGAAGAAAGAGATTATTTAAATGAAGAAGTGGCAAGATTTAGAGAAATCTTAGGTGACATTAATAAGAAAAATGAAATTTTAATTCAAGAAATGCTTGAAATTAAAGATAAATATAATGATGAAAGACATTCAGAAATTGCCCTAGATACTGCAATAAATATTTCTAATGAAGACTTAATCACAAGAGAAAATGTTATTGTTACAGTAACTAATAAGGGTTATGTAAAGAGAATGAAGCAAACTGAATACCAAGCTCAACATAGAGGTGGTACAGGTATGAATGGTATGAAAACTCACTCAGATGATGATGTTTCAATGATTGTACCTGCATTCAGTCATGATTATTTATTATTCTTCACTAATTTAGGTAGAGTATATGCTCAAAAGACATATTTAATACCTGAAGGTACAAGAACATCTAAAGGTACACCATTAGTAAATGTATTTGAATTTAAAGAAGGAGAAAAACTTCAAACCCTTGCAACTGTTAAGTCATTAGATGACGATACATTAAATCTATTCTTTGTTACAAGAAATGGTACAGTTAAAAGAACAAAGCTATCAGATTTTAAGAATATTAGAACATCAGGTATTATAGCAATTAACTTAGATGAGGATGATGAATTATTTAAGGTCTTCCTAACTGATGGAAATAAGAGTATAATACTAGGTGCATCTAATGGAAAGGCAATTAAATTTGCTGAATCTGATGTAAGATGTATTGGTAGATCTGGTGCTGGTGTTAGAGGTATGCTATTATCTTCAGATGAAAAGATTATAGGTGCTTCAGCAGTTGATACAGATGAAACACAAATTTTAGCAGTAACATCACACGGTTATGGTAAGAGAAGCTTTGCTTCAGAATATCGTTTACAACAACGTGGTGGTTCAGGTGTTAAAACTGTTAATGTAACTGAAAAGAATGGTAATTTAGTTATGCTTGCATCAGTTACAGATGATAATGATTTAATTATTTCTACTAATAAGGGTACAGTTATTCGTATGCATGCATCTGATATTTCTATATCAGGTAGAAATACTCAAGGTGTAATATTAGTTAAGATTAGAGATAATGAATATATAGCTAATATTGCTGTTGTAGATAAAGAAGAAGAAAAAGACGAAGAAGTACTAGAAGGTCAACAAGAGGAAGCAGAGAATACAAAAGTGGAGGAATAATCTATGAAAAAAAGTAATATATTTACCATAGGTTTAATTTCATTATTAACAATATTTTTATCATCATGTGGAAAAGGCTCTGATGATGTAAGAAAAATGGATCCATTCGATGTAGTAATGAGTATATTCTTTGTATTAATATTAGCTTTTATTGTAGGAATTATTGTCTATATAATTGTTCATCATTATAGAAATAGATAATTTTAAATCCAGTGATTAAATTCACTGGATTTAATTATTTATTGAAAATAAATAATATTCATTTTATACTATTTAAAAAGGTGGTGATTCAATTGGAAAAAATAGGTGTTAGAGATTTAGCATACTTTATTCACCAAAGTGGTGATTTAACAACTGAATTCTTTTCTAATCATGATATGCTAGTTGGATCACGTGCTCATGATTTCTTACAAAGTCAATATTCATCACTAGATAAGGCTGAATATTATATTAAAAGAGAAATATCATATTTAGGAAAAACATATATATTAGATGGTTATATTGATGGAGTTTTAAACGAAGACGAAACTATAATAATTGAAGAAATAAAATCTACTACAAAAGAATTAGATGAAATAACTATTGAATATCATAAAGAGCATTTAGCACAGGCAAAAATATATGCATACTTATATGCTTTAGAAAATAATATGGATGTAATTAATATAAGATTAACTTATATAAGTGTTATAGATTATGATGTTAAATCATTTGATATGATTGCTAAATTTGACGAATTAGAAGATTTTACATTATCTACCTTAGAAGCATATATATCATGGTTAAATATGCTTGATTCTAGTAAAAATAATAGAAATGAAACATTAAAAACAATTAAATTTCCATTTGAATCAGAGCGTATGGGCCAAAGGACTTTAATGAAAGCAACATATAAGGCCTTAACTAATAACGAAATATTATATTGTATTGCTCCAACAGGAATTGGTAAGACAATGGCAACAATGTTTTCAGCTTTAAAAACATTAAATGAAAATGATAAATTATTCTATTTAACAGCTAAAGGTAGTGGTAAAAATGCACCACTTGATGCGATTAGAATATTAAAGGATAAGGGTTTAAAAATAAAAGCAATAGATATTACTGCAAAAAAGAAAATATGTAATGCTAAAATGGGACACTGTAATCCTGATGAATGTCCTTATACAAAGGATTATTTTTCTAAATTAAATGAAGCAACAAAAGAAATTTTCTCTAAATATGATATATATAGTGAGGATGTAATATTAGAAATAACTAATAAATATAAAATTTGTGCTTTTGAATTTAGCTTATATTTATCATATTTTTGTGATATTGTAATTGCTGATTATAATTACGCATTTGATCCTTCTGCAAGATTAATAAGATATTTTGAAGATGATACATATAAGCCTAAGGTTTTAGTAGATGAGGCACATAATTTAGTTGATAGAAGTAGAGACATGTATTCTGCAAATATAAATGAATTAGATATAAGGACATTAAGAAAATATTTAAATGGATATAAGCCATCTATTAGAAATGATTGTAATAAAGCACTTGAAATATTAGATTCATATAGAGAATTTTTAGTAGATAGGACAACTATATTCGAAAATAGTATGAATCATGATTTAAATGTAATATTAAGAAATATATTTCAAAAATGTGATCAAATCTTTGAAGAAAATAAAAAGATTAAGGATAAGGATATCGCATTAGAATCGTATTTTAAAATAATGGATTTTTTAAATATATCTGAGATTTTTTCAGAAAATCATAGAGTAATAATAAAATTAATAGATGATAAAATATCTATGACATATTTTTGTCTTGATGCATCTAAATTTATATTAGAGACAATTAAAGAATCAATATATGGAATAGTATTCTTTTCGGCTACATTATATCCAATAGAATATCATGCTAATTTAATTACAGCAGGAGAAGGTAAATTTTTAGAATTAGATTCTCCATTTGATCCTAATAATTTAGATATAATTATTAATTCTAGTGTATCAACAAAATATAAAAATAGAATAGATTCTATTGATTCAATAATAGAAGCAATAGAGGTTGTAACTGAATCAAAAAGTGGCAATTATATTGTATTTTTCCCATCTTATCAATATATGAATATGGTTTTAGAACAAATAATTGATCCTAATTATGAAATCATTATTCAAAAGAATAATTTAACAGAGCTTGAAAAAAATGAGATAATCAATAAATTTAAAACAACAACAAACACTAAAGTAGGATTCTTTGTTATGGGAGGAGTATTTAGTGAAGGTATTGATTATATAGGTGATGCCTTATCTGGTGTAATTATTGTTGGTGTAGGACTTCCTTTAATATGTGATGAAAATAATTTATTAAAGGAATATTATGAATCAACATATAACAATGGATTTAACTATGCATATACATATCCTGGATTTACAAAAGTAATACAAGCTGTAGGAAGAGTTATAAGAGATTATAATGATAGAGGTATTGCCATATTAATGGATGAAAGATTTGTATATAATGAATATCAGCAATTAATGCCAAAGCATTGGCAAAAAAGAAAGGTAATAACTAATACCTATATGTTAAAGAAAGAATTAATTATTTTTAATAAATAAGTGTTATAATTGATTGAAAAGAAGTCAATATATTTTTGAATAAAATAAAGAAATATATTTATCTTCTCAAGATAAAGACAAAAAATCCTCGATATACGGATTTTTTTAAACCGAGGATGAATAATTTA
>Ga0310694_10001414_pt1 | contig 27335 bp, 16 predicted proteins | sample 174DNAGHGhighgp2_FD_203884 | JGI IMG/M metagenome (GOLD analysis project Ga0310694, IMG submission 203884) | Sheep rumen microbial communities from Palmerston North, Manawatu-Wanganui, New Zealand - 1742 DNA GHGhigh gp2 (v2) (version 2) | ecosystem: Host-associated > Mammals > Digestive system...
ACGAAGGACGACTTCTACCGCATACTCGAGGCCGAGATAGACGCCATTGCGCAGTGCAAACACATAGTGGGCTACTGCTACACGCAAATCACAGACGTGGAACAAGAGAAGAACGGCATCTATTACTACGACCGCACGGCCAAGTTCGACACCGAGCGCCTGCGCGCCATCTTCGCCAAGATCCCGTCCGTCATACAGAATCCGCAGGACCTGAGCGGCTGGAAAAAGAAGTGAACCGAGGGTTCGCTGCAACCATCAGTGACACAGAGCACGCATCACATTGCTGGCAGGACGTCCTGCCAGCAATTCTTTTTTCATGAAGTCCATGGCAGGAGCCACATGGCGGAAGTATTGGCGGTAGCCCTCGCAGAGATAGCTGAGACCGGGCTCGCCCTGAGCCGAAGTGCAGAAACGCAGACGCGGACACTCGCCATGGCAGGCAAAGAGCCACTCGCACTGGCCACACTGCTGCGGCAGGCCTTCGCTTTTCGAACGCCCGAAACGCAGCTGCCGCTCGCTCTGCATCATAGACCACAGGCTCTGGCTGCGCACATTGCCGAGACGATAGGCCGGAAAGACGTAGTGGTCGCAGCCATAAACGCTGCCGTCTGGCTGCACTGCTGCCGCATGGCCGCACTGACGCCCATAGACACAGATGCCGGGCGAGACACCCATCCAGCAGGCCAGCGTAGCGTCAAACGTCTCCACGAAAAACTCTCCCACGTCTTGCCGCACCCACTCGTCGAACACGCCACAGAGAAAGCGTCCCCACTGCGCAGCCGTGACGCTGTAAGACGCAAGGTCGGCCTCCACCTCGTCGGGAGCAGCCAGACGTCGCACTCCGTCGCGTTCTACATGCCGCTCCACCACCGGCGAGAGCTGCAGATAACGACAGCCCAGCTCATGACGAAAGAAATGATAGAAGCGCTCCGGTTCGCCCACGTTGGCAGCACTGACAGCGGCCATGGCATTCCACTCCACTCCGTACTGGTCCAGCAGTCGAGCCGCCCGCATCACACGCTCCCAGGTGCCGTGCCCGCCGCAGTCGAGCCTGTTGGCATCGTGCATGTCGGCCGGCCCGTCGATGCTGAGGCCTACGAGCCAACCCTCATCGCGAAGAAACCGACACCACTCGGGAGTAAGCAGCAATCCGTTGGTCTGAAGGACGTTGCTCACTTCGCACTGAGACGAATAACGCTGCTGCAACTTCACGGCTCGACGGTAGAAATCGAGGCCGCGAAGCATGGGCTCACCACCATGCCACGTGAAGCACACTTCGGCCGAGGTCTGCGACTCAATATAGTTGCGCACGAAAATCTCGAGCAACTCGTCAGACATATCCGCCTCATCCTTCTCGAGATAATAACAATACGTGCAACGCATATTGCATCGTGCACCAACTGGCTTGGCCAAGGCATAAAGCGGACGCGAAAACGGGTAAATCGTACTCATCAGAACGCAAAATAAAACATTTTCCTTCGTGCAAACAAATATTTTTACTACATTTGCAGAAATATAGTACACCACATCCCCACTGCGAACATGAAACGAAACGTCTCGGCCTGTGTCTTTGCGGGCATCGCGCTCAACATCGCATCGCAAGAAGCCAAACGCTGGAACATCGTCCATATCATGAGCGACGACCACAGCTATCAGGCCGTCAGTGCCTACGGGCACGCGCTGGGCCAAAAGGCTCCGACACGCAACATCGACCAACTGGCCAAAAGGGGAATGCTGTTTCGCCGCGCTTACGTAGAGAACTCGCTCAGCACACCCAGCCGAGCCTGCCTGATGACCGGCCTCTACAGCCACCAGAACGGGCAGCGGAGACTGGGCGAAGGCATTGACTCGACACTGACATTCGTCAGCGAACTGCTGCGAGATGCAGGCTACCAGACGGCCGTCATGGGAAAATGGCACTTGCGTTGCGAACCGAAAGGATTCGACGAGTACCACATCTTGCACAACCAAGGCGAGTATTACAAGCCTCGTTTCCGCACGCCGAGGACGAATGGCAAATACGTTCCAGAGAAAGGCTACGTCACAGAACTCATCACAGACCACGCCATAGACTTCCTGAAGAATCGCGACAAGAACCGCCCGTTTGCACTCTTCGTACACCACAAGGCGCCACACCGCAACTGGATGCCACCCACACAATACCTCTCGCTCTACGAGGACACCCAGTTCCCGCTGCCAGAGACGTTCTACGACGACTACGAGACACGTGGCAAGGCTGCTCACAATCAGGAGATGAGCATCCGCCGCAACATGGAACTCAAGAACGACCTTAAGACAGATGTGGCCGTAGGAGCAGACAATCATCTGGGACGGATGACGAACCAGCAGAAACAGGCTTGGTGGGACATTGTGGCACCCCGCAACGAGGATTTCCTGAGCGGCCATCTCGAAGGCGACACGCTGCTCAGATGGAAATTCCAACGCTACGTGCGCGACTACATGCGCTGCATTCATTCCGTAGACGAGCAAGTGGGCCGCCTCGTGCAGTATCTGGAGTCTGAGGGGCTGATGGAAAACACCCTCATCGTCTACACAAGCGACCAAGGCTTCTACATGGGCGAACACGGATGGTTCGACAAACGCTTCATGTACGAAGAATCGTTCCGCACGCCACTTATCATCTACGCTCCCGAGGCAGCGGAAGGAAAAGAATGTAGCGCGCTGGTGCAGAACATCGACTTTGCACCCACATTCCTCGATGTGGCCGGAGTGGAGAAGCCGGCAGAAATGGTGGGCACCTCGCTGCTGCCGATTATCGAGTCGGGCCGCCAACCCCGAGGCTGGCGTAAGTATCTCTACTATCACTACTACGACTTCCCGGGCGTGCACCACGTTTCGCAACACGACGGAGTGAGCGACGGACGGTACAAACTGATTCACTTTTATGGTCGCGAGGGCACATACGACGAGCTCTACGACCTGAAGAACGACCCTAACGAACTCCGAAACCTTATATCGGAAAAGAAATACCAAAGGCAAAAAAGACGCTTGCAGAAGCAATTAGATAAGTTCCGCACCCAGGAACATGTGGACGAATGGTAGATGAATCTTCTTCTCATAAACTGTGGAACGCCAACTACCTGAGGACGTGGACGGCCAACTTCATGCTGAACTTCGCCTTCATGGTGCTGACACCGCTGCTGCCGCTCTACCTGAGCGAGACGTACGGAGCCAGCAAAGACCAGATAGGCCTCGTGCTGAGCGGCTATGCGCTGACGGCCCTGCTGGTGCGCCCGTTCAGCGGCTTTCTGGTGGACAGTTTTCCGCGCAAGGCAGTGCTGCTGGCGTGCTACTTCCTCTTCTTCATCCTCTTTGGCGGCTATCTGGTGGCCGGCTCACTGCTGGCATTCTGCATAGTGCGCACGCTGCACGGAGCGCCCATGGGAGCCACCACCGTCTCCAACAGCACCGTAGCCATAGACGTGCTGCCCAGCCAGCGCAGGGCTGAGGGCATCGGCTACTACGGGCTGAGCAACAACCTGGCCACGGCCATCTCGCCCACCATCGGACTGCTCATCTACCACTGGACGGGACGCTACGAAGTGATTTTCGTGCTGGCCATGCTGATGGCCGGAGTGGGCCTGCTGGTCAATGCCACGTTGCGACTGAAGCCCCGCCCGCTGCAGAAAGACAAACAACGCCTCTCGCTGGACCGCTTCATCCTGCTCAAGGGATGGAGCGAAGGCCTCTCGATGGTGACGTACGGCTTCTCGTACGGTGTCATCAGCACGTATCTGGCCATCTACGGCAAGGAGGAACTGGGCGTCACGGCCGGCACAGGACTTTTCTTCGCCCTGCTGAGCACCGGCCTCATACTGAGCCGACTGGTGGGAGCGCGGAGCCTGCGCGAAGGACACGTCTCGGCCAATGCCCGCGGCGGAGCGCTGGTGTCGGTGGTGGGCTATCTGCTCTTTGCCGCCGTTCACGAATCGTGGGCCTACTACGCCTCGGCACTCATCATCGGACTGGGCAACGGCCACATGTTCCCTGCCTTCCAGACCATGTTCATCAATCTGGCGCCCAACAGCCAGCGAGGCACGGCCAACGGCACGCTGCTCACAGCTTGGGACTTGGGCGTGGGACTGGGCATCATACTGGGCGGAGCCGTGGCCGAGTTTGCTTCCTATCACGCTGCCTTCTGGATGGCTTGGCTGGCCAATGCCGCTGGCACGGCCTTCTTCCTCGCTTACGGCCGCCGACACTTCGAAACGAATAAACTCAGATAAAGATGAAACGAATTGCACTGCTCGCCCTGATTTTCTGCTTCGCCACTGGCACTGCGCTTGCAGCTCGCCAGCCCGAAGCCACGTTTACGCCACGCTGCGACGGCAGCCAGATAGACATTCACGTCAGCGTCCGCCACGGCCGCGTGCGGTGCGCCGAGCTGTGGGAGGCTCACTTCCTCTCGCCCAATCAGCGCAGAGACCGCTTCGAGAACGTCATGCAGATGCAGCCTCAGGGCGGCGACTTCCACCTCAGCGTCTCGTTGCCCGAATATGAATACAAAAAATTCTATGTCCGCCTCGTCTTCGACCGCCCGGCCGACGCCACGCTCCGCTCGCAGACCTTCACGGCCGACGCCTCCAGCCTGCTAACACCGAACGCCACACCCGAGGGCGACATGCTCTACGGCGACATCTCGCGCACGGGCGTTCCTTTCTCCAAGGACCCACATGTCATCCGCTTCGGCGGCCGCTACCTGATGTACTACTCCATTCCGCCGCGGCCGGACGACAAGGCTTCGGGCTGGAACATAGGCATTGCTGAGAGCCGCGACCTTCGGGCATGGGAGAAAGTGGGCGAGCTGACTCCGGCCGAGGGCCTCGAATACGAGAGCCGCGGACTCTGCGCTCCTTGCGCTCTGGTGAGGGACGGAGAGGTTCACCTCTTCTATCAGACCTACGGCGGCGGGCGCTCGGACGCCATCTGCCACGCCGTTTCGTCCGACGGGCTCACCTTCCGCCGCAATCCCACGAATCCCATTTTCTCGCCCAAGGGCGAAGGCTGGACTTGCGGGCGGGCCATAGATGCCGAGGTCTGCGAGTTTCGTGGTCGCTACTATCTCTACTTTGCCACGCGCGACACCGACTATCGCCGCCAGCAGCTGGGCGTGGCCACTGCTCCGGCCGGCACCGACTTCAGCCGCGACGCTTGGACGCAAGCCGCCGACACCACGATTCTCTTCCCGCTGCTTCCGTGGGAGAAGAATTGCATCGAGGCGCCCTCCATCTGCATTCGCGGCCGCCGCATGTATATGTTCTACGCCGGCGCTTACAACAACGAGCCGCAACAGGTGGGCGTGGCCGTCAGCCGCGACGGCATCCACTGGCAGCGCCTCTCCGACGAGCCCTTCCTTGCCAACGGACCGACCGGCAGCTGGAACGAGAGCGAGTCGGGCCATCCGCACATCTTCACCGACCGCGACGGCAAGACCTACCTCTTCTATCAGGGCAACCGCACACACGGCAAAAACTGGTTTCTCTCGCAGCGACGCGTAGTCTGGAAGCGCGGGAAACCGAAATTCGCGAAATAAAGAAAAAGGTTAGAGGTTAGAGGTTAGAGGTTAGTGGTTAGAGGTTAGTGGTTAGTGGTTAGAGAGTCCTTTCATCGAGAGTGAGATGCGCCCTCGCTGAAGGTCCACCTCCACCACTCGGACTGTGACGTGCTGTCCGGGCGACACCACCGTTGTGGGGTCTTTGACGTAGCGGTCCGCAAGTTGCGAGACGTGCACCAGTCCCTTCGTATGCACGCCCACATCCACGAAGGCGCCAAAGTTCGTAACGTTCGACACGATGCCCGGCAACACCTGCCCCACCCTGAGGTCCGTAATCTCGTGCACCGTAGCATCGAAGGCAAACTGCTCGAGCGGCTCGCGCGGGTCGCGTCCGGGCTTCTCCAACTCGGCCATGATGTCGCGCAGCGTGGGCATTCCCACGTCTTCCGACACGTAGCGGCTGAGGTCTATCCGCTGCCGCAGCTGCTTGTCGCTGAGCAGCTGTTCGACGGTGCAGTCAGCATCGCGAGCCATCTGCCGCACCAATTCGTAGCGCTCGGGATGCACCGCACTGCCATCCAGCGGCTCGCTGCCTTTCACACGTAGGAATCCGGCACACTGCTGGAAGGCCTTTGCGCCCAGACGCGGCACACTCAGCAAGTCGCGACGCGAACGGAAAGGCCCGTGCTCCGAACGGTAGCGTACGATGCCTGCCGCCAGTGCCGGCCCCAGTCCGCTCACATAAGTCAGCAGCCACGGGCTGGCCGTATTGAGGTTCACGCCCACACGGCTCACGCACGAGACCACGGTCTGGTCGAGGCTCTTTCGCAACTGCGTCTGGTTCACATCCTTCTGGTACTGCCCCACTCCGATGCTGCTGGGGTCTATCTTCACGAGTTCTGCCAGCGGGTCCATGAGTCGGCGACCTATGGAGACGGCTCCGCGCACGGTGACATCCTCGTCGGGGAACTCCTCGCGCGCAATGTCGCTGGCGCTGTAGATGCTGGCGCCGTCCTCGCTGACGCTATACACCTCCACGCCCTCGGGCAAGTCGAGGTGGCGGATGAAGTTCTCCGTCTCGCGACCTGCCGTCCCGTTGCCGATGGAGATGGCTTGCACACGATAGCGCTCCACCATTCGCTGCACGGCCAGCATGGCCTGCACGCGTTCGTTCTTGGGCGGATGCGGGAAAATAACGTCGTGATGCAGCAGTGTGCCCTGCTCGTCGAGACACACCACCTTGCAGCCCGTGCGGAATCCCGGGTCGATGGCCATGACACGCTTCTGTCCCAGCGGTGGCGCCATGAGCAGCTTCTCCAGTCCGAGGGCAAAGATGCGGATGGCCTCTTCGTCGGCAGCCTTTTTGGACGAAGCAGCAAACTCGGCCGCAATGCTTGGCTCCAGCAGCCGCTTGTATCCGTCCTCCGCTGCCTCGCGCACCAGCTGAGAGGCTTCGCCGTCGCCCTTCACGAACATGCGGCTGATGCGCTCGATGGCCGATGCGTCATCCACCGAAATCGTCACGCGCAGCACGCCTTCTGCCTCACCGCGCCGCATGGCCAGCAGTCGGTGGCTGCTACAGCGTGCCAGCGGCTCGCTCCACTCGAACCACGAGCGGAAGTTCTGCCCCTCGGCATCCTTGCCACGTACGACGCGACTCTGTATCACCGCATGATGCTGGAATGTGTAGCGCAGGCTCTGGCGTGCCCGCTCGTACTCGCTCACGCGCTCTGCTATGATGTCTTGCGCGCCCTCGATGGCCTGCTCGGCCGTCTCGACGCCTTTTTCCTTATTAATATAGCGCAGTGCAGCCTGGCGGATGGGTGCGCCGTTCTGTGCCTGAATGATGTTGGCCAGCGGCTCCAAGCCCGCCTCGCGAGCCACCTGCGCCTTCGTGCGGCGCTTCTGTTTGAAGGGCAGGTAGAGGTCTTCCAGCTCGCTGCTGTCCCAGCACGCTTCGATGCGGCTGCGCAGTTCGTCGGTCAGTTTTTCCTGCGCCTCGATGCTTTGCAGGATGAAGTTGCGGCGTTTCTGCAGTTCCGTCAGTTCGTCCAGCAGGTTGCTTACCTCACTGATTTCCACTTCCGTCATGCCGCCTGTGGCTTCCTTGCGGTAGCGAGCGACGAACGGAATGGTGGCTCCGTCCTGCAGCAGGTCGATGGTGTTCTGCACGAACTGTTCCTTCAGTCCCAGCCGCTGAGAAATTATAAGTCCAAAGTCCATAGTTCAAAGTCCATGTTTAAAAGCCGTTTATGTTTCGGGCAGCGCTTCGAGTAGGAAACTCACGGGGCGAAAGCCGTCGTTGCAACTTATCATGGCCGACATGGGATTCTGCATCCAGCCGTCGTAGAAGTTTCCCTCGCCACGAGAGAGCGAGCGCACAAACTTGCGCACAGACTCCCACGCCGAAGGGCACATGCCTTCGGGTCGCCGGCCGCCCACGGAAATCCACTCCTGCCCGAGGCACACGTCGCAGGTGTGCTCTATCGGGTTCTCGTAGCGCGCCATCAGATCGGGATATTCGGTCTTGCGCACGGCAGTTATTCTCACCTTTCTCATCTCTCTGTTTCTAACTTTTGGCTGTTGGCTCTCTCACCACTCACACTATTTCTTGTTTCCGCTCCAGCGCGATAGCAATCTCCAGCGCCACACGGCTCAGATACGGGATGTTGAGCTGGCTCTCGGCACGGTTGTCGGCCAGCTGGCGGAAGGCCTCGAACTCGTAGCTCAGCCTATGGCGGTCTGCGGTGGCACGGAAGGTCTGCGGTGCCTCGCCTCGCAGACAGAGCGTGAACTCGCGGAGGATGCTCACCGAGCCCGGGATGCTGATGTAGCCGCGCTCGCCCTGAATGGTGCCGTGCGACGTGCCGTCGCTGTCTTTGGCTGCCGAGAGTGTGGCCACGAACGAGGGATAGTGCAGCAGCAGTGTGCCGCTGGTGTCCACTCCGTTGAAGCCGCGGTTGCACATGTGATAGACCGTGCGCGGAGGGCCAAAGAGTCCGATGGTGAAGCACAGGTTGTAGATGTTCAGGTCCATCAGCGCTCCGCCGGCACACGCCGGGTCGAAGGCCGGCGTCAGTTCGCCCCTCAGGTAGCGGTCGTAGCGGCTGCTGTACTGCGCGTAGCAGCAGTCCACCATGCGGATGGTGCCCAACTGCCGCACAGCCTCGGTGAGCTGCGCATAGAGCGGCATGTAGAGCAGGCTGAAAGCGGGCATACAGAGCACGCCATACTGCATGGCGGCATCGTAGAGCGACTCGGCCTCCTCGCGTGTGACGGTGAGCGGCTTTTCCACAATTACGTTTCGCCCAGCGCGCATGGCCTCGAGCGCGTAGGTGTGGTGCACGTGATTGGCATTGGCGATGTAGACAAAGTCGGCCTCCGCCTCGGCAAGCATGCGGGCGTAGTCGGTGAAGACGAAACCCGTGGGTGCGTACTTCATGCAGAGGTCTATGGCGTGCTCCACGCTCTGCTCGCGGGCGTAGATGCCCGTCACCTCAACGCTGCCCGCAAACTCGCGCTGCAGCATCTGCATCACTTCCTCGGCTATCTTTCCGGTTCCGGCTATGGAGAGTTTCATTCTTTGTCGGTCTGTTTTTATTGGTTTCTCTCCGCAAATTTAGGAATTATTCCCGAATTACGTAACCGCGACGTGTACTTTTTCAAGATGCGACGCGTGGCATGAGCGTTTGCGACGCGTGGCGTGAGCGATTGCGACGTGTGGCAAATGAAGATGCGACGCGTCATCTTGTCGGCTTTAGCGCCAGTTTGTCTGTCGGCGGCCTGTGTGCGCGTTTTTTGTTGCTGCCGGAGATAGAAAACGAAAAGAAAGGAGACAAGAATATGAACCTGAACAAATTTACCATCAAGGCCCAAGAGGCCGTACAAGAGGCAGTGCGCCGAGTGCAGCAGCAAGGCCAGCAAGCCGTCGAGCCCGAGCACCTGCTGAGCGGAGTGCTAAAGGTGGGCGAGCAAGTGATACACTTCATTTTCCAGAAGCTGGGCCTCAATCCCACACTCATCCAGCAGGCAGTGGACGCGCAGATTGGCTCGCTGCCGAAGGTCTCGGGCGGTGAACCCTACCTGAGCCGCGAGGCAAACGAAGTGCTGATGAAAGCCGAAGACATGGCGCAGCAGAACGGCGACGAGTACGTGTCGCTCGAACACATACTGGAAGCCACGCTCGCCGTCAACTGCACCGCCGCCAAAATGCTGAAGGACATGGGCGTGACGGAGAAGGAACTGCACAAGGCCGTGGAGGAACTGCGAGGAGGCGAGAAAGTGAAGTCGCAATCGAGCGAGGACACCTACCAGAGCCTGCAGAAGTATGCACGCAACTTGGTGGACGAAGCACGCGCCGGCAAGCTCGACCCCGTAATCGGGCGAGACGAGGAGATACGACGTGTGCTGCAAATCCTGTCGCGACGGACAAAGAACAATCCCATCCTCATCGGCGAACCCGGCACGGGCAAGACGGCCATCGTGGAAGGTCTGGCACACAGAATCCTGCGCGGCGACGTGCCCGAGAACCTGAAGGACAAGCAACTCTATTCGCTCGACATGGGTGCCTTGATAGCCGGCGCCAAGTACAAGGGCGAGTTCGAGGAACGACTGAAAAGCGTCGTAAACGAAGTGACGAAGAGCGAAGGCCGCATTATCCTCTTCATCGACGAAATTCACACGCTTGTGGGCGCCGGTAAGAGCGAAGGTGCCATGGATGCCGCCAACATACTGAAACCCGCACTGGCGCGAGGCGAACTGCGCAGCATCGGAGCCACGACGCTCGACGAGTACCAGAAGTATTTCGAGAAGGACAAAGCACTGGAGCGACGCTTCCAGACCGTCATGGTGGACGAACCCGACACGCTGTCGAGCATCAGCATCCTGCGCGGACTGAAGGAGCGCTACGAAAACCACCACAAGGTACGTATCCAGGACGACGCCATCATAGCAGCCGTCGAACTCTCCGCGCGATACATCACAGAGCGTTTCCTGCCCGACAAGGCCATCGACCTCATGGACGAGGCTGCGGCAAAGTTGCGTATGGAGCGCGACAGCGTGCCAGAGGAACTCGACGAGAAGACACGACGCCTGAAGCAACTCGAGATTGAACGCGAAGCCATCAAACGCGAAGGCGACAGCGAGAAACTGGAGAAGCTGAACGGGGAGATTGCCGAACTGCAAGAGGAGGTGAACGCCTTCAAGGCCAAATGGAAGAGCGAGAAGGAACTGGTGAACCGCATTCAGCAGAACAAGCAGCAGATTGAGCAACTGAAGTTCGAAGCCGAGCGTGCCGAACGCGAAGGTAACTACGGACGCGTGGCCGAGATACGCTACGGAAAGCTCAAGGAACTGGAAGACGAGATTGCCCACATACAGGAGCAACTGAAGGAGGCACAGGGCGCCTCGGCCATGGTAAAGGAAGAGGTGACGGCCGACGACATTGCCGACGTGGTGAGCCGCTGGACGGGCATACCCGTGAGCAAGATGATGCAGAGCGAGCGCGAGAAACTGCTTCACCTCGAGGAGGAACTCCATCGCCGCGTCATCGGACAAGACGAGGCCATCGAAGCCGTCAGCAACGCCGTGCGCCGTAGCCGCGCCGGTTTGCAAGACCCGAAGCGACCCATCGGCTCGTTCATCTTCCTCGGCACAACGGGTGTCGGCAAGACCGAACTGGCAAAAGCCTTGGCCGACTATCTCTTCGACGACGAGACGATGATGACACGAATAGACATGAGCGAGTATCAAGAGAAGTTCAGCGTCACACGTCTGATAGGCGCACCTCCGGGCTACGTAGGCTACGACGAAGGCGGACAGCTGACGGAAGCCGTGCGACGCAAGCCCTACCAGGTGGTGCTGTTCGACGAAATCGAAAAGGCTCACCCCGACGTCTTCAATACGCTGCTGCAAGTGCTCGACGACGGACGGCTGACGGACTCCAAGGGACGCACCGTAAACTTCAAGAACACCATCATCATCATGACCAGCAACCTCGGCAGCCAGCTCATTCAGGGCAACACAGACCACGACGAGGCCGTGCGGCAAGTCACCGACCTGCTGAAGCGGACCATCCGACCGGAATTCCTGAACCGTATCGACGAGATTGTTGTCTTCCGGCCGCTGACACAAGGCCAGATAAAGCAGGTGGTAAGACTGCAAGTGGATGGAATCCAGAAAATGCTGCAGCAGAACGGCATCTCCCTGCAGTTGGAAGACTCGGCCATCGAGCTGCTGGCCGAAGTGGGCTACGACCCCGACTTTGGTGCCCGCCCCGTCAAGCGTGCCATCCAGCGCCTGCTGCTCAACGACCTCAGCAAGACACTGCTCGGCTCGCACATCGACCGCAACAGGCCCATACGTGTGCGCGCCGAAGGAGACCACCTCACCTTCAGCAACTAAGGGCGCAACATCCCAAAGTGGCATATGACAAATTCCGTTCCTGCAAACCGACATTAATTATTAACTGCGGCCGCCTTTTTCCCGGCCGCAGTTTTTTTATTGTACTACACCCATCTATTTGCCACAAAGCGGCCAAAAACTACACCTTTTTGCCTTGCCTACACCCGAACCTACACGCCCTCATCGTACAGACAGCCAGCACTTTAACCCACCGAAAGTGTAGGATGTAGGTTTTTTCGGAGAAAAATTTTTCTGGGTAGCAGACGCAGCCTCATCCTGAAGGCCAAGAACCTAAGGAACAACCGTCCGCCGCCCTCGGCCCCATTCATTTTTTTCGCCTACAGCGTGGCAGAATCACTCCTTTTCATTATATTTGTAGCCAAAATACGTTTTCAAGGCAAACGACATGATGAAGACAGAGAAACAAATCGCTGCAGCAGCGGCTGAATTTGCCGAGCGTTGGCGTGGCAGAGGATACGAAAGAGGCGAATCGCAGTCCTTTTGGCTCGATTTACTCTCCAATGTTTTTGGCCTAGAGACGCCGACAGACGGATTTATCCGCTTCGAAGACCACCGAATGGTGGATGCATCCAACTTCATCGATGCCCGCATTCCATCCACCCGCGTGCTTATCGAGCAGAAGTCACTTGGCAAGGATTTGCGTAAAGGCATCCTCCAGAGCGACGGTTCCATGCTGAATCCGTTCCAGCAAGCGCGCCGTTATGTCGTGAGCCTGCCCCTTTCGGAGCATCCTCGATGGATTGTAACCTGCAACTTCTCCGAGTTTTTGGTTTACGACACAGAGCAACCCAACGGAGAGCCCGAACAGATTCTGCTCGAGAACTTAGACAAGGAATACTATCGCCTGATGTTTCTCGTGGACGAAAAGAGCGAGCATATCAGCAAGGAGATGCGCGTCTCGATGCAGGCTGGCAAGATTGTCGGCAACATCTACGAGGCGCTGCTCGAACAGTACGCAGACGACTCGGCCGAGGCCCTGAGTTGGCTCAACATCCTTTGCGTGCGAATTGTGTTCTGTCTCTATGCTGAGGATGCAGGTGTCTTTAGACACGACCAGTTCCACGACTTCCTTTCCACCTACGAGGCCAAGGATTTGCGCCGTGCCTTGCGCGACCTCTTCGAAGTCTTGAATACACCCACCGAGAAACGAAGCAAATATCTGCAGGATGACCTGAAGGCGTTTCCTTACACCAATGGTGGACTATTCGAGGAGGAGATAGAGATTCCGCAGTTCACCGAGACGCTGAAGCAGACGGTGCTTCAGAACGCCAGCCTCGACTTCGACTGGAGCGAGATTTCTCCCACCATCTTCGGTGCCGTGTTCGAGAGCACGCTCAACCCCGAGACGCGCCGCAGCGGTGGCATGCACTACACCAGCATCGAAAACATCCACAAGGTCATAGATCCGCTCTTCCTCGACGCTTTAAGAGAAGAATTAAACAATATTCTGCAAGAACGCATCGAGCGGCAACGCAATCGGCGGCTGGATGCCTTCCAAGAGAAACTCGCCTCGCTCACATTCCTCGACCCAGCCTGTGGCTCCGGCAACTTCCTTACGGAAACATTCCTCTCGCTCCGTCGCTTGGAGAACGAGGTAATTCGCGAACGTTACCATGGGCAATCGTTCCTTGGCTTTGAGGAAATGAATCCAATCAAAGTGAACATTCAGCAGTTCTACGGCATAGAAATAAACGATTTCGCGGTCTCTGTCGCCACAACTGCCCTGTGGATTTCCGAAGCACAGATGCTGCGTGAGACGGAAAAGATTATCAAGCGCGATATAAATTTCCTTCCTTTGAAGTCGTATCACAACATCCGTGAAGGCAACGCCCTGCGGATGGATTGGGACGTGATAGAGATTCCGTCCGACATACCTACGATTCACGCCAAGAATGTCCACCTCCTCATTGAGCCTGAACAAACATTGGCCAGCGAGCCAACTGCCGAATACAACGAAATCAACGTCGTAACACAGCACCTCGACAGCGAAGTACGTTCCAATAAGCGACGCTATCAAGTGCAGTATGATTACATAATGGGCAACCCTCCGTTCGTTGGTGCAAGAATAATGGACGAAAGTCAAAAGGCCGACATGATACATGTATTTGGTGCGAAGTGGAAGAACGTTGGCAACATGGACTACGTGAGTTGCTGGTATAAACGCGCGGCCGATTACATGCGGTTCAACGAGAATTGCCAGACGGCACTGGTCTCCACCAACAGCATCTGCCAGGGCGAACAAGTGGCCAACCTCTGGAAATCCCTGTTTTCCGACGGCATCAAGATAAACTTTGCACACCAGACTTTCAGATGGGACAGCGAAGGATCGCAGAAAGCACACGTGCATTGTGTCATCGTGGGCTTCAGTTTCAAGAAAAATGCAACGCGGTTTATCTATAACGACACTCAGAAAAAAGAGGCAGCAAACATCAATGCCTACCTTATCGACGGCCCCGATGTTTTTATTGGCAGCCGCCAGCATCCACTTTCTGCCGTTCCAGAAATTGGAATGGGCAATCAGCCCATAGACGGCGGAAATTATTTGTTTTCAAAAGAACAGATGGAAGATTTCGTTCGTACGGAACCTTTGTCTGCAAAATACTTCAAACCTTGGTATGGATCGGAGGAGTTTATTCATCAGAAGCCGCGCTATTGCCTGTGGTTAGGCCATTGTTCTCCGGCAGAACTGCGCGCGATGCCCCGCTGCATGGAGCGTGTCAAGGCTGTTCGCGACTTACGTTTATCCAGCAAAAGAGTATCAACCTTTAAATTAGCAGATAGGCCTACACATTTTCAGACTGAGAATATGCCCGAAGGGAACTATATTATCGTTCCATCTGTTTCGTCAGAAAAACGGCGCTACGTACCCATGGGATTTATGTCGCCAGATGCTTTAGCAAGTAATCTTGTTCTTATTATCCCAGACGCCACGCTGTTTCACTTCGGAGTGCTGGAGAGTAATGTCCACATGGCTTGGATGAGAGCTGTTTGTGGCCGCTTGGAAATGCGATATCGTTACTCAAAGGATGTTGTCTATAACAATTTCCCATGGCCGACACCAACGGATGAGCAGAAAGCAAAGATAGAGCAGACGGCACAAGCCATTCTTGATGCGAGAGCTAAATATCCCGATAGTTCTTTGGCAGACCTGTATGATGAACTGACAATGCCAGTAGAACTGCGTAAAGCCCATCAAGAGAACGACCGCGCGGTGATGCAGGCTTACGACTTCCCCGTGAAGTCTTCTTTCACAGAAAGCATGTGTGTAGCCGAGCTGTTTAAGATGTACAAGGCCATGACGGAATGAAAACTGTTGCTCGCATACACACGGACTTCAAGACTAAGTTTGGAGTGCCTCGCCAAAGCGGAATCGTAGCGGGGCTGCGGGGACGGATTGTCTTCGAGCCGGAGTACAGAAACGTGGAGGCGTTGCGCGGACTGGAAGGCTACTCGCACCTGTGGCTGCTGTGGGATTTCTCTGAGGCGCACCGCGAGGAGTGGAGTCCCACGGTTCGTCCGCCGCGGCTTGGCGGCAACCGCCGCATGGGGGTGTGGGCCACACGCTCGCCGTTTCGCCCCAATCCCATCGGTCTGTCAGCTGTCCGCATCCGCAACATCAGCCTGCACACGGCAGAAGGACCTGTCATAGAGGTGGAAGGGGCCGACCTAATGGACGGCACGCCCATTCTGGACATAAAGCCCTACCTGCCATACGCCGACTGCCACCCCGAGGCACGAGGCGGCTTCGCGCAGGAACTATTCGAAGCCGAAGAGCGGCTGCAAGTGGAAATGCCGGAAGATTTTTGCCAAGCGCTGGACGACGAGACACTCAACGCGCTGCGAGGCGTGCTGGAGGCCGACCCACGGCCACAATACCAGGCAGACGCCGACCGCATCTACGCCTTGGAGTTTGCGGGCTGGGAAGTGAAGTTTCGCGTGGACGGACGACGACTAAAGGTGCTACAGGCGGAGAGAATCAGTGCATAGTGCATAGTCCATAGTCCATAGTTATGGTTTGCATTAACCTCTAACCACTAACCACTAACCTCTAACCACTAACCTTTAAAACCTAAGAGGAAAGCGCGGAAGTCTTCGTAACGCGCCGAGATGGGTACGCTCTGTTTCTGCCCCTGCATGAAAGCGGCCAGACGTGGCGGAATTTCCACCTGCCGGCCCGTGATGTGCTGCACCGTGTCGCGGAACTTGGCAGGGTGTGCCGTCTCCAGAAAGATGCCCACTTCGCCCTGCCGCAGGCCGTCGCGCAACGCCTGGTAGCCGCAGGCACCGTGCGGATCGAGCGTGTAACCGGTGTCGGCGAGACACTGCCGTATGGTATCGGCAATCTGCGCATCGGTGTACGACGCGCCGGAAATCTGACGACACACAGAGGCGTGGTTCTGGCCATGCAGTTCCATGATGCGTGCGTAGTTGCTCGGCGCTCCGACATCCATGGCGTTGGCAATGGTTTGCACGCTGGCTTTCGGTTCGTACTGACCGCTGGAGAGATATTTCAAGAAGACATCGTTGGCATTGTTGGCTGCAATGAAACGGCTGACAGGCATTCCCATCTGTGCGCCGAAGAGGGCGGAACAGAGGTTGCCGAAGTTGCCGCTGGGCACTGAGACCACGATATTTGGCTCGCGGCCGCCAAGTTCCTTCTGCAGCTGCGCCACGGCCCAGAAGTAGTAGAACGACTGGGGCAGGAAGCGTGCCACATTGATGCTGTTGGCGCTCGTCAGCATCATCCGGGCTGTCAGTTCCGCATCCACGAAAGCCGACTTCACAAGCCGCTGGCAGTCGTCGAACGTGCCATCCACCTCCACCGCCGTGATGTTCTGGCCCAGCGTGGTGAACTGGCACTCCTGAATGGGCGACACCTTGCCTTTGGGATAGAGCACGAAGACGTGAATCCCCTCCACGCCAAGGAAGCCGTTGGCCACGGCACTGCCCGTGTCTCCGCTGGTGGCCACCAGCACGTTCACTGCGGCAGCCTGTGGCTTGGCTGCAGCCTCGCGAGAAATAAAATACCGCAGCAGGCGCGCCATGAAACGTGCACCCACATCCTTGAAAGCAAGCGTGGGGCCGTGGAAAAGTTCCAGACAATAGATGCCTTCGGACACGCGCACCAGCGGAATCGGGAAGGAAAGCGTGTCGCAGACTATCGTGCGGAGCACGTCGGCAGGCACGTCCTCGCCAAAGAAGGCGTCTGCCACGCGATAAGCTATCTCGTGGAACGACATTTCCGACATGCGGTGGAAGAACTCTGCGGGCAGAGCCTTGATGCGTTCGGGCATGTAGAGTCCGCCGTCTTCGGCCAGTCCCCTGACAACTGCCTCTTGCAGCGTTGCCAGCTGCGCCCGATGGTTGGTGCTGTAGTATTTCATTTCGTCTGTTGCTGAATGAAGAGTCTAATAAATTCGTCGCCCTGGAGTGTGCCGTAGGCTCCGGCCTGACAGGCCACCTCGTCGAACGTCTGCACTGCGTCGGGCTCGATGCCCGGATACCAAATGCAGAATGGTACCGGCTCGGCCGTATGCGTGCGGTGCGCGCAGGGCGTCGGATGGTCGGGCAGCAGTGCCACGGCCACCGGCTCACCCGTCAGATGCAGTCCCTCCAGCAGCGGCGCCAGCAGGCGGCTGTCCAAGTCGTGGATGGTGCGTAGCTTCAGCGGCACGCTGCCGTCGTGACCAGCCTCGTCCGAGGCTTCGACGTGCAAATACACAAAGTCGTCTGTACGCAACGCCTCGAGGGCGGCCTGCGCCTTGCCTTCATAGTTGGTGTCGTAAAGGCCGGTAGCACCCTCCACGTCAATGACGCGTAGCCCGGCGTAACGGCCGATGCCGCGAATGAGGTCCACGGCAGTGATGACGGCACCGCGCCGAATCTGCGAAAATCTTTGCGTCAGCGGCACCATCTGCGGGCGGTATCCTCCACCCCACGGCCAGATGCTGTTGGCGGGGTCTTTGCCTTCGGCCATGCGACGCTTGTTGAGCGGATGGTCGGCCAGCAGTTCCTGACTGTCGGCAATAAGGCGATTGAGCATGCGAGCCGTTTCTTCGGCTTCGGCACACGCAGCTTTCGGCAGATTGGGACGGAACGGATGGAGCGGGATGTCGTGTGGCGGTGTACACAGCAGTCGCTTATCGCCGCCCCGCAGCACGAGCAGATGGCGGTATTGCACGCCCGTATAGAAATGCACTTGCGGCGAGCCGAGTTTCTCGTCGAGATACTGGATTAGCACACGTGCCTCCTCGGTCTCCAGCCGTCCACAACTATGATTCTTCAGCAGATCGCCCTCGATGCAAACCAAGTTGCAACGCATCGCAAGGTCGTCGGGCTGCAGTTCCACACCTATGCTGGCCGCTTCGAGCGGTCCGCGTCCCTGGTACACCAGGTGTTGGTCGTAGCCCAGAATGCTGCTGTTGGCCACTTCGCTGCCTGGATGAAATCCGTCTGGCACGGTCTTGAGCATTCCCGAGCGTCCGTGGCTTGCCAGCCAGTCCATATGCGGCGTTGCGGCGTGCTGCAGCAGTGTCTTTCCGCCCAACTCGGCAACAGGCCAATCGGCCATACCGTCTGCAAGAACTATCAGATATTTCATTTTCTTTGGTTCCGGTTTGACTGCCAGACTACGTCAGACTCATGATGTCGGCAAAGACGCCGGCTGCCGTGACGCTGGCACCGGCTCCGTAGCCCTGAATGAGCATCGGCGACTTGTTGTAGCGCTCGGTCGTTAGCATGACAATATTGTTGGAGCCCTCGAGCATATAGAAAGGATGGCTCTTGTCCACCTCTTGCAGGGCGATGCGGCATGCTCCGGCCTCGCAGGTTGCCACGAAGCGCAGGCGCTTGCCCTCGCTTTCGAGCTTGCGGCGGCGCTCCTCGAAGCCTGCATCCAGCGATGGCAGCTTCTGCCAGAACTCTTCTTGCGAGCCGGCAAAGAATTCGGCGGGCAGGAACTGCTCGGCCACCACGTCCTCCTGATTCACCCTGTAGCCTGCCTCGCGTGCCAGAATCACCAGTTTCCGCCGTACGTCCGTGCCGCACAGGTCGATACGCGGGTCGGGCTCGCTGTATCCCTCGGCCTTTGCACGCCGCACCACTTCGCTGAATGGCACGTCAGCCGAGAGCGTGTTGAAAATGTAGTTGAGCGTGCCGCTCAGCACAGCCTCGATGCGCAGAATCTTGTCGCCGCTGTTGCACAGGTCGTTGATGGTGCGTATGATGGGGAGGCCGGCACCCACGTTTGTCTCGAAGAGGAACTTGGCGCCACGGCGCTGGGCTATGGTTTTCAGCTCGCGATAGTTCTCATAGTCGCTGCTGGCAGCTATCTTATTGGCGGCAACCACGTTGATGTTGTGCATGAGAAACTCCTTGTAGAGCGCGGCAACCTCCTGACTGGCCGTGCAGTCGACGAAGACACTGTTGAAAATGTTCATGCCAATCACCTCGTCGCGCAGACGGCGGATGTTGCTATCCTCGGAGCGCGCCAAATCTTCCTTGTAAGTTGCCAGATTGAAGCCCTCGCGGCTGAACATGCCCTTGTGGCCGCTGGCAATTCCCACGACATTGAGCTTGACGCCCATCTCGCGCATCAGTTTCTCGCGCTGATGTGCAATCTGCTCGATGAGACTGCCGCCCACAGTGCCGACGCCTGTGATAAACAGGTTTAGCACCTGATATTCGCTCAGGAAGAACGAGTCGTGAATGACGTTGAGCGACTTACGCAGCAAACGTCCCTCCACCACAAACGAGATGTTCGTCTCGCTGGCACCCTGTGCACAGGCTATCACGCTGATGCCGTTGCGGCCCAACGTGCCGAAGAGCTTGCCGGCAATGCCCGGTGTGTGCTTCATGTTCTCGCCAACGATGGCCACCGTGGCCAATCCGCTCTCTGCTTTCATCTCGAACATGGCGCCGGTTTCGATTTCCTTCTGGAACTCCTCGTTCAGCACACGGCACGCCTCGGCAGCATCCACATCACGGACACCGATACTCGTGCTGTTCTCCGAACTGGCCTGACTGACCATAAACACGCTGATGCCACGCTCTGCCAGACACGAGAAGATGCGGCGGTTTACGCCTATCACGCCGACCATCGAAAGGCCGCTGATGGTAATCAGGCTGGTGCCGCTGATGCTGGAGATACCCTTGATGGCTTTGCCGCCGTGCTCCACCATTTTCTTGATGATGGAGCCCGGTGCCTCGGGGTTGAACGTATTCTTGACGAGAATCGGGATGTTCTTGACGCAGACGGGATAGATGGTAGGCGGATAGATGACCTTTGCGCCGAAGTTGCACAGCTCCATGGCCTCGACATACGACAGCTCGTTGATGACGTATGCACCGGGAATAACCTTCGGGTCGGCCGTCATAAAGCCGTCCACGTCGGTCCATATCTCCAGCACCTCGGCATCCAGTGCAGCTGCGATGATGCTGGCCGTGTAGTCCGAACCGCCGCGGCCCAGGTTTGTCACCTCGCCGCTTTCGGCGTCGCTGCTGATAAATCCGGGCACAAGGCTCACTTTGGGCACGCTCTGCCATGTCTGGCGCACGAGTTCGTATGTCAGCTCCGTTGCCAAGCGGCGGCGTCCGCCTTTCTCCTCGGTCTTTATGAAGCGACGGCTGTCGAACCACTTCGCACCACCTATCAGCGTGGCCACTATGAGGCTGCTGATGCGCTCGCCGTAGCTTACGATGGCAGCACTCGTCTTGGGCGTAAGGTCGCGGATGAGGTAAACGCCCTGATAGATGCTTCGCAGTTCCTCGAGCAGTGCCCTCACTTCTGTCCACAGCGCCTCGCGGGCGTGGCCGGACGGAATGACGGCGTCTATCATCTGCTCGTGGCGTTTGCACATTTCTGCAAACGATGTCTGATAGTCTGCGTTTCCCTCCACTGCCATCTGGCTTGTGCGGATGAGTTGGTCGGTGATGCCTCCCAAGGCACTCACCACCACAATCACAGGCTCCGGCTGCGACTCCACAATGCGCTTCACGCTGAGAATACTATCAGGCGTCCCGACCGACGAACCGCCAAACTTCAATACCTTCATTTCTGTACGCGTTATCCTTGTTTGTTTTGAGTGCAAAAGTACGTACTTTCTTCCGAATCTCCACAAGTTTCAGGCATTTTTTCGCACTACGCACACGAAACAGATTTTGCGACACGCAGAAACGCCGGATACGACACGCAGTTTTGCGCTGACTGCACGTGGCGCTGCGAATGCCACGTGCCGAAATCTGACCGTCTGCAATACGACATTCAAATAATTTTTGTACTTTTGCAAACGCAATATTAAAAGGAATGGTTCACGAACTGCAACTGCGCCTGCTGCCACGCGACGCCTACAACGAGCAAAGCATCTGTGAGTTTCTCCGACACGAACGGGGCATGCAACCCACGTCGATACGCGTGCTGCGTCGCAGCATCGACGCTCGCCAACGCACGGTCTTAGTGAACCTGACGCTCCGCGTCTTCGAGAACGAGATGCCGCACGACGACCTCTACACGCCCATCCGATACGGCGACGTCAGCGAGGGCGAGCCAGTGCTGGTGGTAGGTGCTGGGCCGGGTGGACTTTTTGCCGCGCTGCGGCTCATAGAGCTGGGTATGAAACCTATCGTGCTGGAACGCGGCAAGGACGTGCGCGAACGCAAGAAGGACTTGGCACGCATACGACCAGAGCAGCGCGTTAATCCGGAGAGCAACTACGCCTTTGGCGAGGGTGGCGCCGGTGCGTACAGCGACGGCAAGCTCTTCACCCGCAGCAAGAAACGCGGCAACGGCGAGAAGATTCTGCGCATCTTCGTGCAGCATGGAGCTTCGCCAAACATACTTTCGGACGCACATCCACACATCGGCACCGACCGCCTGCCGCGCGTCATCGAGAACATACGACACACCATCCTGCAGTCTGGCGGAGAAATTCACTTCGAGACACGCATGGACAGCCTCGTCACACGTGGCAACCAAGTCTGCGGACTGCAGTGCACCGACCTGCGAAGCGGCACAGAGCGAGAGTTCGAGGCCCGGAAAGTGATTCTGGCCACAGGACACTCGGCACGCGACGTCTATCGCCACCTGCTCGGCACGGGTGTGGAGATGGAGGCAAAGGGGCTGGCCGTAGGCGTGCGCTTGGAACATCCGGCCGAGACCATCGACCGCATTCAGTACCACAGCCGCGAGGGACGCGGACAGTGGCTTCCGGCGGCCGAATACAGCGTGGTGCGGCAGGTGGATGGCCGCGGCGTCTACAGTTTCTGCATGTGCCCGGGCGGATTTGTGGTGCCTGCTGCCAGCGGGCCGGAGCAAATAGTGGTGAACGGCATGAGCCCCAGCAACCGAAACGGACGCTGGAGCAACAGTGGCATGGTGGTGGAAGTAAGACCCGAAGACGCGCTACAGGCAAGTACATCAGGCTGTAACACGGAAACAGAAAGCCAACTGCTCTCCACCCTACTGCTGCAGGAAAAACTCGAGAGGGAGTGCTGGCTACAAGGCAACCAGAGCCAGACGGCACCGGCCCAACGCATGGCAGATTTCGTGAACGGGCGACTAAGTGCCGACCTCAACGAGTCGTCCTACGCACCTGGTCTGATAGCCAGCCCGCTGCACTTCTGGCTGCCCGACTTCGTGGCAAGCCGGCTGCGAGAGGCATTCCGCGTCTGGGGACGCCAGATGCACGGATTCCTGACCAACGAAGCCACGGTCATTGGCGTTGAGACACGCACCAGCAGCCCGCTGCGTATACTGCGCGACGCAGAGTCGCTGCAGCATGTGCGCCTGCAAGGACTCTATCCCTGCGGCGAAGGTGCAGGATATGCAGGCGGCATCGTCAGTGCGGCAGTAGATGGCGAGCGTTGTGCCGAAGCTGCAGCCGGAAAGACAGAAGCCTGAACAGAGAAATCACAGTCCCCCGAATACGCTTTGAAGTGAAGAAACGACGCCAACAGAGCATCTTCTCGACCCGACAAACGTCCCTTTTCTCACTTTTGCTTGCCGATTTTTCGTTTTTGCCCCAATTGGGCATGGCTATTACCGATTAATTTTATAACTTTGCAGTGCAAAATGGCAGTACGGACGCCTCTTTGCTACGAGACAAGCGTGCCTCGCATCTGTTTCAGACTCAACAAACGACCTAAGAAACACGACAACAGGAAACAGAATACTCCGGATTTAAGATGCATACTGCGAGTGTGCACTTTCCTATAAAAGCTGTTGTGGGTTCTTGGTCGTTCCCTTGAGTTAGTGATAGATGGAAAGTGTTACACTCGCTTTCTTTTTCACACAGACAAGTGCGTCCTGCAATTTTCTATCTGCCTGAGCAAAAACAACGAAACTCTATAAATACGACCAACGATGCAAGCTTTTTTTTGCGGTGTCTCCTTGCCGGCATTCCACTTGACGTGGCGCCGAAAGGGATGTTTGCGCCCTAGCCACCTCTGCCGTCTATTCACCATCTGCGCGTGTCTTGCCGTCACGCACGCCTGCGTATTTGTTCCCATTCAGGCGCAGGAGACGGCCGCCGACACGACGCGCCACGAGAAAGTATTCCGTCCGCAGCAACTTATTGCACCCACGGCACTGATTGCTGCAGGTGCATTCGGAGTGAAGAACGGCTGGGCTTGCAAGCTGAAACACAAGGTTCACAACAAGATGCAAGACATGAACAGCAATCGCCGCCTCCACATCGACGACTACCTGCAGTACCTGCCGATGACCACACAGCTGACGCTGGGGCTGACGGGCGTGAAAGCGCGCCATCCGCTGCGCGAGCGTATTGCTGTCACGGCCACTGCCTACGTGGTCAAGAGCATCTTGGTAACCGCCACCAAGTACACAGTGTGCGAACAGCGGCCCAACCAGGGCGTGCGAAACTCGTTCCCGTCGGGGCACACAGCCACCGCCTTCATGGGCGCCGAGCTGGTTCGCGAAGAATACGGCAACGCATGGGGCGCCGGGGCTTACGTTTTTGCCTCTGGCATAGCCTTCATGCGACTATACAACGAACGGCACTGGCTGAACGACCTCTTTGGCGGAGCAGGCATGGGCATACTTTCGGCACGTATCGGCTATTGGCTGCTGCCTGCCGAGCGGCGGCTGTTCCGCTGGGACAAGCGAGCGGCGCAGACCAGCGTGCTACCCACTTATTCGCCCGAAGGCCACGCCGTCGGCATCGCCCTCGTAAGCAGTTTCTAACCCAAGCTATTATCAGAGACACACGTGGCGGCACACCCGCCCGCTGCAGCTATCCCCTGCCCGACTGCACGATTATGCCACGCAACCGCTCGGAGAAGTCCGTGTGACTGGCCAGCATCTCCAGTGTGAGGTGCATCCGATAGCGCCAATAGTGCCGCGAATTGGCCGGCTCGTTGATGCGCTCCTCAGCCGCGTTTGGCCGGCGAAGCGCCTCGTCCGTGGCCAGCCAGTCCTGCAGGCTGAGGAGGCAGAGCATGGACGGCGAAGAGAGATGGCGGCGAATGATTTCTTCGGCCATCGCACCAGAGAGTTCTGCCTGTGCCATATCGCGGCGACCGAAGAGCGCTTCGCAGTAAGCCTGCCGACGTTCGGCATCCTCCTGCCACCACTGCCGCAGCGTGGGCATGTCGTGCGTGAAAAGCGTACAGACGCTGAGCCGCGGATTCTCCTCCAGCCGAGCAAAACGCTGCCCCATGCCCTTTGGCATGGACTGTATTTCGAGCGAGAGGATACGAAGGCGGTCCATGACGGGTCGCACACACGCCGGCACCATTCCTAAGTCTTCGGCACAGACCAGCATCTGCGTGGCACGCATGAGGGCTGGTAGCTTTTTCATGGCTTCGGCGTACCAAAGCTCATCGTTTCGGCGATAGAAATAATCGTCCGAAAGGTGGCAGAAAGCCGCCTGCTCGTCCTTGCTGAGACGACGGAAGGCCGGCGTGCCCTGTATGCCAAGACGTGGATGCAGCAACGTGGGCTGATGCTGGTCAGGCACGAAAAGTTCGAACACAGCCGGGCGGCGACGGCCAGTGGCGGTGCGGCACGTAAGTCCGTAGGCCGCAATCTCCTCCTCGGAAAGAGCACGTGACGGGTCGAACTGCCCGAGGAGGGCATTCTCGCAATTGCGCGGAATAGACCAGATGCGGAAGAAGCCAAGCACGTGGTCGATACGATAAGCATCGAAATACCGCGCCATGCGCTGCAAACGACGCCGCCACCAACGGTAGCCGTCGGCCTCCATACGCTCCCAATCGTAGGTCGGAAATCCCCAATTCTGACCATCGGCACTGAAAGCATCGGGCGGTGCACCGGCCTGACGGTCGAGGTGGAAGAGTTGTGGCTGCTGCCACGTCTCCACGCTATGCGGACTTACGCCGATAGGAATGTCGCCCTTCAGCACAACAGCGTGCTGACGTGCAAAATCAGCGGCTGCGGCCAACTGGCGGTGAAGCAGATATTGCACGAAAGAATAGTAGGTAACCTCGTCGGGATGCACTGCTGCATAGGCACGCACCTGTGCTTCGTCGTATGTGGCGAGGCACGGCCACTGACAGCTATCGGCGGTTCCCGACTGGTCGCGCAGTGCACAGAAAACGGCATAAGGCAGCAACCATTCCTCCTGCTGGCGACAGAAGGCGGCAAAACTGGCATCATCTGCAAGCGTGGCCTGCTCCTGAGAGAAAAGTGCACGCAGCCACTTCTCCTTCAGCGCGCTAACGGCTTCGTAATCGAGGGTTGGCTTGAGGTTCTCAGCACTCAGTTTGCGCAGGAGCAACGCGCGCTTCCGACTGTTGCGAAGCGTGGTCTGACGGAGGTCGCAGTAGATGGGATGAAGGGCAAAGGCGCTAATGGCATTGTATGGGTAGCTGTCGGTCCACGTACCCGTCTGCGTGGTGTCGTTCACGGGCAGCAGCTGTACCATTCTCATGCCAGCATCGGCCGCCCACGAGACAAAGCTACGCAGGTCGCCGAAGTCGCCCACGCCCTGACTGCCCTCGCTGCGCAAAGAGAATACGGGCACTACCACGCCGGCCACGCGCCAGTCGGGCATGGCCAGACGCGCCACACCATCGGAGAGTGCCAGCACCTCGCCGTCGCGCACCGAGACGGACGGGCTACGACGATTGTCGCCGTTCTCCCACGAGACCAAGCGGCCCGACTCGTCGAGCACTACGTATTTGTATTCGAAAGGCAAATAAAGCCCATCGGCACTGAGCGAAATAAACCACTCGTGCAAGCCGCCGCGCGACATACGCAGGGCGCGCTCGGGCCGCCAGGTGCCAAGCGGCGGCTGATTGCCCACCACGGCCAGCATCTGGCCGGCAGACAGCTGCGGTGCCAACACGCGCAGCACCAGCGTGCGCCCGTAATAGACGAGACCGACAGATTGCCACGAGAGGTGAGTGCAGAACTGATAAGCGGAACTGAAGAAAGGATTGGCCTCGGGGACATCGCGCCACCAATCGTGCAGCACGTAGTTCCTCTCGCCCACAGCGGGGAACGAGCGAGGCACTGCCTCCCACTCGCGGCGGACCACCGTGTCACTGCAGACAATCTCGTAGGCATACGAGAAGGCCACCACGTCACGCTCCGCCACACTGACAGTGCCCGCCCAGCAGGCGCCATCAGCCGTTTCCAACATAACTGCGCGCCGTAAAGGCGTTCCAGCACGCCGCACTATCTGCAAATCTACGCGCACGCACTCGCCCGCGCGCGTACCATATTCTATTTTAAAAGAGATGCTCGTCATATCCTGAAGATTACTACTCGCAAAAGTACAGGAAAAAGCAGAATTCCGCAAGCGCGAGACATAAAATTTCGGATTTGCTTGCGCATTTCGCGGAAAGTCTGTATCTTTGTCTTGCAAGATAGAGAATTCCACACCGCACTGGTTCGAATGGGAGACTCATCAAATAATTAATGAAACTGAGACCAGTTTTGCCAGCCAATGGCGTGCCATCCTCTGATGGTGACATTCGAGTAGGTGGATTACAAAGGCGGCAAACCCTCAAAACCTGTCTAACGGAGTTTCATCACATCTTCACCAGTGCGGTTTTCCATACGAGGCGGCTTCAGAACTTGAAGCCGCCCTGCTTTTTCTGCCTGTCGCACGAGCGAAAATGCAGCATACAGAACAGGTGTCGCACGTAGCAAGCACGACACCACACAAGAAAAAGAGTGTGCCACCCGTCGGGGCGGCACACTTCTTTTTTCGTAAACCAGAAAGAGGGTGTTTACTTCACCTTGGCTACGATTGCCTTGAATGCTTCGGGGTGATTCACGGCCAGATCGGCGAGCACCTTGCGGTTAATCTCGATGCCGGCTTTGTGAAGCAGACCCATCAGCTGCGAATAGCTGAAGCCTTCCTGACGAGCAGCGGCGTTGATACGCTGAATCCACAAGGCGCGGAAGTTACGT
>Ga0310694_10001417_pt1 | contig 27299 bp, 18 predicted proteins | sample 174DNAGHGhighgp2_FD_203884 | JGI IMG/M metagenome (GOLD analysis project Ga0310694, IMG submission 203884) | Sheep rumen microbial communities from Palmerston North, Manawatu-Wanganui, New Zealand - 1742 DNA GHGhigh gp2 (v2) (version 2) | ecosystem: Host-associated > Mammals > Digestive system...
TGATGTTTTTGTCAGTAAAGTCGTTAATCACGACAGTCAAATCGTTCACTTGTTGTTTGATTTGGCGGATTTCCTCGGTGTTGTTACGGGTTTGAGTGGTGAGTGCCAAAAGTTCCGTGGTCGGTAATACATGCTGTCGTTGAATGATGTAATCTTTCATCTGTTTAAAGAGCTTGATCAATTTTTTACTCTGACTAACAGCGAGTTCACCCTTCAGCACCGTCATGAGCATGTAAATGCCTTCTTCGGTAAACACGTAGGGCATTTTTCTTGTACCACCCCATCTTGATGTGAATTTTTTGCACATCAAGTTCTTAAATTCCTCTTTAGTAAGCTGAAACCTGAAGTCTTGTTCAAAGCGCTCTATGTTGTTGTTGACTTGACGGGTGAAAAATCTTGTCTCATACCCGTAGATGGCTGCCAAATCAAAGTCCAGCATCACTTGCACACCTCTGATGATGTATATCTTCGACATCAAGTATTCCTCGTTTAGAGGTATCATTCCTTTTTCTTCCATATCGCAGTCATAATAAACCTCGCAAAGATACAACTTCTTTGTTAGAAGAGCAAGCTGTCTGGATGTATAATTTATTGAAAATCAATGTTGTGAAAATGACATTTTCCGACCATAAAAGTGCATTTCTTGGCAAAAAAAATGCAAATGGCATCCGATGTGTGCTCGTACAGGCATTTTCGTGTCCGAACAAAGAGTGCCCATTTTTGGAAAAAATTGGAGGAGAACCCCGCTCGCCGGCTTCTCCACCATCACCTTCTACGCCTATGGTCGCGAGATCCGCGTCCACGGCTTCCTCCAGCGCGAGGTGCGGGAGATGAAGCGGCTGGTGGAGGAAAGGTAGGCGTGCTTTCCGCACGCGGCTCCTACGCTTTGCACCGTCTCCGCCAAATTCTTCCAAAAATCACCCGATCCACCCAATTGGTGCGCATATTTTGTTTTATATGATTTTTACAATTTGCGATTTTTTATCACAAAATATGCAACTTTTATAATGAAAAATTCTATTTATATATATCTGATTTTTAATTAGTTAAATAAATATTGATCGTGGCTTTTTCGAAAGTTTCTTGTATATTTGCGGCCTGTAATTATTATGTATTTTATTATTAAAATTAAATTGTTATGACGAACATTATGGATGTTGAAGACAAGATGATCACCCTGAGAAACCAGCAGATGATTTTGGACTCTGATGTGGCCGAGCTATATGACGTGAAGACGCGTGATATTAACAAGGCTGTCAAAAACAACCCGAGAAAATTTCCGGAAGGCTACATTATTGAACTGGATGCTTCTGAGAAACATGAACTGGTGGAAAATTTCCACCGGTTCAATCGTCAGAAGCACTCCACTACCACTCCTAAAGCTTTCATCGAGCGAGGTCTGTATATGTTGGCCACTATTTTGAAAGGACCTAAAGCAGAGGAAACCACCATCGCCATTGTGGAGGCATACGCGAAACTGCGAGAACTCACTCAGGTGATTGCCGAAGTCTCTCAACACGAGGACGACAAAGCGGAGCAACAATCCCTACTGCAGCGTGGCGGACAGTTGGCAGTGGAGCTGTTGACGGACAACCTGCCGGTTCAAAGCAGCGAAACCTCCGTGGAACTGAACCTCGCTTTGTTCAAACTCAAGCACACGGTGAAGCGGGAGAATGACAACGAAGAACGGATAACACGTCTTGAGGCGGAACTGGCAGAACTCAAAAAAGAGAGACGATAAAACCCGCAAAAATTCGCAATTCACGTTCGCCGTTCGATAGCCACCTATACCAATGATGACGGTAGTATTTTCATGGGTTTACACCAATTCTTGATGAATAGTGATATTCTGAAATAACTTTCGGAATTTATTGCAAGTTTAGGGCGTTTTCCAATTTCATCGCCGGCTTCTCCACCATCACCTTCTACGCCTACGCCCGCGAGATCCGCGTCCACGGCTTCCTCCAGCGCGAGGTGCGGGAGATGAAGCGGCTGGTGGAGGAAAGGTAGGCGTGCTTTCCGCACGCGGCTCCTACGCTTTGCACCGTCTCCGCCAAATTCTTCCAAAAATCCACCCTGTCCACCCGGCGTGCACGTGCATCCGGCATTGTTCAGCTTTTACAATTTTGCAATTTTTATCACGAATCTTGCAACTTTTATATCGAAAAATATCATTTTTATATATTTGATTTTTAATTAGTTAGGTTGTGTTTGCTATTGATTTTCCCAAAAAGATTTTGTATGTTTGCAGTCTTGAATCATTAATGTATTTTATTATTAAAATTAAATTATTATGACGAACATTATGGATGTTGAAGACAAAATGATCACCTTGAGGAACCAACAGGTGATTCTGGACTCTGATGTAGCCGAGCTCTATGGAGTACAGACAAAGGAAATCAATCAAGCGGTTAAGAACAATCCCGGGAAATTCCCAGAAGGGTATATTTGGGAATTGAGTGAAAACGAAAAATCAGAGGTGGTCAAAAATTTTGACCACCTCCAAAGACTTCGTTTCTCTCCTCAATTGCCTAAAGCTTTCACCGAAAGAGGACTGTATATGCTGGCCACAATCTTGAAGGGTCCAAAAGCGGAGGAAACCACCATCGCCATTGTGGAAGCATACGCCAAATTGCGTGAACTTGCACAAGTGATTGTCGAAGTGTCGCAACACGAGGACGACAAAGCTGTCCAGCAATCCCTGATGCAGCGTGGCGGACAGCTAGCAGCGGAGCTGCTAACGGACAACTTGCCGATTCAAAGCAGCGAGACCTCCGTGGAACTGAACCTAGCTTTGTTCAAGCTTAAACACACAGTGAAACGGGAGAATGACGACGAAATTGCTCAACTGAAACATGAACTGGCGGAACTAAAACGAATGGTGCTTCCAGACGCACAATTATCTGTGTAATCCTCGAGATCCGCGTCCACGGCTTCCTCCGGCGCGAGGTGCTACACACTTCTTCTGACCGAAAGACACTTCACAACAGAATTTATTGTATTTTTGCGGCCGCGAATCCATCATTCGCTTTGTCAAGAAAATAAATGCTTTCTTATGGAGAATAAATACAAATTGGTCTGCACACAGTGCGGCGAAACAATCCCCGACTTTGCCACTTGGTTTTCGCAGAACCAGCAGTGCAAGTGCGGCTGCAAACGCGCCGATGTCGTCTATAGCGCTGATTATCACAAAATCACCGAGTTGACTAATCCAGAACACAAACCTGCGAATTTCTACCACTATTTCGACTTCTTGCCCGTGATGGACAAGAAAAACATCGTCTCTTTCGGCGAAGGCACCATTCCGATCGAGGAGTGGGATTTCTTGGAGAAATACGCCCGGGAGAAATTCGGCGTTGATTGCAAGGTGATGGTCTATCGCAACGACCTGAACGGCGGCAGCAACACCTTCAAGGACATTGCCGCCTCGCTGGCCGCCTCCCTCTTCAAGGAGAACGGTGTGAAAGAGTTCTGTGTGGCTTCCACAGGCAACACGGCCACCGCCTACGCCCGCTATTTGGCCGAAGCCGGTATCAAGTTCACGGTCTTCATGCCGCATGACGCTTGTCCCGATTCGGTCGCGGCCATCCGCTCCTACGGACAGAACGTGGTCGTGAGTGACGGTACCTACGGTGATGCCAAGAAAGAGGCCAACGACTTCCACGAGAAGAACCACGTGCTGATTTCCACGGGCAACATCGATCCCATCCGCGTGGAGGCCAAGAAGACGATGGTGTTCGAATATCTGCGTCAGTTGGGCAAGATGCCCGACGTGTATGTGCAGGCGGTGGCGGGTGGCACGGGCCCCATCGCCCTCGACAAGGGCATCCGCGACCTGCAGACCACCTTCCCGGAGACCAAGATGCCTCGTATGCTGCTCATCCAGCAGGACACCTGCGACCCGATGGTGCAGGGGTGGGAGAGTGCCGTGAAGGCCGGATTCCCGGAAGGTTACGAGAAAGATTATCCTGTCATCCCGAATCCACAGACGATGGTTTCCATCCTTTCCGCCGGCAATCCGGGCATGTACCCGATTGTCGCACCCATCGTGCGCAAGAGCGGCGGTACGTTCCTGCGTGTGAAGGAGAATGAATTGGCGAAGTTTGGCCGGATTGTCAAAGATGAGCGTGGTATCTATTTCGGGCCCGCCTCCATTGTCTGTTTGGCTGGCTTCTACAAAGCATTGGAGGAAGGTCAGATTCGCAATGGCGAGACCGTGCTCCTCAACACCGGCGAAGGTGCCGCACGCGCTACTTGGTTCAGGAGGATGATGGACGATGTGAAATAATTTCCTATCATACATTATAAAAAAAAGAGACACCTTCCAGTGTCTCTTTTTTTTATCTCAAGTTCAAGCCTCGAGTCTTATTTCTGATAGAATCTCACGCGGTTGTCGAGAACTTTGGTTTGACTGATCAGGTAGCTCATCAGCGTGTTCTCGTTGCGCTCGCGACCGAGGACGGCGTTTTGGAGGTAGCTCTTTTCCATCATCAGATTCTCGGTTGCTTGACCGTCGCGGGTCTCAATCACGTTCACCACGTAATCCACATTGTTGCCGCTGATAGCTGCGGGTTTGTTTTTCGGCAAGGAGAAGATCTGACCGATAGCCTTGCTATCGACGCCGCGGTTCATGTAGTAATCGCCGGCAAAGCTCAGCATCACGCTGTCGGAGACGGGAACGGAGTATTTTTGTGCAACCGCTTGCATGCCGCCAGAAGCGAGATCTTTGTTGAGTTGCTCAGCAACCATGTCGATCTTGTTCTTTCTCTCCAACATCGTCTTGATTTCATCCTTGGCATCTTTGTATTTCATGACGCCTTCGTCACGGACCTTAGCCACAGAAGCGACTGCGAAGTACATTCTGTTGATGTTGAACACGTCGGAGATGTCGTCTTTCTTCACGTCGTCACCGAATGCCCAGCTCACGATGTCACGGCAATTCGGCAGTTGACCGATGTTCGCAGACATGGAAGCGACTCTTTCGCCGTTCACCACTTGAATACCTTTCTTGGCTGCGTTGGCGATAAGTTCGTCGTTGTTGGTCACACCAGCGGCGAATTCGTTAGCTTGTGAACGCAGTGCGTTGATGGTGGCGTCGGAAGCGGTGATGTCATAGTCATAAAGCACGAATTGGCGTTTTTCAATGAGTTGGGTGCGGTCGAGCACTTGGAAAACGATGTAGCCGTTCGGAGCTTTGTAAACGTAGATGCCGCCGTTAGCGGTGGAGAGCAGGTTGTTGTAAATCTCAGGCATAGTGCCTCTTTCGGCCATCCAGAAGGTGGTGTCGCCTTTTTCGCGGCCATACAAGTAATTAGGTTGCAGGCTGAAGATGGAAGTGCCAGAGGTGATCACTTGGCGAAGGCTGTCGGCAAGCAGGCGAGCTTCCTTCTTGGTGTAAGGTGCTTCCTTGTATTGAGCGGTTTTGAAAGGCAGCTCGATGGTGGCAACCAATACGGAGTCAGGACGGTTGGCAGCACCGAAGACCTTGCCGAAGTACCATTTCACATTCTCGTAAGTGAAGGGTTCGATGAAACTACCCACTGCGGATTTGAAGACCAAGCTGTCCAGTTCAGGAAGGTTGATGTCGCTCTCCTTGTAGTAGGTGCTGTCCATCATGCCGTTGCCTTTGGAAGAGTGGTACTCAGCGATGGATGCGGCCTGGGAGAAGGCGGCAAAATCCTTGCGCACGCTGTCCTCGATGGCTTTGAGGTCGCCGGGAGTGGGGTTGATGGGGAACACAGCAACGTTGATGTCGCGGTTTTTGGCGTGCACGTTGTAGAGTTCTTCTTTATGGGTGTTGTAGAAATCTTTGATTTCTTTCTCGGACACTTCGGGTTTCAGACCCTGGAAGGCGGTGAGCTCTGGGTTAACGGTCATCATGGAGACCATCGCCATGTTGTTGTCTTTGGCCAGTTGTTTTGCCATCGGATCGGAGAAATAGATGGAGTTCTGTGCCAGGGCGAAATATTGTTGGGATTTTTCCGCGCTGATAGCGAAGCGGACCAATGCTTGATAGGCGTTGTAGATGTCTTTCGCATCTTCTCTGTTGGCTAAGGTTTCGATATTGGAAATGATGCTCATGGCATTCTCGGGACCATAAACCTGTGCCAAAGCGTTGGCGAATTGTGCGATGAATTGGTTGGGTTGTTGAGTGCTTAAGGAAGCGATCATGTTTTCCTTGTAGTCCTCGATCATCTGGTTGGTGTAGGTCATGCCTAATTTGGCCAACTGTTTGTCCATCACCTGATCCTGAAGCATTTGCTGCCAGGTCGTCTCATGGATCTGGTAGGTCTCGTTATCTTCAAAAGAGGTTTTACCTTGCAGAAATCTGAAGAGGGCGGTGTTCTCCTCATACTGCTTGCTGTATTGTTGATCCATTTTCTTGCCATCGATCTTAGCCATCACATACTTGTTGGAGAATGTGCGGGTCACATTGGAAAGGTCGCCCAAGATGAATGCTAATAAGGCTAAACCGATGATTACCAATAAAAGCACACCGTGCTTACGAATTGCGCCAATTGCTGCCATAAATTCTTTTTATTTTAGTTATACATTATATTTCAAAAATAAGCCTGCAAAAGTAGCATTTTTTTGCTTTGCTTGGACAAGGGCTCTATTTTTTATTTTTTTACCATAATACATTGAACCACAATATAATACGATGAATCCGACGGATGTTAGTCCGCCGGATTCTTATAGATTTATACAATATTTATATAAGATGATGTCCACTAAGGCGCAAAACCTGTCGTTTTCAAGGCAGGTGGACTTGTGCGAGGAATCGGTTGTACTGCGCCTGTTTGTCGTAGTCGCTCTCCCTCGGGAGGCATTCGGGGCACCAGTGGCCGCCTTCCAGAATCAGTTTCGGGGTGGCTTCGAAAATATGGCCTTCGTGGCATTGCCAAGAGAGGCGCTTCTCGGAGTCTCCATCATACTCTGTGCTGAGCAGTTTTCCTCCTCGGAACTCGGCGGCTTTCTGCAAGTCGTTGACGGTGAGTTGCTCTATCGGTTTAGTCTCGTCATACCCGTGGTCGATGTTTATCGCATGTTCTTTTCCAGGCGGTTCGGAGTGATCCCAGTGGTCCCAATCGGGAATGGCATTGTACTTTTCCATGCTGCCATAATAGGCCTTGATCTTGGCTTCGTCGTTGTGCTTGATCCAGTATTGCGTTCCGTAGTCTTTTTTGTTGGCTAAATTGCGCAACACCGCCTTGATGATGAATGCGGGTGCGATTTTCGTCATGTTATAGAACCAAGGAAGCTGTTTGCTGAGCTGCTCGAAGTAGTCGTCCAGCGGGATGTTGGCACGGAAGTGCAGATAATCCTCCAACTTGTCGGCATCAAGATAGTACATGCCATGGAAATTCTTGAGAACGAACCAATTAGAGTCCAATATCTTTTCGGGGCGAGGGCAGTGTACTGCCTTCATGAAACGGCACTCCAGCTCGTAATTGGTCATGCGGTATTGCGGGCCACTGCTGATATTGTAGAAATGGTTCCAAAACGTGTCGGGCAGGGTAGGGCGGCACACGCGTTCGAGCAGACGGCCGGAGTCCTCGATGGTGGCCCATTCCAGCATCCCCTTGATGGGCACAAGGAACATGATGGGGTCGAAGTTCTTGAGAATGGTGGCGTAGAGGATCCCCGATTGGCGCAGGCTGACCCAGTGTTTGAGTCCGGAGTTGGCGAAAACACGCTCTGCCAGTACTTTGCTATATCCGTAGGGGTCGAACTCGCTCACGTAAATCGGATCACCGATACGCCCCCAATGCAGCGGGACAGGTCGGTCGGAGGTTTGCGCCACTGTGCCGATATAGACGGCTTTGATGTCGTCGGCGTTGGGTTGCACAAGGATGGCCTTCACGATGTGTTCCGCTGCCGTGACGTTTACCTGTAGGGTCTTCTCGGGGTAGTAGTCGGTGAGCGGGGGCACCATACCGCCCACGTGCAACACGATGTCCGAGCCGGTCACCCCTGCAAGCACGTCCTCGTAATTCATCAAATCGCCCCAAACGATGCGGATTTTGTCGGCAATCGGGGCCAGTTTCTTCTCGTTTTTCGGGCTTTTGCGTGCCAAAACAGTCACGTTGTACTGTTCCGGATACTGCAGAAGTTCCTGCAGCCCTGCCCATCCCATGTTACCGGTCGCGCCAGTGAGGAATACGTTTTGCTTCATTTTACAGTCGTTTTTTTTCGGCCGCGAAGATAGTATTTTTTAGGTAACAGGCAATAGGCAACAGGCAATAGTTTGTGCCGTGGACAGCCATTGCGTCCGATAACCGAGAACAATAGCGGTCGCCCCCAATTCCCCTTCCTTTGGAAGGGGTGCCCGAAGGGCGGGGTAGGGACGCGAAAGATTGGCTGCAAAAGGGAAAAACAAAACCCCCACACGATGCGATGATGGTGTGGGGGTGTGGGTTGCAGAATCCGCAATTATTGTTTCACCACCTTCCGCACCGCAATGGTCTTGTCTTCCGCAATCCATTTCAGGAAATAGATGCCGGAGGCATATTCCGTCAAATCGATTTGTGCCGTCTGCTGAGACGCAAAATTTTGCGTCTCTACAACGTCCAACAATTTCCCGTACATGTCCACGATATGTATTTCCGCCTCCTCTAATTGTACATTGTTCATCGAACATTGTACATTGACAATGTTGGTAGTCGGGTTCGGAAACACCTTGAAATCAAGAGCTTCGTAGTCGTCTAAACCGACGGTGATTGTCAGGTGCAAGGTCACCACGGAGTCGCAGCCGTGGACGGTCTGGAGGGTTTGGGTGTAGTCACCGGAGGTGCAGTAATCTATGCCGTTCCAAGTGTAGCAGTCGTCGTCGGTAGTGACGGAGAATTCGGAGGTTTCATTCTGGTTCACGGTAAGGTGCAGCGTTACGATACTGTCGCAGCCTGCCGCGTTGGTCAGCGTGAAAGTCGGAGTGTTCGTACTTTCAGTATAAGTCACCCCGTCAATCCAAATGAATGACTCGCATGCGGTGTGCTCGTCGATGCCAGTATTGGGATAGTTGATGATTAAGTGCAAAGTGTCAACGCTTTGGCAACCGTTCACATTCGTGTACTCGTAGGTGTATGTACCACTCGTAGTGTAGGTCTCGCCATGTCATGCAAAGCTGTCGCATTCAAAGACCGTTTCCACATTGTGAGTGCTGTTGTTCACGGTAAGGTGCAAAGTCACGATACTGTCGCAGCCTGCCGCGTTGGTCAGCGTGAAAGTCGGAGTGTTCGTACTTTCAGTATAAGTCACCCCGTCAATCCAAATGAATGACTCGCATGCGGTGTGCTCGTCGATGCCGGTGGTGGAGTGTTTGACGGTCAAATGCAACGTGTCCACCTGTGTGCATCCATTCGCATCCTCGTGGCTGAATGTGTAGTTGCCGCTTACGGTGTAAACCATTCCGTTCCAAGAATATGTATCACAAACAATCTCCGTTATCGCGGTGTGTACAGGGTGGTTGACGATAAGGTGGTGCGTCACGATGCTATCGCAGCCAGTGCTCGAGATCAGTGTGTCAAACAGTTCCGTCGAGGTGGTATAGACAGTCCCTTTCCACGTGTAGCTGTCGCACGCTTGGATAGTGTCGCTTCCTGTCGCGGGTCCACAAGTCATGTAGGCAAGTACGGGGTATCCATTGTTTGCTCCCGTTGAGTCTGCCGCCCAATAGCGGTAGATGCCTGCTGAGTTATTGGCATCGACCCAAGCGTTGAGGGCATCGACTAAATCCGTCCTGAATCCGCCATTGACGTATGGTGGTGTGCTGAGCGTCCATGAAGTGCCACTGCTGGAGAAGAACGAAGAGTTGGATTCCAGATTATTGCAAGTTAGAGGTAAAGCGGCAGGATAATTCAGGGCATAAACTTCGCTGAACGTTCCTGGACCGGATCCAGCAACAACACCCGACCACACCGAAGAAGGTATTTCGGCCGCCACGTATGAATTTTTAACGGTTGGGCTATAGGATGATCCCGTTCCTATAATGCCGCCAATAAAGCCATTATAAGTGTTTGGAAGCATAATGTTAGCACGAGTGTCTGCCATTCCAACAAAGGCAGAATTGAGAATGGTACCGCTTGACCACCCAACAAGACCGCCGGTATATTGCACACCATAGATCTCGCCATTGACCAAGCAATTCACTATAAGACCACCAGTTCTCCCGGCAATGGCTCCATTTGTTGTCAAGCCATATACTCTACATCCTGAAATATTTAAGTTTCGTATAGTACAATTGTTGATATAACTAAAAAGACCTTGACGATTTTCATATTCATTACAATACAATCCATATATGGTATGACCATTGCCTTCAAATACAAAATTATCAATAGAACCCATCGCTGTCCAACGGTATGCACTAATGTCAACATCGGTCATCAAATAGATATTCGTGATATTGAGTACCTCATAATAACTGACACCGTTCAGTCTATTTGCCACAGATGACAGCCAAGCTAATCCTTCAGCACTGGAAATATAAACGTTGCCATTATCATCATGAATGTATCCTTCAGGTTGCGATGTGACGACCTCCGTCCATCGCAATTTGTCGGGAATGTACCTTGCAAAGTCACTCCAGCCACTTCTGTCATTTGTGTCGCATACAGCACGAACATATATATCGAGCACTTCTCCAACGGGAAGATTTGTCAGCACACACGGATTGCTGTTAACAGGTATGATAGTGCCGGAGTCAATACTTTGTTGAGCACCAACGTACAGGATTTCCCAACCGGAAGGGTTGCCATCTTGCTCCCAGGCAATACGGGTGCTTATGAGGGTGTCTCCAACAACAGTGATATTTGTTGCACTGACATTGGAAGGGTTATTGCACGATGGCTCGAAGTAATCACCCAAAACAGGAAAACCACCATTTACATTTGAGCTGTCAGCCACCCATGTCATCAGCATAGAATCATTTGAACTGGTCACCCATACATTTAACGCATCTAAAAGATTATTATATGAGATTCCATCAATGGTGACGGGTGTGACTAAAGCCTGGTATCCATTTTGATTGGAAAAAGAGGATGTGTCTATGATGGGATACCCAGAGGAGGGGTAACCCACTACGGGCATTCCGCCATCCGATAATCCATATACATATTGTATGAACGAATTCTGATCAGGACAGCCAATAACTTTGCCATAGAAACTGGCCTCGTCCGTGATTCCAACGGTACCTGTCGAGTAGCAGTTCCGGACAACAGCATTCGACATGAAAAGACCAATTAATCCTCCACGATACCACAGATTCCATATTCCATCCAAGACATACACATTTCCTCTCGCGAATGAATTCTGGACAATAATTCCGCGTGCTTCACCAATCAAGCCTCCTGTTGCCTCCCGGCCATACACATCACCAGTGGCACAACAATTTGAGACTAAGGTTGGCTCTCCTTGAGTAGAAGAAAGTTTGCCACACAGAGACCCGGTTGACCTCACACCTATCACAGTGACATCAGAACGACAACCAACAATTTCTTTGATATTATCACCAAACCCAATTAATCCGCCGTATGAACCCTCGTCAGAATCTTTACGATAAGAAATCACCAGTCCATTGGTCAACGCGATATCACGAAAACACGTCCCTTCATAAACAAAACCGGCAAAACCGAATAAGCCCAAATTTCCTCCTTTCTCATTAACATACATTTCGGAGATAGCATGGCCGTTTCCCAAGAATGTTCCGACAAAACGAGTGTTGTAATTCGGGTTTGATTGCCAAGCCCTTCCAATAGGATACCATCTATACCCTTGAAGGTTAATGTCGGAAGTCAATGTTATGGTTTTTTGAGAAAAGGTTTGTGGTATATATCCATGGAAACCATTCACCAGAACAGACAACCAGGCCAATCCTTCTGCGCTTGAAATTGTCACATTGCCAATTGCATCCACCACATATCCTTCCGGTTGCGATGTCACGATATCCGTCCAATAAGGAAGGTCAACCATTTCCGTAGAGGAGACCCATCCACTGCGGTTTGCACCGTCACAAACTCTTCGCACCCCAAAAATGTATTCTCGACCTAACGGGATACCATATATCGTATCGGGATTGTTAGATGCGGAAATCATAACTGCCGAATCATAAGAAGTGCCTTTAGGCTGATACTTGATTTCCCAAGCAGCAGAAGCGTCCGGGTCTTCCCAAGCAAGAACAACGCCAGAAACACCACCGTTTTTGATGTTTTTGACGGTCAGGTTTGCAACATTGGGACATTGCACAACAAAATTATTGCCAAATTTAGGCAATCCATTATTGATAGTGCTGGTATCCGCAATCCATGTTTTTATGGTGCTGTCATTCATTTGTACCACTCCTCGGTTTAGCGCATTAAGCAATGATGTCTCTATATTACCTTCAAAATTGATTGGATTTCGGAGAATCCATTGCATGCCATCATAATAGAATGAAGAGGTATCGGATATTTCCGTCATGCCCTTGTAACCTACAACCCCCATGGGCATATCGACACTGTAACAGTAACTAATGTTGCCTTCAGTTGAATAACCTGAAGCTCCCGCATAGTAACAGAAGGACCTCAAATGTATGGATCCTGCCGTGTAGCAATTCGTTATCGTTCCATTAGAAAATCCAGTCATCAAACCGGACCAGCGACTCGCATTGAGCTCTACATTTGCATAGCAGTTCTTGATAGAACCATGATGAATTCCAACAATTCCTCCGACATAATCATTGCCTTCTATTATTGAATTGGCGATATGACAGTTGACCAAAGCGGACGCGGCATTCGTTATTCCACAAAAACCGGCGGTCGCTTCACTTCCTCCCCTGACGTATGCGTTTTCTATCCCCAGGTTTTTTATTTCTCCTTGCAGTTGCGAGAAAAGAGCAGTTAGGCTGCCTTTTTCAATGATGAACAGGTTGTTTATATTATGCCCGTCCCCATCTATATCAACTGTCACTAATTGATATTCGACAGGTTTCCATTTATATCCTCCCAAATCAATGTCGGATACGAATTTTGCTTTATTATGATTGTCATTATATGTTTTGGTAAACCACACAAAATCCTCCGCGCATGAAATGATGGCACTATTCGTTGTTCCATCAATAGTATAGCTTGCGGGTTGCGAAACAACGATGTCTTGCCAATAAGGAGCCTCCGTCATCACCGTGACTTTTCGCCATGCTCCATACTGGTTGTTCCCACAAACGGAGCGAATATATACGTCATAATAGGTGAGTTTTAAGAGTCCTGTGATGTCATAAGTGTTTGACGATACTGTTAGCTGCGTGCCAGTGCCTAATGTAAAGCCGGCAGTACCATATTCTATCTGCCATTGTGTGGCGGAACCGTTCTCCGTCCATGCCAGATGAATGCTGGTCGTGTCAACAGCGGTCATCAATGACACCATTCGGCAACCATCGTCCTGACTGATCCTCAAATTAAATCCAGCATAGAACAGGTTTCCACTATACGTTATTTTCAGTGAATTTTGAGTGGAAACTACAGGACTCAAATCATTAGTGCTTCCTCCAATCAGATTACGTAGCCACGGGCCATTTCCGTCATAAAAGGTAAGTCTTTGGTCTTCAAAATCTATAATATCTGCAACCAATTGGTTTTCGCTGTTTGCCGAAACAAAGGTCACCTGACTATTGCATGAGTTCGAATAGTTAACCCCTTGGTTTGCATTATGACCCATCAAATGATAAAACTCCAGAGGCTCATCCACTATGAATGTGCTGTTGCCTTTCATTTGACCGAGGATGACGTTGCCTGTGCTGTCTGGGACAATGCCGAAAATGGCAGCTTGGTTGTTGTTGAAAACATGTCCACCGGGATTCACATTGCTGGTCAAATACCAACCGTCGCAAAAGCCTCCCCAACCAAAATTAAAGGAGAAAAAACCGTTGGCATTGTATCCGTCGCAGACAAATGCGTGCCCGCCCGTGCCTTGTCCGGAGTAATAGACGGGATTACCCGCATCCAGATCATTGCGGAGCATGGTTTCCCATTCGTCATTGGAGAAAGAATACTTTTCAGCATAGTTCATGTCCGGGTTGTATTTGAAGAAGTTCATGAGGGCAGCACGTGCATCTTGGTCGAAAGCGCTGCTTTCAGTAGGACTGTACGACATGTTCACTGCCACGCCGCAATCGCGTATCAAGGTGGCAACGGCATCAAGCTCTGTGGCAGTGCTGGTTGCCGTCAAAGCGTTAGGCATCAGTGCGTAGTTGTAGTTTGCATTGCCGTAGTTGACCGACAATGTGCCGTAAGTGCTGCTGTAAGAGTGAGTTCCACGGCCATGTTGCGGATATTGGTGGTAGTTGATAATCTGCGCCATGGCGGTGGCCACACAACCCGTATAGACATGTCCAGCTGGACCGTTGGCATCTACCGGGCAGAGACTGTTGTAATATTGTCCTTGGTCCCATGTGGTGGTCAACAATGGTCCAACGGTTCCGCCGCTGCGGGTGCTCATCGGCTGTCCGGATTTCAGTCGCGACCATTTGGTGGTGGTCTCCGTTTCGGGTGCGATTTCCTCTTTCACCACTGCTTCGATTTGTCTTTCGTAGTTGCCGAGCCAGCTGCGCACGTGGTTGGGCAGGTTGGTCACCATGAAGTTGTTGTCGTAGGAGTATCCCAAAATCGGCTCCACACGCTCATCAGCCGATACAATCACAAAACCTTTCGGCTGCAGAGCGAAGACGTAGTAACAGTCTGTCACGGATTGCGTTACGCTGTCAATCGCTTGTCCGGTGTAAATCAGCTGCATGTTTTGCTTACTCACATCACTCCCTCGCGTGCCCCCGCCCGTGCGCATGAAAATGTAACCTACGTTCAGGGCTTCCGTTGTTGTGACGTGCGTCTCGCGCTGCGAGAGGGTGTTTGTGTTGTTGCTGGTGCGTTCCTGCGCGGAGCCCACCAAGGTCACTGTTATTAGCGTCCAATACAGTAGAATTCTTTTCATTGTCGTTTCCCTAAATTTGTGTCGGGCGCAACTGTTATATATGATTGTCTCTGCAAAAATACGTTTTTTCTTAATACAAAGAAGGGACGAAAAATTTTCGTCCCTACATCGTTTTATTTCATTCACAACAGTCATGAACAAACATTTCCTGCTGTTGCCGAACTACTAACTGCTAACTAAGTTCCAGCATCCGCTGTATCGGCACCAATGCCTTCTGACGCAACTCCTCGTCCATGATGAGCTCAGGCTGCTCTTCCAACAGGGCGGCGTAGATGTTCAGGAGGTTGTTTTTCTTCATGTTCACGCAGTCGTGCTTGACCGCACCGTTGTAGAGCGTGTAGAGTTTCTTGTCGGGGTTGCGCTTCTGCATTTCGTAGATGATGCCGCTCTCGGTGACGACGATGAACTCCTTGGCGTCGCTCTCGCCGATGAAGTTGAGCATCGCGGCGGTGGAGCCGATGAAATCGACCTTTTCCAGCAGTTCGCGGCGGCACTCGGGGTGCGCCACCACAACGGCGTCGGGATGTTCAGTCTTGGCATTCTCCAAATCTTCCACCTCGTAGTGGTCGTGCACGCAGCAAGCACCGTCCCACAGTAGCATTTCGCGACCCGTCATCCGGTTGATGTAGTCACCGAGATTGCCGTCGGGCACGAAGATGATCTTCTCGTCCTTGGGCAGCTGGTTGACGAGCTTCAGGGCGTTGCCGGAGGTGACAATCAGGTCGCACTGGGCCTTCACGGCCGCTGTGCAGTTGACGTAGGCCAGCACTTTGTGGTCGGGGTGCTTCGCCTTGAATTCGGCGAGTTTTTCGGCTTTGCAGCTGTTGGCCAAGGAGCATCCCGCGCTCATGTCGGGCACGAGCACCTTGCGCGTGGGGTTGAGGATTTTGGCCGTTTCCGCCATGAAGTGCACGCCGGCGAAGAGGATGATGTCGGCTTGGGTTTCGGCGGCCTTGCGGGCCAGACCGAGACTGTCGCCCACGAAGTCGGCCACTTCCTGCACTTCGGGCAGGGTATAGTAATGCGCCAGGATGATGGCGTTCTTCTCGCGCTTCAGGCGAGCGATTTCGGTTTTGAGTTCTTCGTTGTTCATTCGGTTTGCATTTTTCGGTTTATTGGCCCCACACTGCGCTTCGCTTGTGTGGGGTTAATTGCGCTTCGCGCGTGTTGCCTCTCCGAGGCTGCTTAAGGAATGATGTTTTATATTACTACCCCGCCCTTCGGGCACCCCTTCTACAATAGAAGGGTAATTGGGGTCGCTCGCATCATCGCATCATCGCATCATCGCATCATCGTTCTTTACTTGAAGATGAACCGTCGGAAGTCCAGCCCTAACGCATAGACCATCAGGGCGATGAGCAGGGCGAAGCCGATGGTGTTGGCGACGCTCAGGAACTTGTCGCTGGGCTTCTTGCCGGTGATCATCTCCACGAGGATGAAGAGGATGTAGCCGCCGTCGAGACCCGGGATCGGGATGATGTTCATGAAGGCGAGGATGATGCCCAAAAGGGCGGTCATGCTCCAGAACCGGTACCAATCCCAAACTTTCGGGAAGATGCTGCCGATGGTCAGGAAGCTTCCCAACTGCGTGGCACCCTCCTTCGTGAACACGATCTTGAACTGCTTGACGTAGTTTCCTAAGGTGCTGAATCCAAGAGAGATACCTTTCGGTATTGATTGGAAGAAGTTGTAATCGACGTGTACCACGTCGAAGAAGTCGGCGGGTTGTCGATATGCCACGCCTATGTTGCCGATGGAGTCAAGGGTGACCATGGCATGACAGAGGCTGTCGTTGCGGATATAGTCGATTTGCAGTTCGTTACTCTTGTTCTCGTTGAAGATCTTCTTGAAGTCGAAGAAGCAGAACATCGCGGAGTCGTTGATGCCGACGAGCGAGTCTCCCTTCATCAAGCCGGCCTTGTCTGCGGGCGTTCCCGCCAGTACGCTGTCGATGACGAACGGTATGCGGTAGTTGCAGAAGAGGGCGGAGGAACCGGCGCCCACCACCTTGCGGGGCAGGTCTTTCGGGATGTTGATGACCACCTCTTCGCCGTCACGTTCCACGGTGACGGTCTTCACGTTGTCCAAAAGCACCGTGTTGGCGAAGTCGCCGAGGGTTTGTGGGTGGGTGGTATCGACCATCAGGATCTTGTCTCCGTTTCGGAATCCTGCATCCTGCATTTCTTGGGAGAATTCAAGACCGTATTTGGCGCTGCTGAGCGGAATGTAGTCGTTGCCCCACGTGAAACACATCAGTATATATATGATGATGGCGGTGAGGAAATTCACCAGTACGCCGCCGATGATGATGAAGAAACGTTGCCAGGCAGGTTTAGAGCGGAATTCCCAAGGATGCACTTCGTTGCCGAGGTCTGAAGCCTTGGTGGTTTCATCGACCATGCCGTTGATGGAGCAGTAGCCGCCTAAGGGCAGCCAGCCGAGGCCCCATTCGGTGGATTCGGGGTGCTTTTCCCACTCTTCGGGAGCTTTCCTCGAGAGAAAACTGAAGTGGAACTTGCCGTCGAAACGTTTCAGACGGATCAAGGAGATTCCGGGGTTGAAGAAGACGTAGAATTGATCGACACGGGTTTTGAACAGCTTCGCGAAACCGAAGTGCCCCAGCTCGTGTGTGACGACCAGGAACGTCAAACTGGCCAAGAGGCCGAGAATTTGCATTGAGATACCCATTGTTCAATTGGTAATTAGTAATTTGTAATTAGTAATGGTGACTTGAAACCTGAAACCTGAAACCTGAAACAGTTGGCCCGAACAAGACTCAAGCGTCACATGTTTTCAGTCTATAGATACTGGCGAATGTCATCCCTCATTCTGATGGCTTCGGCGCGGGCGCAGTCGGCGAAGTGTGCGGCGCCGTTCTCCTGCTTGCGATAGGCGAGGAGGATGCCGCGGGAGGAATTTACAACACCTCCATTACCGTTGTGAAGGTACTTGGCAATGTCTTCCGCTTTGCCGCCTTGGGCACCGTATCCTGGAATCAGGAAGAAGGTAGAGCTCAGCAGGTTGCGGATTTCTGCCGCTTCGTCGGGATGGGTGCAGCCCATCACGCCACCGATGGCCGAATAGCCGCAATCCCCGATGAAGTCTTTGCCTAACGCCTGCAATTTCTCGCCTACGACGTGATAGACACGCTTGCCGTTCTCCGTGGGCAAGTATTCGATGTCTTTCGCGCCCTCGTTGGAGGTGCGGATGAGCACAAACACACCCTTGCCGTTCTCCTTGATGTAAGGCAGATACGGGGAGAGGCTGTCGAGACCCATATACGGACTCAGCGTGATGAAGTCGGCTTCGAACTCGCCAGTGAAGTGCGCTTTGGCGTACATTTCGGCGGTTTTGGCGATGTCACCGCGCTTGATGTCGGCGATGATGACAGCCTTCTTTTCACGCAGGTAGGCGAGGGTGCGGCAGTAGGCACGTAGTCCAGCCAAGCCGTAGGCCTCGTAGTAGGCGATTTGCACTTTGTAGCAGGCACTCACGTCCAACGTGCTGTCAATGATAGCCTTGTTGAAGGCAAAAAGACCGTCCTCGATGCTGGGGAATTGCTGCGAGAGGGTTTCGGGAAGATAGGTGATGTCGGTGTCTAAACCAACACAAACGTGACCCTTTTGGGCCACGCTTGCAAATAACTTATCTATATTGAACATATTTTATATTTTCAAAAAAACTACTTCTAAACCTCTAAGCTCCTAAGCTCCTAAGCCTAATTGTCCAATACTCTCAGCATGAAACCGGTGCCGTGGATGTTGCAAATTTCGACAGAAGGTTGGTATCCCTCTTCGTATTTCACTTTGCGTTGACCGGGCTCTTTGGGCAGCACTTTGTCCTCGCAGTCCACAAGCAAGTAGCCTCTCAGCTTGGTCATGAAGACATCCATGCTGCGGGAGGTGGTGTTGTCGTCTTCGCCCCAAACCTCACGGAGGATGATTTCGCGGGGCACGAGCTTGTTCTTGTGATCCAACAGCAATTTGATCAGTTCGCATTCCTTGCGGGTCAGGGTGCGTGTGACCTTCGGGTGTACGAGTTGCATTTCCGTGTAGTTGAGATAGAAGTTGCCGAATTTAATCGTCTCGTCTTCATTGACATACTCGTGTGGGGCATTGGCGCGGCAGCGGCGGAGAATGGCTTGCATACGCAGTCCGAGCTCCTCAATGCTGAACGGCTTGGTCACATAATCGTCGCAACCTAAATTGAAACCCTTGATGCGGTCGTCTTTGCTAGAATAGGATGAAAGTACGATAATGGGGACATTCTTGTCGATTTTGCGCATATTGTTCAACAGCTTGAAACCGTCATAATGCTTTAGTGCGACATCAATAATGCAAATGTCAAAAAGACCTTTGTTGAATTGTTCGTTAGCATCCCTACCGCTCTTATAATCCAGAACTTCATAACCGGACATCTCCAAGTAATCTTTTATCACGTGACGCAGATTGTCGCTGCTGTCCACTAACATGACTTTCTCTTTTTTTAACTTCATAACAGTTTTATTTTGCTTTAAATATTTAATATCATTTTTCTAAAAAGCCACACCAGCACTATGGAGTATAGGTGAAAAGCTATTCTAAATATCAGGCTGCAAAGATAATAAATATTTCTGAAAAAATTACACCAAATCGAAAATTATTGAATTTTTTTGGAAAAAAAGTGCTTTTTTTGACAATTTTTCACTTTGTTTTTCGGGGGTGATTCTTTGTAACTTGTTGAAATATAGTTTGTTAAATAAAATTTTAAATTATTTGCTAAATTTGGCAAAAATTATCTTAGTATCTATATTTAATAATATTTATGTGGGCAGAAGATTTTCTGGTTTCGCGCCCTTTGTTCACATCGAGCTTCCTCGAACAGTTGTAAACTCGGCATCAGCAGCTAACAGCATACGGCCAACAATCACATCACGGGAAGTATCAAAAAAATATTTTTTTTAAAGTGTGTCATATCATAAATTTTATACTTTTGCACCCGAATTTCCAAATCAAATAAACACCAACTTAAATTAATAAATAGTATGGATCTTCAAAAATTAATCAAACAAACTGAAGAAAGAAATCCTGGCCAACCTTTGTACAACCAGGCTGTTAGAGAAGTCCTCGAAACCATTTGCGACTTCGTGAACGAACACCCCAAATACGATCAATATAAGATCGTTGAGCGTTTGTTGGAACCCGAAAGAATCGTCAAGTTCAAAGTGACTTGGGTGGATGATAAGGGCGAAATCCAAGTGAACAGAGGTTACCGTGTTCAACACAACATGGCTATCGGTCCGTACAAGGGCGGTTTGCGTTTCCATCCGACCGTGACGGAAGACACCATGAAGTTCCTTGCTTTCGAGCAGACCTTCAAAAACTCTCTGACCACTCTGCCTATGGGCGGTGGCAAGGGCGGTTCTGACTTCGATCCTAAGGGCAAATCCGAAGGTGAAGTGATGCGTTTCTGCCAGTCTTTCATGACGGAGTTGCAGAAATACATCGGACCCGACACAGACGTTCCCGCTGGTGATATCGGCGTTGGCGGTCGTGAGATCGGTTTCATGTATGGCCAATACAAGAGACTCCGTGGCGAACACGTTGGCGTGCTCACCGGCAAGGGTCTTGAGTGGGGTGGCTCTTTGATTCGTCCCGAAGCTACTGGTTTCGGTGCTGTCTATTTCTTGGAAGGCATGTTGGCTGCTAAGAAAGACACCCTCAAGGGCAAACGCTGCATCATCTCTGGTTTCGGTAACGTGGCTTGGGGTACTGCCCTCAAACTCGCCGAACTGGGTGCTAACCTGGTCGCTATCTCCGGTCCTGATGGCTACATCCTCGACGAGGAAGGCATCAGCACTCCTGAGAAGATCGCTTACATGGACGCTTTGAACGCAACCCGTAACAACGTGGTGGCTCCGTTCGCAGAGAAATTCGCTTCCGCTAAGTTCTTCCCTGGCAAGAAAGTTTGGGAAGTTCCTTGCGAAATCGCTATGACCTGCGCTATCCAAAACGAGCTCAACGGCGACGACGCTAAGAAGTTGATCGCTAATAACGTGAAATACGTTGTTGAGGTTTCTAACATGGGTTGCACAGCTGACGCTGTTACCGAACTGCAGAAGGCAGGTATCTCCTTCGCTCCTGGTAAGGCTGCTAACGCTGGTGGTGTGGCTACCTCTGGTCTCGAAATGACCCAGAACGCCGCTCACCTGGGCTGGACCGCTGCTGAAGTCGATGCTAAACTGCACGGCATCATGAACAGCATTCACGACAACTGCGTGAAGTATGGTACCGAGGCTAACGGTTACATCAACTATGTGAAGGGCGCTAACATCGCCGGCTTCATCAAAGTTGCTGACGCCATGATCGCTCAAGGCATCGCTTACTAATCTTCAGTTTGAAGAACTGATTAAAGGGAAGGCTCCTCGAAAGAGGGGCCTTTCTTTTTGGTTTGCAGTTGGCGCAAGCGTGAAAGAGGCAAAAGCCGGAAAAGGATGACCAATGACAGGGGAGGCAGGCGTATAAGTTATCCGCCGATGGCCACCGTCAGTCCCTCATCCGCCAAGAGCGTGTCGGGGAACACATCGGTGGCGTGTTCTAACAGCCAGTTCTCGTCTTTGTAGCGCGAGGAGAAGTGCCCTAACAGGAGCTTTCTGGCGTGGCACGTTTTCGCGAACTCCGCCGCCTGCTTGGAGGTGGCGTGGTGATATTTGTATGCGAGCTCTTCATCACCGGCACAGTAGGTGGCGTCGTGGTAAAGCAGATCCACATTTTGCAGTAGCTCTGCGTATTGTGGCACCACAAGGGTGTCGGAAAGGTAGGCATAGCTGCGCGTGGGGTCGGGCGGGGTCGTGAGCTCTTGGTTCGGGATTATCCGTCCGTCGCTGGTGAGGAAATCCAGCCCGCATTGGATGCTTCTGATGGCGTCGTAAGGGATGCCATGCTGTCGGATACATTCGGGCTTGATGTGTCGGTCGCCAGGTTGCTCATGGAACAGGAATCCATAGTACGGCACGCGGTGGTCGAGAGGAAACGCGGTTACTTTCACGTTGTTATCTTTGAAAACCACGGTCGGTTGTAGGCAGTCAATGGGGTGGATGCGGATGTCGAAGTTCCGGTGTCTTACGAAGAAGTCGATTTGCGCTTGCAGAATCGGCTCCAAGTCCGACGGTACGTGGAGGTTTACTTCGAGGTAGCGGTTGTCGAGCGCGAGAGAGGAAAGCAGTCCGGCCAGCCCGAGACAGTGGTCGCCATGGGAATGGCTGATGAAGATGTGCTCCAACTTCCCGGTGTGAATCTTGTGTCGTAGCAGCTGCACTTGAGTGCCTTCTCCGCAGTCGATCATATAGGGAACCCCCTTCAGGCAAACAATCTGCGAGGTGGTGTGATGCCGCAGTGTCGGTTTCGCGCTCCCGCAGCCGAGTATGGTGATTTCGAATGGTGTCATAGGTAATGAGATATGGTTTTAATAAAGCCCAGTATATTGAAATTTACGGCAAAAATATAAAAACATTTAATATGAAGTCGGGAGTTTGTGTCATTTCTTTCCCTATTGCCTTTTGCCTGAAAAATCGTATCTTTGCCGCAAATTTTCCAATATGGCAGAAAATCCTTCCCAAGAGCCGGTGAAGATGCCCGGCAAATATGAGCTGATCGCGGAACTGTCGAAGTTTTTCCCGACGGAAAACGCCTCCACCATCGTGGCCACGGGCGACGATGCGACGGTGGTGGAACCCGATGGGAACCAAGTGGTTGCCGCCTCGAAGGTCTTCGTTGAAAATGTCCATTTCGACCTTACCTACTTCCCGCTGCGCCACCTCGGCTACAAGCTCTCCACCATCGCCTTTTCCGACGTGCTGTCCATGAACGCCTCGCCTTCGCAGCTGATGGTGAACATCGCCGTTTCCGACCGCTTCGACCTCAAGATGGTGCACGAAATCCTGAGCGGTGTGACAGCCTGCTGCGAGACTGTCCACGCCGACCTCGCCGGACTCGACCTCACCACCTCGCCACGCGAACTGGTGGTCTCCATGACGGCGATAGGGGAGTGCGAGCCTGCCCGCCTCTGTACGCGAAAGGGCGCTGCCGAGAACGAACTCATCTGTGTGTCAGGAGATTTCGCGGCGGCCTACACCGGTCTGCTACTCCTCGAACGCGAAAAGAAGGTGTTCGAGAAGAACCCCGGCGCACAACCCGACTTCTCCGGCAAGGACTACCTCCTGCGTCGCGAGCTGAAGCCCGAACCGCGCATTGATATCATCGAAAACCTGCGCCGCGAGGATATCCTCCCCACTGCCATGGCCAATGTCAGCGAAGGCTTGGCCACCGCTGTGATGCAGATATGCAAGGCTTCCCATAAAGGCTGTGTCTTATTTGAAGAGAAACTTCCGATGACAGAGTTAACTTTCGTGACTCTTAAAGACTTAGATATTGTACATACTGTGGCGGCCCTCAACGGCGGCGACGACTACGAGCTGATGTTCACCATCAAACAAGCCGATTTCGAGAACATCAAAAAGGTGGAGAACGTCTCCATCATCGGCTATATCAAGGAAGAGTCCGCAGGCTATCATTTGATCACCGGTGACAACGTCCAGGTGCCGCTTCAGGCGCAAGGGTTCCGATTGCCTTAAACCATAAACCATAAACCATAAACCTTAAACCTTAAACCTTAAACCTTAAACCTTAAACCTTAAACCAATAAATGAACAGCAAACGACAATTCCCAATAGGCAACGTTGCCATCGGCGGGGATGCTCCCGTGGTGGTGCAGTCGATGACCAACACCGACACCGCCGACGTGCGGGCCTCCGTGGCGCAATGCAAGCGGATGGTTGACGCGGGTGCGCAGATGGTGCGCCTCACGGTGCCGTCGCTCAAGGAGGTGGAACCGCTGAAGGAGATACAAAAGCGGTTGAAATCAGACGGTTACGGCGACATTCCGCTTGTGGCCGATGTCCATTTCAACCCCAAAGTGGCGGAGGCGGTGGCGACGTTCATGGACAAGGTGCGCGTGAATCCCGGCAACTTCACCGACAAGCGCAACTTCTCGCAACTCGACCTTTCCGACAGCGAATATGCGGCACAGGTGGAGCGTATGGCGTTGAGAGCCAAGCCGTTGTTCGAGATCTGCAAACAGCACGACACGGCGGTGCGCATCGGCATCAACCACGGTTCGCTGTGCGACAGGATTGTGAGCCGTTACGGAAACACTCCCGAAGCGATGGTGCAGTCGGCTCTCGAATGGTTGGAGATTTGCGAGCAGTACGATTTCCACAAGGTGGTGATTTCCATGAAGTCCAGCAATGTGTTGACGATGATGACGGCTACCAAACTCCTGCACGACAGCATGTTGCGGCGTGACATGTCCTATCCGTTGCATCTTGGCGTTACAGAGGCTGGCAACGACCGGGAGGGTAGGGTGAAGTCGGCGGCGGGCATCGGGGCGTTGTTGCTGATGGGCATCGGCGACACGATTCGCGTCTCCCTCACCGAACCGCCCGAGAACGAATCGCCGTTTGGTCATAAGTTAGTGCAATCTATTGGGAATCTGGAAGTCGGCAAGTTGCAGATTCACGACGATATGTTGGTCTATGAGGAAGACGAAGCTGACGAAGAGCGTTGGATGTGTCGTGCTGCGGCTGCGGCCGGTTACGCCCATTTCCATCACAAACTCCGTGAGGTGCAGCTTCATAATCCCCATTTTACGGCAGCGCAAAACGCTGATCTGGCCAACCTTGTGATGCAGGCCTGCCGTATCAAGATATTGAACACGGAGTTTGTGGCCTGTCCTTCCTGCGGGCGTACGCAATACGACATCCAGTCGGTCTTCTCCGCTGTGAAACAGCGCTTTGCAGGCTATCCTGGTCTCAAAATTGGCGTGATGGGCTGCATTGTGAACGGTCCCGGCGAAATGGCCGACGCCGACTACGGCCTGGTGGGCGCCTCCCACGGCCTCGTCTGCGTCTATGAAGGCAAGAAGCGCGTGTCGGAGCCGATGCTGCCGGAGGCCGCCATGAATGTGCTGGAAAAGTTGATGCGGTGCTCTGGCGAGTCGGAGATTCCGTAACCTCCTATCGTCGGTTACGGAATGATGGAGCTATTAAGAATCATTCCTTGAGCAGCCTCGGAGAGGCAACACGCGCGAAGTGCAATTAACCCCACACAAGCGTAGCGCAGTGTGGGGGTATCAGGCCACACAAGCGCAGCGCAGTGTGGGGAGAGTCAAAGTCAAAAGTCAAAAGTCAAAGTCAATGTATATACTCGGAATAGAATCCTCATGTGACGATACCTCGGCGGCGGTGATCGAGAACAACGTCATCCTGTCGAACGTGATCGCCAGTCAGAAAATCCACTCGGAATACGGCGGGGTGGTGCCGGAACTGGCCTCCCGCGCGCATCAGCAGAACATCATCCCCGTGATCGACACGGCGTTGAAGCGTGCCGGCATCGGCAAGGAGCAGCTGTCGGCCATCGCCTTCACCAACGGCCCCGGACTGTTGGGATCGCTCTTGGTGGGCAACTCCTTCGCCAAGTCGATGGCCTACACGCTGGGCATCCCGCTCGTGCAGGTCAACCATTTGCAGGCGCACGTGCTCGCGCATTTCCTCGACAAACCCGGCGAGACGAAACCGAAGCCGCGGTTCCCGTTCCTCTGTCTTACCGTTTCGGGCGGGCACACGTTGCTGTTGCAGGTCAACGACTACTTCGACATGGTCAAGCTCGGGGGCACCATCGACGACGCGGCGGGCGAGGCCTTCGACAAGGCGGCGAAAATCCTCGGGTTGCCTTACCCCGGCGGTCCCGTCATCGACAAATACGCGAAAGAGGGCGACCCCGAGCGGTTCCAGTTCTCCATCGCGCATATCCCCGGACTGGACTACAGCTTCAGCGGCCTCAAGACCTCGTTCCTCTACTTCGTGCGCGACAATCTCAAGGAGAATCCGAACTTCATTGAGGAGAACATCCACGATTTGGCGGCGAGTATCCAGCACGCCATCGTGAAGTCGCTGACCGACAAGGTGAAGAAGGCCTTCAAGGAGAACGATTGCAAGGATTTGGTGCTGGCGGGCGGCGTGTCGGCGAACTCCGGCTTGCGCAACGCCATGACGGACCTTGCGCGCCGTTACCACCGCAACATCTTCCTCCCGCCGTTGGATTTGACCACCGACAACGCGGCCATGGTCGCCGTCTGCGGCTATTTCAAGTATCAGAAGGGCGAGTTCGTGGGGTACGATGTGGCGCCGTATAGTAGTTAGTATTTAGTAGTTGGCTTGCGTAATGAGCTGGCCAAGAAGAAATTATTCATCAGGTCTTTCGGCCTATTCTACCATTTTTTGGAGAGGAGAACCACCATGCAACCTTTCTTTGTGTACTAAAAATTAAGTAAAGAACCTATTTTTGCAGTGTTGTTTTCCTATCATGGTCTTTAACGGACTTTGCATCATGAATGGAGGTGTCGTGGAAAGTGAAATAATAGAAGGCCTCTTAACAAAAACCGAAACAATGATCCCATATACAATTCGTTCTGCGCAGAAGAGGTCAATATATTTTTATGACTCACAGGGACGTGGATTCTCCGTCCGCTGCCTGCGGGACTAACCAATTCGGAATTCCTAATTCATGATTCATCATTAACCAAGGACGTGGTCGTGAGCTGCGCCCTTGTCGCTAAAGAACTTCGAGATTCTGCGAAAATAGAAAATTGTTTTAATAAATAGTTGTTAAATTTTTATGCTTTAAAAATTCAATGTGCTGATTTTCATTGAAATAATTTTATTTTCGAAACCCTTGACAAGGGTCTTTTTTTGATGTATCTTTGCGGCGTTAATTTATATCGTCATAAAAAGCAAAATATTATGGAAAAGAAAGATCCCATTGAAGAGGCCCGGAGATACGTGGCCAACGCGGAAGAGGTCATCAAGAAGTCCGGCTACGATCCCGAGCTGAATCGCTACTCAGACGGCAAATACGTCAAGATGGCCGGAAATACATTGTGGAACGGCTGTCTGATTGCGCTTGATGCCTTGTTCGGCATATCCAAACGAAAAGGTCGTCCCGACATACGGAAGTACAAGGAGGAGGCCGCCAAGCGAGACAAGAAGCTGCAGGCGGCCATCGCAGACGGTTATAGTACCATGCATCTGTCCATGGGTTATGACGGAGTAAAAGGAAAGAAAATCTGTGATGCAGGCTTTGAGTACGCCAACGACATTATCAACCACTGTGCAAAGCTGATGCAGGGCAACCGCACCAAAATCAGCCACGCCCAGTAAATAAAGACTGTGCGGAATGTCTGTTTTCCCAGTTTTGCAAAAAATAGTACGACAAGTGCCGTTCTGGTGGCATTTTTTCGGAGAAAAG